>Ga0114980_10001178_pt1 | contig 18720 bp, 2 predicted proteins | sample S_140806_EF_Meta_FD_87018 | JGI IMG/M metagenome (GOLD analysis project Ga0114980, IMG submission 87018) | Freshwater microbial communities from Lake Simoncouche, Canada to study carbon cycling - S_140806_EF_MetaG | ecosystem: Environmental > Aquatic > Freshwater > Lake | place: Lake...
CCGAACGGTTACGTTTGCAGTATCATGTACAACGTTACCTGTGCGGTACATCCAGCGAAGGTTTACTCCCTGAAGATTCAGGTTGGTATTGGCATTAGCGCCTAAATGAATCATCACTCCACGACCATCGGTTGCAGCATTGGTAGTAATGGTTTGTCCATTGGTGTTGGTAATGGTATGATGAGCATCTGTTGAGGATAAAGTTGCATGTTGCCAATCTGGCTGACCAAACACTTGAAATTTTACAAACACCCAAGCAGCATCCCAGTTAGCTGGTCCTGCAGAGTTACGCCAAGCATTGTCCCAAGTTAAATCGAACTGTACAGAAGTATAGTTAGAATTACTATTCAACCCTGCAGTCGTGTTTTGGTTTACCAAAGAGATATTGGTAACGTTGATGTTGTTGGCCTTTAGGAGGGAGAAGGACAAACAAAGGATGAAAACACCCAATATGGCAGTAACTCTTTTCATGTGGTTTAGGAAATTAATATTTTAGGAGAACTCTAGTTCAAATATCTTAAAAAAAAAGAATTGGGGAAACGGGTTTACAGAAAGTTAATAATAAGTTAATGAATAGGGTTGGGGGAATAACACTATTGGGAATAAAAAAACCATTGGCGCCACTAAAGTGGCGCCAATGGTTTTGATTTAATAGGATATTGTGAAAATTCGGTTTACTCGACGATGAGTTTTACATATTGACGGGAACCATCGTGAATGGACTCAATAATGTATTGCCCCGCGGGGAGAACCTGGCCGAAGGAGATGGAAGCCGCGTGCAGAGAGGATTTATCCTCTCTTGTTAAAGATTGCAAAAACACAACCTTGCCTTGGCTATCATATACTTTTAAAGTAATGGTAGCATCCATCTCACTCAGACCTTCCCATTTCAAGTTCACGCTACTTCCTTCATTTGGATTTGGCCAAGCCGTTAAGGTGGCAAAACTTGAAACCCCTTGTTCGCTTACCTTATCTTGAGGAACTAAGATTTCAGCGTCTGGAACAACTGTACCCGCAGTAGATTCTGCAGTAGCCGTAGGATTAGAAGCTTTACAACTAACCACCGAAATAGCTACAGTAGTGGATACAATTCCACATCCTGGCATACTAGCGGTTAAGCTGTATTGACCTCCTTGTGAAAGCTGAATTCCAAAACGAGTAGCTGTTCTACCGTTAGACTGAAACCCTCCAGGACCATTCCAAACATAAGCCCCTACTCCTGGTAGAGATGGTGCCACAAGGTTTAAGGTTCCTCCTACACAAACCGGGGTATTCCCACTAGCTGTAAGCGTAGAAGGATCCACAACTCTTAGGGTTCCAGTGGATAGCTGAGTACTACCACAGCCTGGGCTAGTAACCGTTACAGAATACAATCCTGAGTTTGAAACCTGAGCATTAACAATTGACTCCACTGCATTTGAAGACGTAAATCCGGAAGGACCTGACCAACTGTACACGTAACCACTTCTAGCGGGTGCAACTGTGAGGCGAAGTGTACCTGCTAAACATATTGGTGCATTAGAGGAAACAAATAAGCCAGTAAGAGAGGATCCAACGGCAATGTTAACCGTACTGGAAACTACACCACATCCCGGAACACTTGCATTCAAGGTATAAAGTCCTCCTTGCGTTGGCGTGATGTTGATAACAGATGGACCTATTAAACTAGAAGTAAATCCACCTGGACCAGACCAAGAATAGGTTGTACCGGTCATTTGTCCAGCATTTAACTGTAAGGTTCCACCTTGGCAAATTGGCGTATTGCCACTGGCTACAACCGAAGCAACGTTGGTTACAATTACCGGAGCAGTAGTTAACGTGGAACTTCCACAAGTGCTGCTGTTTACTTGTAAGGTATAAACTCCGCCTGCATTTGTATTTACGTTAACAATAGAATCGCTTGCATTTGAAGAATTAAATCCATTTGGGCCAGACCATAGATAACTATATCCAGAAACTGTCGCAGTGCTAAGTCTTAATACCTGACCAGTGCAAACAGGATTGTTTACAGAAATATTTATTCCACCTAATCCAGGGTTAACGGTAACGGGTACAGTTGCTGAAACGATTCCGCAATTGGTAGTTACGCTGAGTGAATATACACCACTTTGTGAGGGCTGTACATTCGAGATAGAAGGTGTTCTAAGGGGAGAACTAAACCCATTAGGACCATCCCAACGAATCGAACTATTTAAAGCCCAAGGAGTAGACAATTGCAATGTACCTCCTTGACAAAGTGGGGTATTCGCACTTGGAGTTATCACTGGAATAGTATCAACGGTAGCTAAAGTTTGTCTTTGTAAACTTCCACAACCCGGACTAGAAACAGTTAAGGTATAGTTCCCAGTAGCATTACGGGTAGCATTTATCACTGAACTTGTAGCACCTGAACCCGTGTACCCATTGGGTCCTGCCCAAGCATAAACCACGTTAGGAATAACTGTTGCACTAACGTTAAGGGTTTGTCCAGCGCATACCGGGGAATTGCTTGTAGCCACCATAGACGACAAATCAGCACCCACTTGAACTGCCACACTAGTAGAGGCTACTCCGCATCCATTCATACTTACAGAAAGGGCGTAAGTTCCGGATTGGTTGGGTTGAACATTGGTTAATGATGGCGTTGGAGAATTCGAAGTAAATCCATTCGGCCCTGTCCAAGAGAATAATACCCCTGTATTTTGATTACTGTTGAAAAACAGGTTGTTTCCTTGACAAACAGGAGAATTGGCCGACGCAGTAACTGATAACGGAGGAAGTATGGTAGCGGTAACATTTCTTACTACTGGTAAACAACCAGGAGTAGAAATGATGACAGAATAATTTCCACTACCCAATGTTGTTACAGCAGGTAAAGAGTCATTTGAACTGAAACTGGTAAACCCATTCGGACCTGCCCAATCATATGACGCATCTGGATAAGGAGTAGCTGTTAGTTTAAAGGTATTCCCTGAACACACTGGAAGGTTAGTGGTAATGGCAGAATTATTAAGATTACTACCTACCGCAACTGAGGTAGTGAAACTTAAGCTACCACAACTCGGAATGGTAACTATTAAACTATAAATACCAGTTTGAGCAGGTTGAGCATTCACCAAAATTTCAGTTCCATTCCTAGAGCTATAACCGTTTGGCCCTGTCCATAGATAAGATGACCCTCTAGGTCCAGATCCTTGTAAGGTAAGATTGGCTCCTCCACAAACAGGACTATTACTAGAGGCTCCTGCTAATCCTGAATTACTAACGGTAACAGGATAGGTAAAAAACACTGGAGTACAGTTACCTGAGGATACGGTTAAGCTATATAAGCCTGACATTTGTGCAGTAGCATTGGTACGATTCACAACAGCTGTGTTTGCGGTAAATCCACCCGGACCTGCCCATAGATACGTTGCTCCAGAATAACTAGTAGCCGATAAGGTTAAGGTGTTTCCTCCACATACTGGTGTATTGGTTCCTCCGGTAAGCTGAGAAATATTGGTAGGCACAAATACCTGTACTGTATCCAAAATCGGAGAACATCCCTGAACAGTCATTCTAACACTATACACACCCGCTTGTAATGGCCTTATGCCCAATATCCCTGCATAGGATTGGGTAGAAGTAAATCCATTAGGACCATCCCAACGATACAGTGCTCTTAAATTATTACCTCCCGCATATAAATCTAAGTTCCCTCCTTCACATATCATTGGGGCTACCGCATACGAATTTAATACTGGGGCGTTATTTACCTGAGTATTGAACTCATGCTCATATCTACCGCATCCTGGCGTGATAGCAGTTAAGGTATAAGTCCCAGCTTGGTTTAATTGGGCATTTGCAATCGCAATTGCATTTTGATTTCCAGTATAACCATTGGGTCCAGCCCAGGAATAAGTAACTCCAGTAACTGAGGCAACCTGCATCCGTAAAGTGTCTCCTGAGCAAACAGGGCTATTGGTAGTAGGTAACATCTGAACTAGCAATTGTCCCACATTTACCGATGTGGTAAATGGAATGGGTTGGCAACCCGGCTGTGTTACGGAAACAGTATATATACCTGTCTGAGATGGAACTGTTTGATTAATGGAAGGTGTTCTCCCTACCCAAGTATACCCGTTCGGTCCACTCCAACTATATAAAGTATTGGCTACATACGTCGCATCAAAGAATAAAGGAGATCCTTCACATACTGGACTAGTATTGGTAACCAAAACCGGTTGAGTAGGGATAACCGTTACCGCTAACGTGTTAGACATGGTATTACACCCAGGAGAAGTAACAGTTAAAGTAAAGGTTCCTTGATGTGTCGTTTGAATCGGAGTTAATATTCCATTCTGTTGAGAGGAAGTAAATCCGTTAGGACCTGTCCAAGCATAAACACTATTCTGTAATCCACCCAAAGAAGTCAAACGAAGCGTTTCTCCTGAACATAAAGGAGTATTCCCTTGAGCTGTTACCGGCCCTAACATTTGATTCACCTGAGTAGTTACCGTTTGAACCACTGGAGTACATCCTTGATTGGAAACACTTAGCGTATAAACTCCACCCTGATTAATATTCGCTTGGCTAAATACTACAGCCGGTAAATTTGAAGTATAGCCCCCTGGCCCAGACCAATTATAAGAATATCCAGTGACCGTTGCCGTAGACATAAACAAAGTTGAATTCTCACAAGCAGGGGTATTTGAATTAATAACCGGTAAAGGCGTTGGAACAATAACCACTGAGGTTGTAGAAGAATAAACCCCACATCCCGGCACTGTAACTCTGTAGGTAAATACTCCGGTAAGATTTGTAGTAACAGAATTTAATACCGGAGAAGAAACCGTAGAACTATATCCATTCGGGCCTGACCAAAGGTAGGTTGCATTTGTATGTTGTGATCCACTTAAGTTTAAAGTTGAATTTTCGCAAACAGGGGTATTAGAATTTACAACAATGGTTGGAATTAAATTAACAATAACCCCTGCTGTAGATGAATATACCCCACAACCAGGTACCGTTACCAAGTAAGTATAAACACCTGCATTATTTAAAGTAACTGAATTTATAAATGGAGAGGAAAGAGTTGAACTATATCCATTCGGACCTGACCAAAGGTAGGTACCATTAGTATGTTGTGAACCACTTAGATTCAAGGTTGAATTCCCACATACAGGGGTATTTGAATTAACAACAGGTGTTGGAATTGGATTAATCACCACTGCAGTAGTAGAAGAATATAACCCACAACCTGGCACAGTAACCCTATAGGTAAACAGACCTGTATGATTGGTAGTAACTGAATTAACGTTTGGTGAAGAAAGGGTTGAACTATATCCGTTAGGACCATTCCACAAATAGGTTGCACCTGTATGCTGAGAACCACTTAAGTTCAAGGTTGAATTTTCACATACTGGAGTATTGCTATTGGCAGTAAGTCCACCACCTACCGGACTATTCACGGTTAACAAGAAGGTATCTGTACTTGTACATCCCCCTCCTACAATTCTTAAAACATATTGTCCAGAATCTGGTTGAGTTAGGTTGTTATCCGTAAGTACCAAGTTCCCTAATTGAGAACCATTCGGACGGAACCAAGTATAAACTGGAGAGGTTACAGTTCCTAACAAGATTCCATTTCTGTTAATTGTGGATCCACTGCATTGAGAAACATCTACCCCTGCTTCTGCTCCCCATCCGTAAGATACTACTGCAGAGGTATTGGCCGGCGTAAAGATTGTACAAACCTGATCATTCACTTGAACCGTATAAGTTCCCGCACGAAGGCCAGTGTTCTGTAAAGTAGTACGACCATTTGACCAACTATAGGCATAGGATCCACTACCTCCACCTACGTTTAAGCTTACAGATCCATTATAGGAGTTTCTACAAGACTCATTTAAACCTGATGCGGAAGCAGTAAGATTATTAGAATACACCATTACACTAGCCGTTCCAGACATGGCAGCACTCGTACATCCGGTTTGATTGATTTGTGCAATCACCCCGTAAGTACCTGCCTGTGTTAGTCCTGAGAAGTTTAAAGGAGAACCATTTCCAGTTAAAGATGCAACCAGTGTAGTACCATTTCTGTATAAGTCGTAAACTACTCCATTATCTGACCCAGATAAAGAAACAGAAGTTGTGCCTGTTCCGCAGATAATCCCTCCTCCGGTTACATTAAATATAGTAACTGGAATAGTTGCAGTAGTTACTGATGTAGAAGAAGAATTTTGACCTGGGCAAAGTACACTTCCAGAGGTATTTACTCCCCGAATACGTGCATAATACAGTGTACCCGGTGTAAGGCCTGAAACAGCTGTATTGGTTACATTGCCGGTATTAAAGGATTGATAAATTCCAACATAGTTTTGGAAAAGAGAATCCGTAGCTAAATCTAACTCATAATAAGCGGCACCAGATAAGGTATTCCAAGCCAGTGTAAATCCACTACAATTTGAACTTCCACTTAACGCTAATCCAGAAGGGCCGGCTAATAAAGGCAATCTGGTAATCAATTGCTGGCTGCAACCTGCACTCCAGCTGCCTTGGTATAATCCTCTGGCAAAATATTGAATAGTGCTTCCAGGCGTAACCTGAAGTACGTTACCTGTACCCACTGCATTTCCAATTAAAGAATCACAGTTGCTAGTAAACCAATATAACGATCCTCCTTGTGCTAATACACTTAGAGTGGTTTGCCCTCCGCTACATACCGTTTGCTGGGAACTGATGATACTGCTAGGAACTGCAGGAATCGTATGGAATACTTGTGCAGTACAAGTAGTATTAGTACCTAAATTATTTCTAGGGATTACTCTCCAATAATAGGAGGATGCATTTTGTAAGCCTACTGGTGAATAGGAAACTAAAGTTTGAGCTGAAGATACTCGTGTAGAAACGTCCAGACTATTAATCAAGGACTGATTAGTACTTAAGTAAACATCATAATTAATTGCACTAGGAGAAGCTGCCCAACTGGTGATTTGTGATAAGGATACCCCAGCGGTATTGTTTGTTGGATTAGCACTTCCCGGACAAGCAGGGACAGTCCCGGTTACACAAACATTAAAGTTTCCAGACCCTACTCCAACTCCAGAATGATAAATCCGGATATAATAGGTTTGACCTAAGGTTAAGCCTGAACCAGAATAAACTTCTGTTCCTCCTATTTGGGTATTATCTATACAACTTAAATTGGTGAAGGTGGAAGTAAAGATTTGAAGAACTGCATTATAGCCCGTTCCGCTACTAACCGTTACGATAGGATTGGTAACAGTGGCGACGAAGCTATACCAAACGTCATCATCTGGTGTGCCTGTGCAGGCGGTATAACCTGTTGAAGCAGTAGCCATTAATACGTTAGGTTGTGGGCTGCCAGTATTAACACATGAGGTGTTGAGCGTTAATGCAATCGCCCCGGCAGGATTGTCATTCACAGGAGGAGGAATCACCGCATTTACACAAATAGAGAAAGACCCATCAGTACCGGTACCTCCTAAGGCATTATAAACTCTAACATAATATAAAGTATTAGGTGTTAATCCATTCGCATTAATTGTCTCGGTTAACCCAGTGCCTGTAGCATTCACTTGAAAACTACCTACTAAACCTAGGCTACTATTTAAGAGTTGAACAACCCCATCATACCCACCGCCGGAACGCAAACGAACCATATAATCGGTAAGCGAAGAAGTTGTAAAGCTAAAGAATACATCCCCACTGGCGGTAGTACCAGATACAGCAGCCGGAAGTCCTGAATTGGTAGAGGCTGTAGCATATCTCGCCGTGTAATAAGTACCGCAATAACTGTTACAAGGGCCATTATTAACGGTTAGAGTAACTGCATTGGTAGGAGAGTCAAAAGCAGGAGGCGTGGCAACTACCGGTTCGGTAACTGAATAACTTCCATCTGTAAAAGTTAGGCCGGAATTACAATTAACCGGACGACTTATTAATGCACCCGTTGTTGTAACAGAAGAGAAGTTTTGAAGATTATCAGCAATTTGGAATTGATAATCTGATCCCGAATTTCCTACCACTCCTACTGAGTAAGAGAAAGTATAATTACTGGATCCATCAAACCCTTCCATGGTTCCATATAAAAACTGAATCTGTTGTGTGGTTTCAAATATTTTTACTTGGAAGTTAAGGTTAGGCCCTGCATTGGCAAAGGTTTCCATATTGAGCCATTCAACCGTGAGTACCCGATTCGGTGCTGTACCACTTACCTGATAAAACACAGTGCTGTTCAGGTTGCTAAAGTTATTTCCTATCACTACTAAATCTTCCCAGAAAGGCATTAAAGATTGGGTTAAAGCAGTACTGATATTTGAATAATAAGTGCCCCCGGGATTTCCGGTTAAATCCATCCATCCATTGGTACTCACACTAAAGTTAGTTCTCATCAAACCTTTATAGAAGAAATCAAATCCGATGGGTATGGCATTGGAGTAATTGTCATCTGTGCTGGTTCCTGTCCAATTGGTTACAGGAGTACCCCCATTGCCTACTATCGAAGTATACGTAATAGAAGGTTGGCGAGTAATACTGTAGGCACAATTCATCGCACTGGCTGTAACAGAAGGACCTGTAGCAGAAAGAGTGGAATTGGTACAAGTAACCGATAATCTATATTGTTTACTAACGGTAAGTGCTGGAGTAATATAAGTGGTAGTATTGGCTCCATTTCCGCCTACAGCGCTTATCCAGGAAGAGCCGTTAAACTCTTGCCATTGGTAAGTGATTCCACTTCCCGCACTTGCATTGGTAGCCACTATGATAGCTCCATTATTGATACAGTTTCCTGCCCATGCAGGTACAGTTCCTCCACTAGGTGTTCCGGTACAAGGAACGGATATCACCAAATTATCAATACCTATGTCAGTGCTATTAGATGCATTTCCTACTGCTCTTAATTTAACAATCGTTGTAGCAGAGGTAGAAGGCAATACCTGATTAAAGGATACCCAACCAGAAGTAGTGGTTAGATCTGAACCAAGCTGGATAAAGGTACTTCCTCCATTGGTGGAGTATAATACTTTAATCACATCATTCCCTCCATCGGTCCGATAATCAAATTGTAATGTTTTAGTTCCAGTGATACTACAATCTACATAAAAATTAATTTCACCGGAATCTGCTTGAAAATAACTATGATAACGAGCTGAACTCACTCCAAGGGTAGCTGCTGGAGTATATCCTCCAAAAGTACTATTAGTCCAATTGGCAGTTAAGCCCTGATCGTGTCTTCTCCAAGCGTTGTTGCCATTAACCGGCAAAATGTAGGATGAACTTACATCCGGTCTATCATTATTTACGCAGAAGTTCGACCAGTTTTCAAAATTTTGACTGTAAGGCAAGGAGGCATATACTTGAGGAATACCTGAAATAGATACAGATACAGGAGAAGATTCTCCGGTTACCGGTCCATTTGCACAAGTAGCTGTAAACTTATAAGTTAATGCAGTAGTTACTGCTGCAATATTTAATTGAAGCCCTGTTGCCCCTGCTACGTTTGACCAAGTAATCCCATTATCACTGGATCTTTGCCATTGATAAGTAATATCGAAATTATTTTGAACCCCACTTACGGTTAAAGTAGTTGGGGAGCCATAACAAATCGTTTGATCTGCACTTACAGAAGAAATGGTAGGTTGACCCGAACAGGGAGATTGACAACTTATTTGTGCAACCCATCCTGCATTTTGAACTATCCCATCTGAAGTAAATCCGAAGGTTAATTCCCCATTTGGTGCGGTAGAGGTAAAACTTCCTAAAGTCAAAAATCCTGTAAATCCTAAACCCGTATGTAAGGGAGGTGATAAAGTGGATGGCCCATTGTATATGGTTAAGTATTCAAATCCGGACTCAACATCAAATGAGGTAAAATTTACTCTGACCTTGCTTCCGGGGGTAGAAGGACTGATGGTAAACGTACGATTTTCACTGGGGCCATAAGGGGCACTCGGTCCGCCTGAATCATAAAAGTTGGCGCTGCAAAGTGAGAAGGTTCCAGATTGAGGCATATTGACATTGCCATCAAAGGATAATTGAGATACCCCTGAATAAGTTGTATTACTCGAATTACTGCAGGTAACCGCTAACCTATAAAATTGAGTAGATAATGTTGTAAACGTTACCGATAAAGAAGGCGATGTTCCACCCGACACATTGGTCCAACTAGAATTATTAGTAGAGGTCTGCCATTGATAGGTAATGCCCGGAGCCACTGAATATCCAGTATCCACCAAAACTTGAGTTTGATTTAAAGACAATACGGCAGATGCAGGTACAACATTCCCTGCAATGGGGTTACCTGAACAAGGAAGACCACAAGAAATAAAAGCCTCCCATCCTGTACTAGTAGTAAAGGCACTGGAACTAAACTCAACCGTTAGTTCTCCATTGGTAGCTGAGGAAAATATGATACCGGGAGAGGTAGTACCACTAAATCCACTTCCACTATGTAAAGGAGGAGATAAAGTAGAGGGTCCATCATAAATTCGAAGCAAATCATTGATGGCTTCTGTATTAAAGGAGTTAAACTGCAATTGCATTTTCATGCCTGGAGTTGAAGGCACGAAAGTGATTACTCTGGATTCCGTATTTCCATAAGCTCCAGATGGTCCACCAGAATCATATAACGTTCCTGAGCAGGTAGTAACATTACCGGATATCGGCATCCACCAAGTATTGTTGAAATTCACTTGAATGACATTCGACACCCCAGTTAACGTAGAGTTAGTACAAGTAACTTGCACTCTATACCAAACTGAGGAAGAAGAACTAAAGGTTTGAATTGTACTAGCGGCAGTGGTGGCTCCGGAAATATTTGACCAGGTACTATTATCAGTTGAAGACTGCCATTGCCAAGCTAAGCCATTCCCGGTAGGCACATTTGCCTGCGTAAAAGTGATGGGTTGACCATTTCCAGCCAAGGTGCTGGAAGCAGAGATGACTCCCGTAGAAGGGGTTCCTGTACAAGGAGCCACACAACCAATGGTTGCATCCCATCCTGCGTTTAAGACTGAACCATCAGAAATAAATCTAAAGGTCAACTCTCCTCCTGACGCAGTAGAAAGAAAACTACCGGGCAAGGTGGTTCCTCTAAATCCTCCAACAGGGTGTAAGGCAGGGGATAAGGTAGAAGGTCCATCATAAACCTCTAAATAATCACAACAAGATTCTGTATCAAATAAGGTGAAGGTGGCAGAAATTTTACTGCCGGCAATGACAGGCACAAAAGTTACTACCCGGGTTTCAGAATTAGTGTAGGTTGCACTAGGCCCCCCACTATCACAAAAGCGAGTATTACAAGTAGTCAAACTACCCGAAACGGGCATATTTAGGAGACCTCCATAAGAAATGGTAGCGGTACCGGATGTTGCACTTTGACCAGAAGTATTGCAGGTAACCAATAAACGGAAATATCGGGTATAACCAAATGTATGGGTATAACTATAGGTCATTGAAGTAGCTCCAGAAATATTTGACCAAGAGGAATTATCAAGGGATGATTGCCATTGATAAGCCATGTTTAAAGCTTGCGTAAGTCCTGGACTGCTGAGTGCAACGGTTTGCCCTAAGGTAGGAGTTAAAGAAGCAGGGGTAATGGTTCCCGCCGTTGGGGTTCCGGTACAATTGGTAACACAAGCCATAGAGGCATCCCAACCCACATCACGGGTGGTAGAATTCGAGTAAAAGACAAAAGTCAGTTGCCCACCGGAGGTAGTAGCAGTAAGTAATCCAGGACTATTGCTTCCCGTAAAACCAGTACCGGTATGAATAGCCGTGGAGAAAGTATCGGGTCCATCATACACTCTTAAAACATCTGCACCATTTTCTAAACTGAAAGAGTTAAAATTCACTTGCACCTGCTGACCAGTAATGGAAGGTACAAGGGTCATTACGTTTAACTCATTATTTGCATAATTGGTAGAGGGACCATTAGCATCAAAAAAACTACCTGAACATTGCGTGAATGTAACATTGTTTGGCATCCAGATATTGTTGTTGTAAGTAACCTGAATGCTGTTAGAATTGCTACTTAATCCAGAATTAGAACAAGTAGAAGCCAAACGATAATATCTGTTGGAAGTAGTATTAAATGCATTGGTTCCTGAAGCCGCATTGGTTTGATTGGAGATATTGGTCCAAGTACTATTATCATTCGATCTCTGCCATTGGAAAGTCATACCTGTGGCAGTAGAAAATCCAGTGTTGGTAAGGTTAACGGTTTCGTTATATGCAGCTGTAGTAGGCCCTGAAGTTGTACCAGATATTGGAGTTCCTGAACAAGGCGCTAGGCAGGAAATGGCGGCAGTCCATCCTGCATTTTGTACAGAACCATCAGAAATAAACCGGATAGTTAATTCACCGTTTGTGGCAGTTGAAGTTAGGGTTCCTGGCGAGGTAGTTCCCCTAAATCCTCCTACAGGATGTAATGCGGGAGAAGCAATTGTTGGTCCATCATATATTTCTAAATAATCACAGCATGACTCCGTATCAAAAGCCGAAAAAGATAACCTTACTTTTGATCCAGCAGTTGCTGGTGAGATGGTAATAGTTCTATTTTCACTTGCGCCATAGGCTGCTGAAGGCCCGCCTGAATCGTAAAACGTACCCGAACATAAGGAGTAAGTACCCGATGCCGGCATATTCATATTTCCAGACGCTGTAACGGTTACAGAACTGGAAGTAGCAGAAAGGGATGAATTGGTGCAAGTAGCGATTAAACGATAATATTGGGTTGTAGTGGCGCCAAATACAATATTTGAACTAGCGGTAGTAGCTCCGGTAATGTTGGTCCAAGTAGAGTTGTTAGTTGAGGATTGCCATTGGTAGGTCATCCCCGAACCACTGGTTACACCACTAGAGGCCAATGAAACAGATGTGCCAATTCCAACAGAACTATTAGGCGTTGCAGAAGGGGTACCTGCTGTTGGGGTTCCACTGCAAGGAGTTCCACTTGCAAGCACAAATTGAAACTGCGATACTAAAGTGGTAGAAGAGACTGTAGCAGTTGGGGGAGAAGAAGGATTAGGATTGGTAAGATCACTGTAGTACAATATTGCTCTTCTGGCTCCACCCGTATAGGTATAGGATCTAAATGCAGCAGTGCAAGAAAAACTCGCCGAATTTTCGTCAACAGCCACTACCAAGTTTCCTCCTGTATAGTTAAAAGGAGTGGATAAGGTTAGTGTAATCCAGTTTCCTGCAACTGCCGTAATTGTGCCGCTAAACACTTGCGTCATTGACCCAACCGCAACCCAAGAAGAAGTAGTAGCAAAGGTGGTTAATGTGGTATTCCCTAAATAAACCGTCCAATTATTCCAATTTGTAAGAGTAGTACCCCCCGAAGCATAAAAAAACCGGATACTTGTTATTTGACCTGCTGATCCACCACCTGCAGCAATCTCAGAACCTAAATAAATTTGTTGTGAATAATTAAACCCATAACAAGTATAAATAGGATAAGTAGTTCCAGTTGTTGTACCCGTGCCCAAAGTAACCGTGGTTTGAGCCACGCTCAAGGTAGGTATCGTCATTAATAAAAACAATAACCCATACCTAGATACAATCTTGCTAAACAATTCATGAAGCATTGCCTTTCCAGTAGTAGTAGTAGATTTCATAAGCGTATTCGTTGAACTCTTCCGTTTTAAATTCTTTGAATCTTAATATGCGTAATCAAAAGTTAGAGAGGTAAGGTTTGTGTGATTACATTGAAATATCAAACATTCCCATACTTCTATCTCCCTATTATTCGATTCTCATATTATTTGAAGTTAGCAAATATATAAACATAATCACAATTTTTTGTTAACCTACCCTTAACGTAATTGTAAACTAGGGCTAAAATTTATTAAGATTATTCAATTTAGTAATAATTCACTTTGGGAACTTTTTTCAAATAAACGCCCCAATAGCCCCAAAATGCAGTTTTTATAACTCCATTTTTTTTATGTTATAAACATTTCCAGAAATGATACTTAAACACATATTATGGTTAATTTATTGTAATGCCGTTTTCATTTATTCAAAAAATTTTGAAATAGCACGTATGAAAATTTCTGCGAGCATATTAATCGCTTTCCCATTATTCATACTCACAATGGAATCGTCCTTAAATACAATCCTAACCAATAGTACATCTTCTTTGAATTTCTGTATTTTTATCTCAACTTTTAAATTCTTAAGCCTATGAAAAACATCCTTCTCTTTCTTTGTTTACTCTTCCCTAGTGTTTTAATTTCTTACGCTCAAGGGGATTCAGATCCCTGGCTCGGAACCTATACCTTTTTTTCCGAAGAAGGAGAGAAGTTTACGCTTTATATTGATGGAGAGCAAAAAAATGAATCTCCGGCAACTAAAGTAGAAGTACCCATCAAAGGAACTTCTTTCAATGCCCGTGTTGTGTTTGCAGAGGCTACTAAATTACCTATCAAAAAACAGATTACGCGCTGGGGTAAAGATTGTTCCTACTCTATTGTGAAAAACAAAAAGGGTGAATACATATTTGATAAGAAAACTTGCTCAGGAGTATTACCTACAGCCAATAATGGAGTAAACGTTTCCGCACCTAGGTCTCCTCAAGAGGCAGCAGGAATGCCTGCTCCCGAAGCGATTCAACCTACCCAACTTTCTGCAAAAGTAGAAGGGGATGAAATTGTTCTAAGCGACGGACGCAGACTTGCTATCAATCGTACTAAAGCCAATTGGCCTGATCCACATGTGATCATGAAAAACCCTAACGGTGCGAAAGTTGTAATCTCCTATGATGACGGAAAAGATGCCTTTAATACTGAGGTGCCCTTTGATTATACGGTAAAAAACTGGGAAAAAAATAATGTTTACTTCAAACTTACGGTTGATGAAGGAGGTCCAGATAAAACTTGGTATGTAAGACTTCAACATGGTACGGCTTACATTATTACTATTGAATAATTTCTAATTGTAGCAGGTGTCCCAATCCCAGTGCTTGAGATTGGGACACATTTTTTTATGACAATTATTTCCTGACTTATTCAATTTTATGTAAGATCACAAATCTTACTCACTAAGCACTAATTACTAGTTGCATTTTTTGAAGTCAAATAACTTTTGTTTCCCTCCGAAGAACTTTGTTCCGTATAGATCTGGGATATCTCTTCCGAATTAAAATGAACATCACGATAAATGGAAATAGACTATTTTAAATTGTAGCTAAAGACATCTTAATTTCCTGACGAGCTTACAAACTTGGATTGCCATTAAACCTCCCATACTTATTAGGGTGCTTTTTACCTTGTAAACAACCTATATAGTGCGCAACCTTTTAGTTTAGGATTAACCCTAAAACACCCTTTGCAACTAATTTTTATATTAAAACAAAAACGCCACTACCTCAATAGGTTAGTGGCGTTTTCAATTGATTAGATTCGCTTTATTTAACGATTATATTCAAATATTGTCTTTCTCCTAAATAAATGGATTCTAGCAGGTATTGCCCTTTACTTAAATTGGTTGGGAATTTAAGGGTTTCAACCCATTCAGTTTGTAAAGTATTCCTTTTCACCGATTGAACACTAATCAGTTTTCCAACTGCATCATAAATCTTAACGGAAATAGTAGGATCTTTTGGAGATAGACCCATCCACTTAACGGTTATTTCAGATCCCTCATTAGGATTAGGCCAAGCAGTAAGCATAATCTCCCCATTACTGGTTAAACTTTCCACCGAAACAGCTGGATCACCAGTAATTCCAATACTATCCTGAGCTGATTCAGTATTTTCGGTTGTCCTACAATTTACGGTAGCTATGGTCACGGTAGAACTAATTGTACCACAAGCGGGCATACTCGCAGTAACTGTATATACGCCAGCATCCCCAGATTGAATATTAAATCTGGAAGCAGTTCGACCATTGAAAACAAACCCACCCGGCCCTGACCATGCATAAGCACCAGTCCCCGTTAGCACAGGGGCTTGTAAATTTAAATTAGCTCCAATACAAACCGGTGTATTACCGGAAGCAATTAAAGATGCAGGATTGTTAATTCGAATCTGTGGAGAAGAAATCATTCTATTTCCGCAACCCGGACTAGTAATGGTAACATAATAAACCCCAGCCTTATTGGTTTGCATATTGGTTACAGAGTCAGAAGAAGCAGAAGAGGTAAACCCTAATGGTCCGGTCCAGTAATAGGTATGTCCTGATAAAACAGGTGTAGCGCTCATACGTAATACTCCTCCAGCACATACTACTCCATTTGAACTACTGTTCCCCATTACCACAGAAGTTAAGGCAGAACCCACAACAACTGTATGGGTAGCTTGAATGACGCCACAATTCATGGTAACACTGATGGTATATACCCCAGCATTTATAGTTTGAGTATTAGTAATAGTAGGCGTTCTAAGGGTTGTATTAAATCCATTTGGACCTGTCCATACCACCCCGGAATTCAGTGTCCATCGGGTACTTAATTGTAAAGTGTTCCCTTGGCAAACAGGGGTATTGGAGGAGGGAGATAATACTGGAATAGTATCCACGGTTACTGTTCTAAATTGATTCGAAGTTCCACAACCCGGTATTACGACGGTAAGCGAGTATTCTCCACGGGCAGGAGCCGTAACATTTACAATGGAATCGTTGTTGGTTGCGCTACTAAATCCATTAGGTCCTCTCCAGGTATATGCTGCGTTGGTTAAAGAGGAACTGGTTAATCGCAAAGTTTGACCATTACAAACCGGTGAATTGGTTCCTAATAATAGGTTGCCAAAACCGGGATTAACTGCTACCGCAACTGTGGAAGAAGAAATCCCACAATTTCCGCTTACATTAATAGTATATATCCCACTTAAATTAGTTTGGGAATTTACAAAGGATGGGGTTCGTAACGTGGAGGTATATCCATTGGGTCCTAGCCAAACTATTCCTGAATTTAAAGGCCATGCAGTAGATAATAAAAAAGTACCTCCCTGACAAACCGGACTATTGGAACTAGCAGATAAGGTAGGAACAGTATCCACTACTATTCTACTGATTCTACTAATACTTACACATCCTGGACTATTTACAGTTAAGGTATATTGTCCTCGATCAGCATAAGCAACCGTAGGGATAGAATCCACTTGATTAGAACCCGTAAATCCATTAGGCCCTTGCCATGCATAAGTAGCATTAGCAATTGGGGATGAGGTTAAACGTAGGGTTTGACCTACACATACTGGGCTGTTTGAGGTTAACGTAACCCCTGAGGAATTACCGCCAACTAACACATTTACAGAAGTAGTATAAATACCACAACCCGTGCGAGAAGCAGTCAAAGTGTATATTCCACTCTGAGCAGGTTGAACATTTGTAATAGAGGGTGTTGTTCCAGTATTACTATATCCATTAGGTCCAGCCCATTGCATATTCACACCATTGAGTGCACCTCCACTTAAATACAAATTATTACCTTGACAAACCGGTGTATTTGCTGTAGCGGTAGCTACCAGTACTGGTAATAAAGAAACACTCACACTTTGCGTAATTGGTAAACAACCGGGAGTAGAAATCACCACAGCATAATTTCCGTTTGCAGCACTAGTTACCGAAAGTATTGAATCTAATGGGTTTGTACTGGTGAAGGAATTCGGCCCAGTCCAGGCATAGGTTGCATCACTATATTGGGTTGCACTTAAACGTAGCGTATTTCCTATACAAACTGGAAGATTCGCAGTAGCGGATGAATTATTTAGGTTAGATCCGATTTGTACGGCAGTAGTGAAAGATACTACTCCACAACTAGGCACTGTAATCGCAAGTGAGTAAATTCCACTTTGATTAGTTTGTGCGCCTGGAATAATTGCTGTTGCAGTATTAGCTGAATACCCATTCGGACCTGTCCAATTAAATCTTGAATTTCGAGGCCCTGTGCCCACCAAGCTTAAATTAAACCCGCCACAAACTGGACTATTACTACTTGCACTTGCAACCGAGATATTACTTACGGTTACTACAAAGGTTTGCACATAATTAGCACATCCACCTGCTGAGGCAGTTAAGGTATAAATACCTGCAAACCCTGCATTGGCATTCGTACGAGAAGTCGAAGCAGTATTCGCAGTAAACCCTCCGGGGCCTTGCCAAAAATAACTTACTCCACTTAATTGAGTAGCAGTTAAGGATAAGGTATTTCCGGTACAAACTGGAGTGCTGGTTCCTGCCAGTACCTGCTGTTGAATATTCGGGGAAACCCAAATTTCAACTGTGTCAGTTCGCACTGAACATCCCGGAACAGTTTGTTCTATGGTATATACTCCAGCTTGATTCAATTGTACATACGATAAAGAGGTAGTAGAAGCTGTCGCCACAAAACTATTCGGACCTCTCCAACGATATAAAGCAAATTGATTATTACCTCCTGAAGTGAACGTAACATTATCTCCTTGACAAATATTTACCTGAGAAGCCGAAGCTGAAACTCTTGGAGTTGAGTTGATCGTTACGGTATGAACATCCATATAATACCCACAACCAGGAGAATTTCCAGTTACCGTATATAACCCACTTTGAGAAGGTTGGCCATTTGGAATTACTAAAGAAGGTTGATTAGAAGTAAACCCATTCGGTCCTACCCAGTTATAGGTGACCCCTGTAAGTTGAGTTAATAATACGCTTGCTGTATCGCCTTGACAAACTGGACTATTATTGATTGGATTTAAATTGGTAAGGGGATCACTCACTGATACCGTAGTAGGATAAATCAATGCAGTTTGAC
>Ga0114980_10001183_pt1 | contig 18670 bp, 11 predicted proteins | sample S_140806_EF_Meta_FD_87018 | JGI IMG/M metagenome (GOLD analysis project Ga0114980, IMG submission 87018) | Freshwater microbial communities from Lake Simoncouche, Canada to study carbon cycling - S_140806_EF_MetaG | ecosystem: Environmental > Aquatic > Freshwater > Lake | place: Lake...
AACTTGTAAGAAAATTATCAAGGTTTACCGAGACGCTAACCCACAAATAGTTACGCTTTGGAGAGATGGCAACCGCTGTTTGCGCGGAATGCTTGACGGGGTTGTTGCTAAGTTTGGGGTACAGGACGCCGTATATATGCACCCAGAGCATGGGTTTTTCTTGCCCAACGGCATGACTCTTAAGTACACAGGGCTGAGAGAGGTAGAAGAAAATAAGTTTGTTTACATGCGCCGCAAAGAAGAACTATACGTTTACGGTGGCAAGGTTGTAGAAAACATTTGTCAAGCTGTGGCGCGCTGCATCATTGGCGAACAAATGATTAGAATAAGTCGTAAGTATCGTGTAGCATTGACAGTGCATGATTCAATAGTGTGCGTGGTTACAAAAGAAGAAGCTGATGCTGCGCTCAAATACGTCACCGAATCTATGCAGTGGGTACCTGATTGGGCAGAAGGGTTGCCGCTTGGGTGCGAAGCTAGCTACGCGAAATCTTACGGGGACTGCAAGTGATTGATGACACACAAGAAAAACAACCTAAATACAAATGGTCTTACTCTTCTTTATCTCTTTTCCAACAATGCCCTAGGAAGTTCTACCGGCTTAAAGTTGCTAAGGATGTTGTAGAACCAGAAGGTCAGCACCTTATTTATGGTAAGGAACTACATAAGGCAGCAGAAGAATATGTTAGAGATGGCACACCGATTCCGCCGCAGTTTGCGTTCGTTAAGAATTACTTGGATATTTTTAAGGCTTTATCTGGAGACCAGCTTTGCGAACATCAGATGGGTCTCACTAAATCCATTGAACCCTGTGGGTTTTTTGACGAGGACGTATGGTGGCGAGGGGTTGCTGATTTGCTCATTGTGGACGGCGAGAGCGCAATTTTAGTAGACTATAAGACTGGTAAGTCAGCTAGATACGCAGACACAAAGCAGCTAGAGATTCTTTCTCTGGCTGTATTCAAGCACTTCCCCGAGGTCCAGCATATCAAAGCTGGACTTTTGTTTGTAGTATCCAAGGAGTTCATCCAGTGTGAGTTTTTTAGGGATGGACAGAAAGAAATGTGGACAAATTGGTTTGGTGATTTGCAACGACTAGAAAGAGCATACGAACATAGCGTTTGGAACCCTCAACCGAATTTCACTTGTCGAAACCACTGTCCTGTAAAAGACTGTGAATACCACGGAAAAAATTAGGAGGATTAAATGCCGTATGTAAACAAACCCAGACCATATAAAAAAGAATGGAAGCAGGAGGAAGCACGTGGCGAAAAGAAACCGCGCGCTGCCCGCGCCCGCGCTAGGTACGCTATGGATAAGAAAGGAGTAGACCGTGCCGGTAAAGACATCGACCACGTTATCCCGTTATCCAAAGGGGGCACCAACTCGTCCAGCAATCTTCGCCTCAAGTCCCCCACAAAGAACCGGTCTTTCTCCCGAAACTCAGACCACACCGTCAAAAGAAACAAGCCTAAAAAATAATGGAAATTGTAAAAGACAGAGTGCTTCTGGTACGGACTAGGTACCCAGAACGAATTACTGAAACGGTGACCGGCAGTAAGAAGCTAGGCTCGGCCAAGGATGATATTTCTGTCGTAGCAGTAGATTGGGATTTGTCAACTGCGCAATCCTTAGCAAAGCTAAAGTTTAAGAACGTGCCCTCACCAATCATGCGGGACTACGCGTGGAATGGGCAGTTCAAGCCTATGGACCACCAAAAAGAAACAGCGGCCTTCTTTACCCTCAACCCGCGTAGCTTTTGTTTTAACGAACAGGGCACGGGTAAAACTGCTGCAGCGATATGGGCATCCGATTATCTTCTAAATGTTGGGGCTATAAAGCGAGTACTTATCATATGCCCGTTGTCAATCATGCAGTCGGCATGGCATACAGATTTGTTTAGGTTTGCTACACATAGAAACGCTGCGGTGGCGCACGGTAGCCGCGAGAAGCGAAAGAGCGTTTTGGAGGGGCCGTACGAATACGTGGTAATTAACTACGACGGTGTAGAAATTGTAGCCGATGCTATTCGCGCAGGCGGTTTCGATTTAATTATTATTGACGAAGCAAATGCTTACAAGAACGTCAACACTAAGCGTTGGAAAGTGATGAAAGGTCTAGTCACAGACAAAACTTGGTTGTGGATGATGACAGGCACACCCGCCGCCCAATCCCCTGCTGATGCGTACGGCCTAGCCAAGTTGTGTGTACCTGAACGTGTACCCAGATTCTTTGGCGCTTACCGCGACATGGTTATGCAAAACATCACGCGCTTCAAATGGGTACCAAAGCCAACAGCAAACAAAACAGTATTTGCTACTCTGCAGCCCGCCATTAGATTCACCAAGGAAGAATGTCTTGACCTACCAGAAGTCACCCATGTTGAGCGCGAAGCTCCGCTATCTCCGCAGCAAGACAAGTATTACAAACAACTCAAAAAAGAAATGCTTATTTCAGCGGCTGGTGAGGAAGTGTCTACTCCGAATGCTGCAACAAACCTAAACAAGCTACTTCAAATCTCAGGCGGTGCCGTCTACACAGATACCGGAGCTATCGTTGAGTTTGATGTAAGTAACCGACTACGTGCAGTAGTAGAAGTTATTGAAGAGGCATCCCATAAAGTTCTTGTCTTTGTCCCGTTCCGCCACACTATCTTGCTGTTGAAGGATTACTTAGATAAAAACAACATTACCAGCGAAATCATTTCTGGTGATGTCAGTGCGCAGAGCAGAACAAGAATCTTCAATCGGTTCCAAACCGAATCTAACCCCAAGGTACTCATCATTCAGCCACAAGCAGCAGCCCACGGAGTTACGCTAACCGCTGCAAATGTGATTATCTGGTACTCGCCTGTAACCTCTATCGAGACCTACTTACAGGCAAACGCTCGTATCAACCGCAAGGGTCAGAAGAACGCCATGACCATTGTACATATTCAAGGTAGCGCGGTTGAACGTAAGCTGTATGCGATGTTAAGCAGCAAACTAGACCACCACTCGCAGCTCACCGACCTGTACAAAAGCGAAATTTCCCCTTGACACAGTAAAATGATGTGCTAGTATGGTGGTTAAGAGGCATGAAGACCTCAACCGAAATCAAAGGAGACATCATGGAAGTTAATACCGATGTTCTGGTAGAAGCTTACATTGCCATCCGTGACGAAAAGGATGCTTTGTATCGTGACTACCAAGAAAACCTTAAGCGACTAGAAACTGAACTGAAAGTAGTTGGTGACGCGCTTATGGAAATCTGTAACTCCACCAATGCCGACAGCATCCGCACTAAAGCCGGTACGGTGGTTAAGTCCATCAAGAGTAATTTTTGGACTAATGATTGGGAATCTTTCTACAACTTTATGCAGGAACATAACGCGTTCAATCTGCTAGAGAAACGGATTCACCAAGGCAACATCAAGCTGTTCCTCGAAGAAAACCCCGACCTACTGCCGATGGGCTTGAATATTGACAAGTCATACGCAGTTCGGGTTGTCCGCCGCAAATAAAAGGAAATTACCCAAATGGGAACCAATGTCATGCTTTTTGAAGGTCTTACTATTCCTGACCATATTCGCCGCCGTGGGGTCGATGACTTTACTAAGGCTATTGCTGGTAACACTGCCGGTGGGAATAAGCGTATTTCTATCCGTGGCCGTCGCTTCCGTATGGTCGTTGCTGGCGAAGAAATTGGAACCAGCAATCAAGATGAACTTCAAGTCGTTATCGTTAACGCGGCAAGGGAAATCTCCCGTGAATATTACGCAAGCCGTTATGACCCTAAGAAGGACGCCACTGGTCCCGATTGCTGGTCAGCTAACGGTATTACTCCCGACGCCGGAGTTGAGCAGCCGGTACATAAGAACTGCGCTGATTGCCCCAATAACATTAGCGGTAGTGGCGATAACGGTGGTCGGGCTTGCCGTTTCGCTCGTCGGATTGCTGTGGCTCTCGCTAATGACCCGCACGGCGGCGTCTATCAAGTAAAGCTTGCAGCTACGTCTATCTTTGGTAAGGGAACCACTGACGGCATGCCGTTCGACCAGTACGCAAAGCACGTAGCCAGTCACGGTATTGGTATGTCGCAAGTTGTCACCGAGATGAGTTTTGATAATCATAGCGACACTCCGAAGCTTGTGTTCAAAGCAGTCAAGCTGCTTAACGAAGATGAATACGATGCTTTTGAAGAACTTAGCAAGAGCCGTGAGGCAAGCAACGCTATCCGCTTGACTGTTGCGCAGGTTGATGGTGTGCAGAAGATTGCTCCCCCGAAGCCTAAGGCTGAACCGAAAGTCCATGAAGACGAAGAGGACTATGTGGAAGAGCCGGTCAAGCGCCCCGCTAAAAAGGCTAAGGCAGAGGTAGCTACTCAGTCTGACCTTAACTCTGTGCTTAACCGCTTTGTGTCACGGAACGACGAAACCGACGATGAGTGATATGGATAACCGAGGCTATAGCCAACGCATCATTGATGCGAATTTGGAAGCTGATGGAAATAGTCTCGGTGTACTCCTTGGTAGGTACTGCATCTCTAGGGATATTCCTGTATCTGATATTAGTGAGTATTTTTCCGTCTCCAAAATGACGGTGTACAACTGGTTCAGCGGCAGGAACACCCCTAAGCAGTCTCAAGAAGAGCGCATCCGAGATGTACTAACAAAGGCGGGTGTATACGACGCCGAAATCACGTCGGGATAAAAAATGTCGGCAAGAGACTTTCTGTCTGCGGTTTTGCCAACCGATGGTTGGTACTGCGTGACTGGTCTTAAAGATGGGGCACCTCGACAAAAGTTCATGCAAACGCTGGACGAAGTTGAGGGCGAAGTAGAACGCCTGCTTAGTGATGAATACGATGTCTATTTTGCTTGCGCCAAGTTTAAGGAATCTGGCAAACGTGACATAGAAAACGCTACGTACTTTAAATCCTTTCGGCTTGATATAGATTGTGGGCACGGAAAGCCATATGAAAGTCAGGCCGAAGGGATTGAGGCGCTTAGTGATTTTTGTGCAAAGCTTAAGCTTCCCACTCCGACTATCGTTAATTCAGGTCGTGGTGTCCACGTGTATTGGACGTTACATGAAACGCTACCCCGTTCAGCATGGAAGCCGATAGCCGAGCAACTTAAATCCCTTTGTGCCAAGCACAAGCTAAACGTAGACCATGCTATTACGGCAGACGCAGCTAGAATCCTGCGCGTTCCAAATACACTTAACTTTAAGACAGACCCACCCCTACCTGTATCGGTGCTACACATGGCATCGAACATACACATAGACGCATTCGCGGCTATCCTAAAAGATGCAGGGGGTGTGGTGACGCACAGTGGGTTTAACCGACCCACAACTGATGTAGACCCAAACACCCAGTATCGGTTCTCAGCTATTCTTCAAAAAAATGAGCAGGGCACAGGGTGCGCACAACTAGAACACATCATTCGTAATAGAGACACCATTTCCTACAACCAATGGTTCTATGCTTTATCTATAGCCAAATTCTGTGTGGATGCAGAACAAGCCATTCACACAGTTTCAGAGGGACACGCAGACTACACCCCTGAAAACACGGAAAAGAAAGCAGACCAAGTACAACACTGGACTTCATGTAGGAAGTTTGAGGAAGAAAACCCCGGAGGTTGTCGCGGATGTGCACACAAGAAGATAGGCACTCCGCTTAAGTTAGGTGCTGAGATTAAGGTATCTAATAAGAGAGAAATGCTTGTTAAGGAAACGGTTGGCGAGTTAGTACATACCGTATCCCATGAGATACCAGAATTACCCTATCCGTTCGTAGTAGGAGAAACCGGCGGTATTTATAAATGGACACGTGACGAAGAAGACGAAGGTCCTACACAAGTTTACCCCCATAACCTTTTTGTCTTGAAGCGTATGAGTGACCCAGACAAGGGCATGTGTGCGTACATGCGGCTTGAAACTCCGCTTGATGGCATTGTGGAATTCACGATTCCTATGTCAGATATGGCACAGCCCAATAAGCTAAAAGAGCGGTTGGCGTTTAGGGGGATTGTTGGGACAGCGGCGCAAATGGAACTGGTTATGTTCTACATCGTGTCTTGCTGTAACAAACTAATAACCGAAAAGGAAGCAGAAAAAATGAAGCTGCAATTTGGCTGGATTGAGGAAGATAGTAGGTTTGTAGTTGGTAATCGAGAGATTGGTGCGGATACGATTAAGCACAGCCCGCCCGCATCTTCTATGGAGTACGTTGCGTCAATGATGGAACCCAAGGGTACCTTGCAGGAATGGCGTAGCGTTATAGATACATACAATCGCCCCGGACTTGAGCCGCATGCGTTTGCGTTTAGTTCGTGCTTTGGTTCACCTATCCTTAAATTTATGGGCGTTCGCGGCGCCGTTATTAACCTAATCAGCGATGACTCTGGTACGGGTAAGACCACAATCCTTAAAGCCATCAACTCACTTGTTGGGCACCCTACTGATTTGATGTGTACCTTCAACGATACGACAAACTTCAAGCTAAATCGTATGGCAATGATGAACAATCTTGCGTTTACATGCGACGAAATTACCAACGTATCACCAGAGGATTTCTCTAACTTTGCCTATGCTGCGTCTAACGGAAAAAATCGTGGCCGTCTGCGCTCCTCGGAAAACACAGAGCGTATCAACCTGACTTGGGCGAACATCACGGTATCCACATCTAATGCGTCGTTCTATGACAAGCTGCATCTGCTCAAGGAATCGCCGGATGGGGAAATGATGCGTACTATGGAGTACGAAATTCACCCAACAAACCTCTTCTCAAAAGAAGAAGCGGACTCGCTTTTTGGTAAGTTAAACGACAATTACGGCACCGCTGCGGACATTTACTTCACGTACTTGGCAGGGCACGTAGAAGATGTATCTGAACTAGCCAAGCATATCCAAAAAGAAATTGATAAGGCCGCAGGATTGCAGAGCAGAGAACGGTATTGGTCGGCGGTAGCCTCAGCTAACATCGCTGGTTTAGTTGTCGCCAATCATCTCAATCTGACTAGCATTGACGCCAAGCGAATCATGAAGTGGGTAATTGAGTATCTCAAAAACCTCAAACTGCAAATCGCACCGCCGCTGTCTAATCAATCTAGCGTGATTGGTGAGTTTCTTAACGCCCACCGCAACAACGTCTTGGTGGTTAACAACAACACCGACAAGCGCACCGGCATGGAGCAGCTACCGATTAGGGAACCTAGGCTTGAACTTATGGTTCGTATCGAGCCAGACACTAAACGTCTTTACATCACAGCTAAATCACTTCAAAACTTCTGTGGCAAGCAGCAAACTAATATGAAAGAATTGTTGCTTAAGTTGAAGGAAGACGGCGTGTTCATGGATAAGGTCAAGAAGCGCATGGCCAAGGGCACGATGATTGCCTCCCCGCCTGTGTGGGCCTACGAATTTAACTGTGATAATGGTGAGTTTGTCGATACCGATGCGTACGTAAATAGAATTGTGTCGGTAGATAAGCTACGCAACGAACCGTATGAGACTGCACCAGATAATGTTTGAGATTGATTGGGCTAAGTTCCACCCGTATTCATCATTCTTCGTACCCTGCCTTGACGTGCTAGAAGCAAAACGTCAGGTTAAAAAAACCTGTAAGCGGCTAGGGTACAAGGTAACTATGCAAGCAGTAGTTGAGGACGGAGTGCGAGGGGTCCGCGTATGGCGTATGGAGTAAAGTCTTGCACTAATTAAAAAGTGTTGTATACTGCCCTCACCCGCAATGGGTGTCTCTTTGGATTTTTAGCCCCGCGCAATGCGGGGCTTTTTTATCGGTCCATTCGGCCAAACTTAGTGCGGTCACTAATAATCGGCCACATCTTTTCGTCAACAGAAAGACCTAAGTGCGCTTTGGCTTGCTGTGCTCGTTTGTTGCGGCTAGTCAGTGAGTTTTGCATATCCTTGTTTTCAATCTGTTTAGACGGATACTTTATATTGAAATTGTCTTTACTTTTCATCACCTTAGCGATTGCTTCATTTTTACGTTCGCCCGGCTCCATTTTGCTAGCAAAGTAAAAATCATCATATATATTGAAACGCTCCATTTCAATTTTGTTTGCCGCAGTCTCAAGCTTAAACTTCATAACTTGATGGCGGCGGTAGTCTTCTGGCGAGAACCCCATAGCTGTAAGTGCCAAATCCCAGCCGGTAACTTTTCTTGCCGGTAAAACTTCTTCGCCTTTAAGCGTAGTAAACCCCTCTTTGTTTACTCGGAGTGCAGCCACAAAGGTACGAATACCAGCAGGTAAAGCCGTTTCCACGCCGCGCATAGTGTCATGTTCACCAGCATCTACTGCTCTGGCCGCTTGTTTTGGAAGCCCACCAAGAACCGCACCCAACAAAAAGTCCTGAACTTTTTGCACTACATCTGTAGCATTTTTGGTCGCAGTGCCACTCCATCCCTGCAAAAACATAGATGGCGGATTCATGGACATTTGGTCAACAAGAGATACATTCAGAACATTAGATACTGTGCCGCGCATAAGCATCTGAGCAATTTCAGGATTGGTTTGCTCCGCCATATAGTTTTCAAGGAAGAGGTCTAAATCAAAATCAACTGCTTCCGGATTGTCTTTATTGGGGTCGTTTTGACGCAGGAAATATCCAGCAATACGCGATAGCAGCCACCAGAACGGGGTGCCTTCCATTCCCATAAATATAAAGGCAACCGCATTCAAAAACACAAGATACCGCATGGCTGCATACGATTCTTTCGCAATGAGCTTGTCTAGTTCTTTAACTGCGTCAGGCCCCAGTTGTGGGTCATCCATTACACGCTGGCGTTCTTCTCTAATCCAACGGCGTTGTCTATGCCACGCAATAGTATTTAGGGCTTCAAACTGTAAATAAGTAGTTTGAAACAATGGGGACATATACTTAAGAATTAGGTTTGGCACGGGCATCTTAAAGACTCGGCCGCGGCGCTGATACCCAAACGTACCCGCGCTTCGTTCACCAGCATATTCATTGGCAAACTCATAGGCCAAATCCGCAATCTGTTGCGGTGTGTACCGGTTAGTGCCGTCAGCTTTCTTTTCTTTAAACAACTCTCGGGCACGTCCTTCAAGCGCAGTGGCCCACAAAACCTCACGCCCCATACGTTCAGAGTTATGCAGGACTGTGGCAAGTAAGTTAAGGACGCGTCTCGGAGAATCTTTAACACCCCGCCAAGAATATGGCGATATACCGCTAGGTGTACGACGAATCTCTGCTAAGTCATATGCTTGAGAAATATTTAATTTATTTTCAGCTACGGCGCGCTCTAGCCCTTCCCGAACAAATTTATTTAGCCCCTTGCTGTAGAGCAAACTTGGGAATCCAAAGCCCATAATTCCGTCTGGCCGGTCTTTTGCATAAAATCCACGAGAGAACCCAGTAATATACTTGGTCATAAGTGCGCTAGTTCTAGCCACACCCAGTCTAGAGCCTAAAACAGCAATGCCGTTCCACCCCATATACATCACGTTGCGAAGAGCTGAAGCAATTGAAGTCAACTGCCATGCAAACGCTGTACCAGAAAGTAGTTGAATGTAACTGGGCTGTGAAGTCGGATGTAAATTTGACTCCATACGGCGTTCAAATTCGCTAACAATCATTCCCGCATAAATCTGATTTCTTGGATTTAAATACTTAAGTCCTTCATTAGCGGCAATGAGCGCAGCTTCCATGTCCCCACCGTGCATAACTCTAGCAAGGTAGTTCATTTGTTTGGTGGCAGTTACGGCAAATGAGCGGTTGGAATCAGCCACGGCGCCCATAATCTTTTTCCGCTTAGCAAACAGTTTCTTTAAACTTCCGGCGGGGGCCAACTGCACAAGCAACTGCTGGATAGTTCCAGCAGCGTCATTTTTTGCTTGTCGAAGAAGTTTTTCAGCTTCAGCGGTGGTTAACGTTGAGTTCCCACTTTTTTGTAGGCCTTCAATCATTTCTTCAAATGACTCACCAATGATATCACGCGCTTTACTCAGAGCATTTTCTTGGCCATACACAAAGTTAAGGAGCGTACTAAATCCATCACGTGCTTGCAGGCGTTCGCCGTTAACGATGGCATCAGTAATATCTTTTTCAGATATAACAGCGTTAGGGTCATTTGCTGCTAGTTCTTGGCGAACTTCTTCTCGGATAACTGCCTCAATTTCTTTAAGCGCGTTATCTCTAGCCATGCCGCTCTCAAACATCAAGAAGCCTTTTTCAAGCTTGCCTGCTTCATTTGTCATTTTGAAACCAATCCAGTGGTCACCAAAACGACTCATCGGGAAGTACGGTCCCTTACGCTGCGGCATATCTCGGTCAAGAATTTCTTTTGTTTTTGCTGCTGCCTCAGAAGGTGTATTATTTTTACGTACCAACGCCATATAAATATTGCGCGCAGCAATACTACGAATCTTGTTGTACATCTTTTTGTAGAAATCGCGTTGTTCCCGATAAACTTCAATGGCCTTCTGGCCATCTGGCATGCTTTGGAGTTGCGCCCACAACTGATTTAAATACGGGTCTTTGTTATTAATATCGGGGTCTATTTCACGCGTGGTTGCTTCAAGTTGAAGCACACTAAGGGCGGCATGAGTTTTACTAGGTAGCTTCCGACCCAAATCAAGGATGCGCTTAATTTCACCTTCAAGTTGCTTTTGAACTTGTTCAAACGCTGCCAATGCGCGGTCATAAGCATCTAATTGCGGAAGAATAGATTTAAGTTCGTACTTATCACCATCTTTAACCAATTGACGCGGCAATCTAGACCGAACCGCCCAGTCAGGCAACAGTGGCAAAATTGTTGACCAGAATTTAATTTCTGGTCTGTCCGACATAATCTGAATAAGATTGTTTACTGCTTTAAGGGCGTTGCCCGGAGTCTGCTTAAGATTATTAAGCAGTTTATTCATGTGTTTGTAGGTTACTGGGGCTTTTGCTGGCCTTCCGCGCTTCCCTGCGGGTTTGCCTTTAGATACTGGAGGACTTGGCGGTACAGCTCCACCGCTTGTTGGTTGCCCTCCTGTTGGTACAGCCCCAGTCTGGTTTTGGCCGCTTGTTCCAGTTCCTCTTGCCGATGCTGCGGAGGACTTCCTTTCGTAATCCTCAAGAGACTTTGCAGTGTTGACTGTAGTTGATTTTCCATACGCCTCCCGCATTGCGGTAAATGTAGACTCGTGCTTGAGTAAGACTTCCAGAATGGCGTCTCTAAAGTAGTCAAGCATACCAGTGTCGGCCAAATACTGCTCGACACGAATCATTTGACCGTTGTGCCCGACCCCGTGATTCATGTCTGCCGTGTGGGCAATTTCGTGAATCATGGTGTTTAAGATATTTTGGCGGACGCCAAACAGCGTCTTAGCACCCCAATCGTAGAAAGGGTTTATAAGCACTGCTTTATACGGAAGCCTAATATGAAGGCCACCATATTTTTTATCTATGCCAATACCGACAAAGAATAAGTTCTCTGGTTTAAGAAGGTCATAGCCATACATATTGCTATTCGCTATCTCTTCCTTCATCTCCGCAAAAATTGACCCAAGTTCAGAGAAAAACGCTTGCGGGTTTCCGTACGGCTCACCAACCTCTAAGAAGTTAACACTGGTATTGTTGTGGAAAATGGGCAGCTTGGGGTCTTGCGACAACTCCAATTTATGCTCATCCATGTCAATTTCTTGTTCTGCTTCAAAAGACTTACCAGCTTTCTTTTCTTCTTCTTTTTGTTGTTCCGCCTTTCTATCAACAAGAACCCTACCCGATGTATCTTGAATAACCCCATCAGACACAACAACTTCTTCTGGCATTGGGGGGAGTTCAAACTTCGCTCCTTTACCTACTTCTTGTACGCGCCTATCGAAAGCACGTTTAATTTTTTCGTCATCTGTCGTGGATTCCCCAACCTCTACACGAGGCATGGAGACCACATTTTCAAAGCTTTCCTTGAGGTCGGCCGCTTCATTACCACGGGCAATCTTAGCCAAATACGTAATTAAAGATTCAATGTCCTCATCAATTCTGGGTTTAAATGCTTCCCGGTTATTTTCAAACGGATAGTCAATATCTTTTGCACCAACACTTGGAAAGACATTAACAATGATGTCGTATGGAATAGATTCTGATTGGCTAAGGGGGAATAAATATTTATGCCGACCCTTACCATTAAATTGATAAACACCACTAGACAAAACTTGGTGCGTTGGGTCATCAGTTCTGTCTACACCAAAATAAATTTCAGCGGTGCCCCACGCAAACTTAACCTTAAATTTTTGGAACTTATCTGAGGGGAAATTCACACCAACTGGCAAGGTTTTTTCTACGTCATAGTCTCCACTTTTATAGGCGACTTTTACTTCTACCGGACCAATAAGTGGTTTGTTTAGCGGGTCAATATAATCAACACCGTACGGAAAATAAATAGTTTTAAGGTCCCCATTTTTTTGGTCGGTATAGGTTTCCGGAATTACAACCGATACCTTAGTGCCATGCTCACCCTTTTTAGCTGGTGCTTTGTTGATAGTAAATTGGCTGTGAGCAATCTCTTGGGCAGTAGCGTCAACAGTTACACGAACACCGTCTCTCACAGTATCCAGTCGCAACCGCTCTGAACCTAATATAAAGCCCATTTTGGCTAGGCCAAAACCGCCGCTGCGTAATTCTGGGGGCAAGTCGGATTTATCAGAACCTGCAATCGTAAAAAAGGCGTTTCGGATAATATCCGGCGTCATGCCTCGCCCATCATCTTCTACTGTTATAGTTCTGGTGTCGCCATCAATTGTAATGGTTATGTGACCGACTTTGTATAGAGACGGAGCGTTCCTATCCGAAACAGCACCTTTAACCGCATCAAATGCATTTTGCAGCATTTCTTTGATAGCCACATCTGCAAGGCTAGCACCATACATGTTCTGGCCCATTAATTGAATGGTATTGGGCATGTTAATACCAAGTTGTCCTTCTTCTTTACCAAACTTGTTTTCTTGGTCTGGGGTTTTGGACGCTGAACTTGTAGATGTAGTATCTGGGCGTGATTCAAAAGTCACATTCTTTTTTGGCACGCGCACGTATGCTTTAGGATTAGTAGCTGAAAGTGGCCTAACCCGCAGGTAATCGCCGGAAATACCAACGACAACACCAGGGGTGTGCTCGGCTAACCTAACATAATCACCAACCATGAAGTCGTTAGTCACTTGGTTAACCATGTTAGTGATGGCAGGCAAAAGCGTATTCTCAATCTCATCAGACCCCGAATAGGGGGTATTTGGAATGGGCGGCTTTTTTTCAGGCTTAGGGGTGGCGCCGGGAGGCGGTGGAGGTTCTTCTTGCGCAGGCGGTTCTGTAGCAGCAGGCGGCTGCTGCTGTTCTTGTTGGAGCTTGTTAATCTGTTGTTGTAGTGCATCAAACCTAGCGCGAGCCACAGACTTGGGCATCGGTGGTTTACCGGCCTTAGTGCGCAATGAATCTTGTTCCGCCTTCAACTGCTCAACCGTCATGTTCGGTTCTACAAAACTAGCGGAAGACTTTTCATCCTCAAGTAGAGAATCGTATTTAGCTTGGGCTTCCTCAACCTTTTTCTTGAGGTCGTTTAAAACAGTCTGGGTAGTGTCCGGAAGCTGGCCCATCGACATACCGGTTTCTGCAACGGCGCCTTTAACTCGGCTTTCATAGTTAGTTAAATTGCGTTTAGCATTTACCAAGTCATACTTGGCTGCTTCAAGCTGCGTAACCATCTTCTTACCACGGCGGGTAAGCTTCGGCTCCGGCAAACCACCGGCTTCCTCTTCTTCATCTAAACTTGCTTCACGCAAACGGCGATTAATATCTTCATCTTCTTGTTCTGCTTCTTTTGTTGCTCTATCGCGCTCGGCCTCATCAAACTGCTCTTGAGTAATTGAACCTTCTTCAAGAAGCTTGCGGTTAACATCGGTATAATCTACTTCTCCCTCGTCCAACACATTGGTGCGGGTAGGCCCAGCGGTCTCAAGCAAATCTTCAATAGTTGTAGGTTCGGTGGGTCCAGCTGGCGGCGGTGCGGGAGGGGCGGTCGGCGGTGCCGGAGGAGCAGGTGGGGGTTCACCAACAAACGGTTCTTGGCGTTGTGTTTGTTCAGCGGGCTTAGGCCGTGTAAATCCCTGTTCTTCCCATTTACGAAGGGCTTGTTCCTTAGCCCCTTCTGCCCTAGCCGCTTCTGCGGCACCGGATTCTTTAAGCTGGCCAGTTGTTGCGAGCTGAGTGGCTTTGACCCCACCCAACATCATGCCGCCCTGCATAATTGTCTGGACTAAAGTATCTGTAGCTTGAGAAAGATAATCTGAAAATGTAGCTTTGGGATTAAGCCCAAAGTTTGGGTATTTGTCCGTAAGGAACTGAAGCCCAGTCGTAAGTTCTTCACCGGGAATTTGCTTAAGAATGTATTCAGAAATTGCATCGGTGGCTTCGTTAAAACTTTTGTTTGCCAAGGAACCTTTAAGGTTCTTCATAAAATTAGGCAAACCTAACCTTTCTCCAACGCCGTCAGCAATTGCAAACAAAGCACCGCGCGCAGCAGCGTCTGTTTTATCAAGACCTTTATCTCTACCGTAGGTATATTCTTGGCCGAAGCTTTGGGCCATCATGCTTCCCAAAACAAGAGATTCCCCACCCGTTACGGCACCTAAAAGTAATGTTGGAATATTTTGTGCAATACTGGATACCGCACTTTCAAAATTACGGGCAACAGATGTGGCAGGGGCTTCCCCAATAATTTCTTGGGTCTCCATAGCTTGTTTGGCGTTACGCCGCAAAGATTCAGAAAACTCGTCCGCACCAATTAAATCGGCTGCGGCTTGCTCCAAACCAAGCACACCTTGTTTATATCCGTAATATCCTTTAACTGCACCGCGGACTAATGCTGGAGCGTCTTTGTATTGGGCTTTTAAATCAAAGTCAAAATCAGACGGCTTTGCCTGTGCAACGGGTTGTTCTGGGGGTAACCCCTCAATAGCTGCTTGACCAGCAAGGTTTTCCGCAGTTTTCAAATCGGCACCCTGCCGCGTAGCTTCTTTAATTCTAGCTTCTCTGCGGGGGTCAGTAATTTGATATTCTTTTTTAACTGCCGTACCTAACTTAGCAATTTCTGCGTCTTTTGTTTTGTATTGCTCGTCAAGAAAATTAGCGAACTGCCCAATGTAGTCAGTCCTATCCAACATCTTTTGTCGTTGTTCTGGTGTAGCCGCTTCATACATTGACGATAAGCGAGCGCGTTCTTGTTCTGAAACGGGGGGACCCTGTGGCTTAGCTGGGGCTACAGCTTCTGCAACCGCGTTAAGAGGAGCGGAGGATTCTGCGGCGGCTGCAGGCTTTCCTGAAGAAAGACCAAGTTGGTTTAAATAGTCCGCTTTTTCAACCTTGCCTGCATAGTACTTATCGTATAAAGCATCTGCAAGTTGTTGGTCGCTATAGGCGTCGTATTGGGGATACTTCTGACGAAAATCAGAAAGCGGACCAGCCATATTTACACCTTTTATTTATTACAACTTGGGTAAGTTTAACCCAAGCGGATTAGTGGCATCAACACCAACACCGCTAAGTCCGGGTATTAAACTTCTTTCGCGTGAGTTAGCGGTATTAAAATCACTTTTAATTCTACTGCGTAACCGAGTATCTGTTTCTGACTCAATTTTTCTCATTGTTTTTTCTGCGGTATCCCTATCGGCTTGCGTTGCTTTGGGGTCGGTTGCAATATCTCTGGCTGCAATATATTCTTTATTGTTAGTTAATTCTGTTTGAACTTGATTAGCAACTGCAGTATCTAAAGTAGTACCTTTGTAAGTATCCCCTGCCCCGCGCCTAGTTAGGTCAACAATATAGCCGTTAGCTACAGCTTGTATCTGCGCCTCACTTAATTTTTTACCGCCATTTAAGCTATTGTAAGCACCACTATCATTAAGCTTACGTACTTTGCCTTCCATGTATTGAATAGTTTGAACCAAATCGGGCGGGGCTTTGGCGCGAATAAGGTCTGCATCAGCCCTAACCTTGTCAGTTTCAACTTTCTTAAGGTCAAGGAACGATTTTGCTTGGCTCGCCGCGAGTTCACCCATAGCTTTGTAGCCGGTAATTTGGGCAGTTGTTGCTTGGCGTTTATTGTCTTGAGCCTTATCCATGAACTTATCACGAGCATCAAAGTCGCCCTTGGCTTCAGCGGCGCGAGCTAGCTGATAATTCATATTCATGGCGTCAACTGAATCTTGGGCGCGTTGTTGTTTTTCTTGTGCGGCATCGTAATACTCTTGCGCCTTTGAACCCGCTTGGCCAAAAGCAGTACCAAAATACCTTTCCTTAGTGCCAGCAAGGTTTGTGAAGAAATTAAGCGCTGTTTTAAGGCCGAGGTCTTTGCCCATATCCGCAACCCGGGCTTCTTTTTTAGTCATTAATTCTTCCGCTTTAGTGCGGAATTGGGAGCCTGCCCCCTCACGTTGAGTCAAATAATCATCCCCAATCTTTTTCAATTCTTCCGGCTTGTACTCCATACCCCCCATTAAGCCAGCGATACCCTTCTTTGCGCCCTGAACTTCTGTATCAGCCTGTTGTAAAACCGGGTAGTTAGCGTAGGGTCCAGCAGGGGCTGATGGCGTAGTGGGGGCTTGTACTTGCCCGTTCATTTGCCCATTGATTTGTTCAATTGCAGAAATAATTTTCGCTTGTTCCGGACTACCTGCGGGCACCTCGTTATACATTTTGTAGAGGTACTGGAGGTTATCATTTAGTTGGGGTGTATTAAGGGCAACCAATCCTCTATTCGCAAAGCGAGGAACTTCACCACCACCGTCAAATGCAACAATACCGCCGCCAGCCATATTCTTTTCTTGGAACATATCATCAGATACGGGAAGGTCGGCAACACCACCTTGAGGTTGTGCTTGCGGTTGTGCTTGTTGCTCCGGTTGTGCTTGTTGCTGTACGGGAGCTTGTTGTGGCTGGATACCAGCCAGCCCTGCAATTTTATCTTCTGCTACGGTAGTTTGAGGCGCAGCAATTTTTTGCGTCTCTTTGGCAATTCTGTCAAGGCGCTCAGCGGCTAATGGCACGTAGAGCTTCGCCTCACTTGGGGTCATCCAAGATGGGGGATTGTTGTAATACTGCTGAAGCAGTTGCTTACCTTGAGGGCCACCCATCCCAAGCTGAACAAGCTTGCTGATTACATTAGGGTCAGGGGCAAAGTGGTTTTTAACGTTCATCATGTTTAGGCACTCAACTTAGCCAAACTTAATCCGGGAAGTCCGTGAACTTCACCACCTTCAGCAAACAAATTAGCCATCTTACCTGCGGTAACAAGAGAGCCAGCACCACCAATAAGTTGAGCAGCTAAGCTAGGCGGTTGCTGGTAAGTAAGTTGTGTCGAACCCATCTGCTGCGGCAGACCATGAATGATGTTACTGTAAAAGCCTAACTGTTCTTTCGGATAGTCGCGCTGGCGCAAAAAGTCTTGATACGCCAAGTCCATTTTTTGTTGCTCAAGAGCCTGTGCTTGAGCAGCGGTTTGCGATTGAACGCCGAGTCGCTGAAGGTTTGCTTGCTGTTCGGCGGTACCTAATTGGCCCAAAAGCTGCGAAGCAGTGCCCGCTTGCTGGAGACCCTGCATACCAAACTGCCCAAGGTTCTGTTGTTGACGTTGTGCAGCGTCAAACGCGCTTTGATAACCCCTACCAAGAATATCTCCGACCATCTGATTGGCATTGCGCTCACGTTCCATAGCGGCGAGAAGCTGGCGGGAACCGCCGAAAGAACCGCCCCTCATGCTTTGAAGAGCATCACTACGCTTGAAGTAATCTGCTTGAAGATTGGCTTCACGAATCTGCGGGTTCAACGCACCTTGAATGTAGGGCGACATGTAGTCGGCGGTGTTACCAAATGCAGCATTCAACCCACGTTGAGCGGCGCCCAATCCCAGCATTCCAGTAGCACCGGCGCCTGCAGTAGCGGCACCAAATTGACCCGGAGTTTGTAATCCTAGAGTTTCAGATTGAAGAGCTTCTTGGGCGGGAGTGAAGCCAGCAGTGCGTTCGCCACCATACGTTTGATAAGGACGGTAGGATTCCGCCTCTGCACGGTTAGCGATATTAAGAACGTACGGTTCGAGGTACGCAGGCAGATTGGTCTGCGTTACAGTTTGACTTGTCGGTTGCGACGGTGCCTTACTTCCCTTACCCATTTTCTGCTCCTTAAACTACCCTACCGGTAGTTCGTACGTAATAAATTTTGCTTCATAGCCATCATCCCTAAAGACTCTAGCCCATCCGGGCCTGCCGGGCGACTCAATTTTTTCACACCCATTATCTCTTGCCCAGCGTTGTAGTAATTCCAGCATGGGCTTCTTCCACTTCTTTAACTCAACCCCCCCAGTAAACTGCATCGCTAACAATCTACATCTGGGGTAATTCACAATCTCTGTTACAACTGCGCCGTAAATCTTGTCACCTTCAAAAGCAATCCACAGTTGATGGTCATAATCGGTTACGCAATCTTTAATATCTTGTACGGTGTATCTACCATAAGTATATTTTGCCGCGCCTTCTAGATACCCCTCAATCTGGTTCCAACATCCTTCTACGTATTCTTTAGGTACGAGAGATACTTCCACTTGCGCTCCTTAAGCGGGCATGTACTTGTTGGGATTGATTTGTTTGCCTTGCTTGGTAGTGCCAGTA
>Ga0114980_10001184_pt1 | contig 18670 bp, 15 predicted proteins | sample S_140806_EF_Meta_FD_87018 | JGI IMG/M metagenome (GOLD analysis project Ga0114980, IMG submission 87018) | Freshwater microbial communities from Lake Simoncouche, Canada to study carbon cycling - S_140806_EF_MetaG | ecosystem: Environmental > Aquatic > Freshwater > Lake | place: Lake...
CCATTTGCGCACGATTTTGTTTTCCGGAACCGGCAGCACACCGGACTCGGACGCCATGATCACCAGGTCGTCGTCGGTGATGCAGTAGCGCGAGGGACGCAGACCATTGCGGTCCAGCGTGGCGCCAATTTGGCGGCCATCGGTGAACACGATGCTGGCCGGGCCGTCCCAGGGCTCCAACATGGCGGCGTGGTACTCATAAAAGGCGCGGCGGCGCTCATCCATGGTGCTGTGCTGCTCCCAGGGCTCGGGAATCATCATCATCACGGCCTGGCTGATCGGGTAGCCGGCCATCGTCAGCAGCTCCAGGCAATTGTCAAACGTGGCGGTGTCCGACTGGCCGGCAAAGCTGATGGGATAGAGCTTTTGCAGGTCGGCGCCCAGCACCGGCGAGGACATCACGCCTTCGCGCGCCTTCATCCAGTTGTAATTGCCCTTGACGGTGTTGATCTCGCCGTTGTGCGCCACATAGCGGTAAGGGTGAGCCAGCGGCCACTCCGGGAAGGTGTTGGTAGAGAAGCGCTGGTGCACCAGGCCCAGGGCGGAAACGCAACGCTCGTCTTCCAGGTCGCGGAAGTAGACGCCCACCTGATCGGCCAGCAGCAGGCCCTTGTAGACCACGGTACGGCTGGACATGCTGGGCACGTAGTACTCTTTGCTGTGCTTGAGCTGCAGGTTCTGGATGGCGGCGCTGGCCGTCTTGCGGATCACGTACAGCTTGCGCTCCAGCGCGTCCTGCACGATCACGTCATTGCCACGGCCAATGAACACCTGGCGCAGCACCGGCTCTTTGTCGCGCACGGTGGGCGACATCGGCATCTCGCGGTTGACCGGCACATCGCGCCAGCCCAGCAGCTCCTGGCCCTCCGCGCGGATCGCCCGCTCCATCTCCTGCTCGCAGGCCAGACGGCTGGCGTGCTCCTTGGGCAAAAAGATCATGCCCACACCGTATTCACCCGGCGGCGGCAGCGGCACACCTTGGGCCGCCATTTCTGCGCGGTAGAGCGCGTCGGGCAGCTGAATCAGGATGCCGGCGCCATCGCCCATGAGCTTGTCAGCGCCAACCGCGCCACGGTGGTCCAGGTTCTCCAGGATCTTGAGCGCGTTCTTGACGATGTCATGGCTCTTCTCGCCGCGAATGTGCGCCACAAACCCCACGCCGCAGGCGTCGTGCTCCTGCTCACTGGCGTACAGGCCATGTTTTTTGAGATAGTCGATTTCGGTAGCCGTCGTCATGGCCCACTCCTGTAATTGGCACGGGGGTTGGAGAATACTGCATCGCAACAAAAGTGCCAAGCCCTTTAATTGGGGTCAGATTCCAATTAATTCAGCATCTTTGAGACCTGGCTTAAATTGGGGACGTATCAAAAAGTAGAGCAGCTCTCCATACAACCACATGGGCTAGGGCTGTATGAAGTTAAATTTCGTTGGCAGTCGGTGGGCGCCCTGCCTGCCCTTTGCTGACGCGCCGTTGGGTTCGTTTTTGCAAATCCGCCACAAAATCCGGCTCGCCCAGCGCCCAACCGCTCAAGGTGGCCTTGGTCAAGGCCAACTGCTGCACCGGGTTGATGCCCGCTTGCACCATCTCGGCATAGGCCACCTCACGGGCAAACGGGGTGTTGCCCAGTTCCCACACCAGCGGGTGCGGCGACAGCAGTTTGTCGGTTCGCCGCCCGATGTAATGGCTGTGGCTGGACCAGGGGTAGTCAGCCGCTTGCACCACCAACCCGGCGCGCACCGGATTGAGGTCGATGTAGGCCATGCAGGCCAGCAGGTAGCGCTCGGTCTGAATCAGGGTGGAGCGGTAGCGCCCCTCCCAGAGGGTGCCGCTACGCTGCTGGGCATCATTGAAATACCGCACATAACGCCGGCCCACCGCCTGCATCATCTGCGGCAGGCCATCGGCAGTTTGCGGCGTCAGCAGCAGGTGGAAGTGGTTGCTCATCAGCACATAGGCATGGATGGCCACCTCAAACTGCCGCGCATTGTCATCCAGCAAATCCAGCAGGCGCTGGTAGTCGTCCGTCTTGGTGAAGATGGCTTGCCGGTTGTTGCCGCGCTGAATCACATGGTGCGGGTAGCCGGGCAGCGTGAGTCGGGGCAATCGGGCCATGGTCACTCCGTCGCAAGCGAAAACCCGATGTTAATTGGAATCTGACCCCAATTAAAGCTGGAAGCGGGACGTCAACAGGCTGCTGAGACCAAATTCTTCAAGAATAGCGCGCAGGCGTTCGGCGGCGCTGTGTTTGGGCTGGCCGGTGTGGCGGGCGATGATGAGTTCGTTTTTCAGGCTGTGCTCCCAGCCCACCAGTTCGGTCACGGTGACCTGGTAGCCGCGCGCTTCCAAATACAGGCAGCGCAACACATTGGTGAGCTGGCTGCCCAGCTCGCGGGTGTGCAGGGGGTGGCGCCACAGCTCGGCCAGGGGGGTGCGCGCCAGCGACAGGGCTTTGTGCTGGCTGAGCACGCGGGCCACCTCGGCCTGGCAGCAGGGGGCCAGCACCATGTAGGCCGCCTGCTTGGCCAGGCCAAAGGCGATGGCGTCGTCTGTGGCGGTGTCGCAAGCGTGCAGCGCTGTGACCACGTCGATCTGCGCCGGCAATTGCTCGGCGTGGGCTGATTCAGCCACGGTCAGGTTCAAAAACGACATGCGCGTAAAACCCAAGCGCACGGCCAACTCGCGTGAGCTCTGCACCAGTTCCGGCCGGGTCTCGATGCCATAAACATGGCCCTGACGGCGCGCCTTGAAAAACAGGTCGTACAGAATGAAGCCGAGGTAGGACTTGCCCGCGCCATGGTCGGCCAGCGTGATGCCACCGGGCTTGTCTGGCAGTGCCAGCAACAGGGGCTCGATGAACTGGAACAGGTGGTACACCTGCTTGAGCTTGCGGCGCGAGTCCTGGTTCAGCTTGCCGTCACGGGTGAGGATGTGCAGCGCCTGCAGCAGTTCCACCGACTGGCCGGGACGGACCTCGGGTGGCAGTGCACCTAAGCCTGACGCTACTTTTTTCATAGCTAGTTATCCAATGCCAGTGCGGTCCAACCGGCAAAACCAAGCGTTTTCAGGGTCTGGCGGTTGCGCTCATAAATATCGGCAGCGTCGGGCACCGACTGCACGGCGCGGGCGATACTCTCTTCGCGCAGCAGGTGCAGCGTCGGGTAAGGCGCTCGGTTGCTGCAGTTGGTCACGTCGTCCGGACCGGCATCGGCAAACTGGTAATTGGGGTGAAAACTGGCAATTTGCAGCACACCGTCCAGCCCCAGCTTGCGCAGCAATCGGTCGGCTCGCCCCAGGCCATCGTTGAAGTCCAGAAAATCGGCCAGGGCATCCGGCGCCACAAGCAACGTGGTGTCGCGCTCAGCCGGGTCAGCCTGCGCTAGATCGAGTAATTCGTGGCGCAAGTCGGCCATCAGCTCGCCGGCATCGGTGGCGGCGCTGACCGCGTAATGAATCTGCTGCTTGACGTGCACCGCCTTGGCAAAGGGGCACAGGTTCAGGCCGATCACCGCCCGCTCCAGCCAGCGCTGCATGCGCTGCTGCACCTGGTCGGCCTCGGGGTGGGGCTGGGTCAGCGTCATGGCAGCAGGCGCCGCCCGCTCAGACGCTCGTGCTCGCGCGTGGCAAAACGGTCGGTCATGCCAGCAATGTAGTCCGCCACCACACGGGCCCGGGCGGTGGCCTCCTCGGGCGTGCCGGCCAGGGCGGCGCTGCGGGCGGCAAAACCTTCGGCCATCTCGGTGGGTTGTGCCTGGTAAAAAGCAAACAGCTCCTGCACCACCTGCTGCGCCAGACCGGTGGTCGCCATAACCTGGGGGTGGCGGTACAGATGGCGCAGCAAAAAGCTTTTCAGCTGCTGCGAACGCTCGGCCATGCTGCTGCTGAAGCCGATCAGGGCAGGCAAGTGGCGCACCGCCGCCACATCGGCTGGTGCCGCCTGCTGCAGCGCCTGACCACTGGCGGCCATCACGTCATACACCTGGGCGCTCAGCATGCGGCGGATGGTCTCGTACAGCAGGCGCCGGCCCTGGCTGCGGTCACCCAGCGTCGGGAACTCAGTCAGAATCTGCCGCCGAAAATCATCCACCAGCGGCACCTGTTGCAACTGCGCCAGGGTGATCAGGCCGGAGCGCACGCCGTCATCAATGTCGTGCGCGTTGTAGGCAATCTCATCGGCCAGGTTGCACAGCTGGGCCTCCAGGCTGGGCTGGGTGCGGTCCAGAAAGCGCCGCCCCACCCCGCCCGGCTCAAGCTGCTCCAGGGCCTGCGCGTTGGTTGCCGAGCAATGCTTGAGGATGCCCTCGCGTGTCTCAAAGCTCAGGTTCAGGCCGTCGAACTCGGGGTAGCGCTCCTCCAGGGAGTCGACCACGCGCAGGCTTTGCAGGTTGTGCTCAAAGCCACCAAAGGGCTGCATGCAGGCATTGAGCGCGTCCTGCCCCGCGTGGCCAAAGGGCGTGTGGCCCAGGTCATGCGCCAGCGCAATCGCCTCCACCAGGTCTTCGTTGAGCGCCAGCGACCGCGCCATCGATCGGCCAAGTTGCGCCACCTCCAAAGAGTGGGTGAGCCGGGTGCGGAACAAATCGCCCTCGTGGTTCAGAAAGACCTGCGTCTTGTAAACCAGCCGACGAAAACCCGTGCTGTGAACGATGCGATCGCGGTCGCGCTGAAACTCGGTGCGCGTGGGCGCCGGCGCCTGCGCGAAGCGCCGGCCACGGGAGTGGTCGGGGTGGCAGGCGTAGGGGGCCAGCGCTGCTTCAGGCGCAGCAGGCATCGATCACCTCGCGCACCAGCGCATCGGGCGCTGGACGCACCGCCGCCCGGCCTGGCCCGTCGATCAGCACAAAACGGATCTCGCCGGCTTCAGATTTTTTGTCCAGTCGCATCAGCGCCAGGTAGCGCCCTGCGTTGTCTTTGGCCGCCAGCTGCGGACCGCGTACTGGCAAACCGGCGCGGGCAATCAGCGCCCTGAGCCGCTCCACAAAAGGTCGGTCCACCAGGCCCAGCCGGCAAGAGAGCTCGGCCGCCATCACCATGCCACAGCCCACGGCCTCACCGTGCAGCCACTCGCCGTAGCCCAGTCCGGCCTCGATGGCATGGCCGAAGGTATGGCCAAAGTTCAGAATGGCGCGCAGGCCCGCCTCCCGCTCATCCTGCCCCACCACCCAAGCCTTGATCTCGCAGCTGCGTTTAACGGCATGGGCCAGCGCCGCCGGGTCGCTCGCCAACAGCGCATCCATGTGCGCCTCGATCCAGTCCAAAAAGGCCAGGTCGGCAATCGGTCCGTACTTGATCACCTCCGCCAACCCAGCGCTGAGTTCGCGCGGCGGCAGGGTGCGCAGCGTGTCCAGGTCACACACTACCAATTGCGGCTGGTAAAAGGCGCCGATCATGTTCTTGCCCAGCGGGTGGTTGATGGCGGTTTTGCCGCCCACCGACGAGTCCACCTGCGCCAGCAGGGTGGTGGGTACCTGCACAAAGGGCACGCCGCGCATGAAGCTGGCGGCGGCAAAGCCCGCCATGTCCCCCACCACGCCGCCACCCAGGGCAAACAGCACCGTCTTGCGGTCGCAGCCCGCGCCCAGCAGCGCATCAAACACCAGGTTCAGGGTCTGCCAGGTCTTGTGCTCTTCACCGTCAGGCAACACCACCGCCAGCACCTGACGGTATTTGCTCTGCAGGGCCCCGCGCAGGCGCTGCAGATACAGCGGCGCCACAGTGCTGTTGGTGACGATCAGCGCCTGGCTGGCGTTGGGCAGGTCGGCGTAGGTGTTTGGCTGGTCCAGCAGACCGCCACCAATGACAATGGGGTAACTTCGCTCGCCCAGCGAGATGGGAACGGTCTGAGACTGGGATGCATCCATGGCGGTGAGTTTAATGAGTTGCGATGACCGCCGCCGGGAAATCTGCGACACCCACGACATCCACAACAAGGGGCCACAGGCACTCAGCTTGAGGGCAGCACGCCAGCGAGTTCGAGCTGCATCACGATCATGTTGACCAGCATGGCCAAGGAAGGTCGACCCGTCTCGATGATGAAATGCGCCGTGGCCCGGTACAGCGGGTCGCGCAGCGCATGCAGGTCACGCAAGCGGGTCAGTGGGTCCGCCACCTGCAGCAGGGGCCGGTTCACATCGTGGCGCAGGCGGCGAAACAACTCGTCGGGGTGGGCGTTGAGGTACACCACCTGGCAGCGCGCGTGCAGCCGCTGCCGGTTGATCTCGCGCATCACCGAGCCGCCGCCGGTGGAAATGACCGCGCCGGTTTTTTGCGTCAGCTCGTCCAGCACCACCGATTCCACCTCACGAAAGCTGTCCTCGCCCTCCAGCTCGAAATAGGTGCGGATCGAGCAGCCCAGCCGCTGCTCGATCACATGGTCAGAATCCACATAGTCCAGCCCGAGCCGGCGCGCGAGCTGGCGGCCCACGGTGGTCTTACCGGAGCCGGGCAGGCCGACCAAGGCAACGCGATGCTGGTCCGTCACACCTTGGGCCGCTCGGCCAGGGTCAGGGCACAGCAACGGTGTAAGAGCTCACCCGGCCGTTCGGGGCCGTCACCACGAACTTGATCCGGTCGCCGGTCCCGCAGGTGGTCAGGGCCGCGGTGTGTTGCGTCGGCTCCGAGGCGTTGCCGATGGTCGTATCGGCCAGGAGCGCGCTGCAGGTGCTGGTGTCATTGGCCAGGATCACCTCAACCGCAGTCGTGGCGTCGGTGGGCAGGGGGTTGCCATCCAGATCGGCCAGCAATGCTGTCACGGCACTTGCACTGGCCGAAACCGTCTGGGTCCGCTTGGTCACCGGGATGGTGGTGCTGTAAGCGGCGGGCTGTCCGATGGCATCCCCCGAAAACACGACCACGATGCTGCGCCGAACCTTGGTGAATCCGTCCCAGGTGCCATTGCACGTGCCCTCCACCGACAGGCCGGGGTTAGCAGCGATATCCGTGGTACCGCACGTCAATGCACCTATGGACCCTGCTGGCATCGACAAGGCGTTGTCGCTCTCCAGGGAGCCAGTCTGCAAATTGGTGTAGGCGCCCTCAAAGACCTTGTTGTTGTCTCGGTCCAGATAGATTCGCCCCAGGTCCTCAAACAGTTCCCCAGGGTCGTAACGGTTGTTGTTGTTGGCATCAAAGAAATGCTCTTCGCCATCGGTATACGCCAACACGGTCACCCGTCCCGGGCGTGGATCACCCCCTGCGCCAGTGGGCGATGTCCCCAGTGTCGATGCCGAGCCCAAGGGTCGGTACTCCTGGCCATACAGCGTCACGCTGCAACGACCCGTGGTGCCTGACACCACGCAGCTACTGGAACCGGTGTCCGAGCTGATCAAGCCCCCGGATGTCACAAAAACAATGGTGGTGCCCTGAGGCACGGGGTTGCCCAAGCGGTCTGCCGCATAGGCGGTGATCGTGGTGCTGTAGCCGTTGGACTTGGCCGTGAAGTAGCCGCCTGCCAGGAAGTTGGGCTGGCTTGAGGACAGGCCAAAGAAACGTTGCGTTGGGAGTCCGGTCTGAACCGTCAAAATATTAGAGACGGTAAAAATGGCGGGAGCGCTCACCAAGGCCGCACGCACCTGTACCGTGGCAGGGACCGTACCCCCGCAGACCGAGAAGGTCACTGTGCCATCGGCGCCGGACGTCACGGTCGTCGGGGCGCCACAAAAGGTGATGCCGTCATTGGTGTTGGTCAAGGTCGCCGCCACCGCGGTGCCGGCGACAGGGTCATTGTTCGAATTGACCACTTTGAACTTGACGCTGGACTGATTGACGCCCACCGAGCCGGATTGGTAGATCAGGGCCGGCGTGGCGCTGACAAAGACCAAGCCGGTGGTGGGAGGGGCTGTGACCGCGAAGCTGCCCGCCAACGAGACGCTGCCCGTGGTGCCGGCCGTCACGGCACAGGTGCCGGTGGCCGTGGTTTGCAGCACCGCGCTGGCCCGCCCGGTGCTGTCCACCAGCGCAGGTGAGGGGGTTGCCGCGCCGCAGGGCGAGGTGAAAGTCACTGGCACCGAGTTGGATGGCGCGGTCACGCCATTGACCTGAACGGCCACACTGACCGTGAGTGATTGCCCCTGTTGGACACTGGCTGGCGAGACCGTGAAGTCCGACAAGGCGACTGTGCCTGATGTGATGGCCAAATCCAGCGCCTTGGACAGGGCCACGCTCTCCACCGAGGCGGTGGCGGTGGCCACCACGCCACCTGCCGCAGCGACTGAAGCTGGTGACACCCGAATCAGCATCACGCCCGTGTCGTCGGTAAAGGCAATGCCCGAAGCCGGCACCAGCACCGCGTCCGGTGCATCCAAGGCCACCGTCACGCGGGTGTACGGCGCAGCGACGCCGGCCTTGGTTTTGAGTACCACCTTGAGGAATCTGGGAGCCGTCTGCGACAAAGCTTTGCTGGTGATGGTGACACCGTTGGCATCCACCAGGCTGATGTCCATGGTGGGCGACCCGGTGATGACCGTACCGCCACCGCTGAATTGCAGGAACATGGACGCGCTCAAGGACGTCGACTGGACCGAAGCCGCGGCCGTCACCTGGAGCACAAACCCCTGCGAGGGATCTGCAGGGCTGATCTTGATCAAGGCAACGCCGTTGGCATCGGTCAGTTTTTGGCCGTCCGCCGGCAGCAATACCGCCTTGGCTTCACCCAAAGTGACATTGACGGGTGTGAAAGCCGCAGCAGCACCTTCTTTGGTCCGCGCGACAACCTTCAGGTAACGCGATTCGGTGGCGGACAAGGATTTGTCGGCGACAACGGTTTCTGTCGAATCCACCAACGTGATGGTCAGCGTGGGAACTTTGACACTGGTGTCCGGCCCGCCACCCCCGCCACAGGCCGCCAAACACAGCGCCAGCGCAACATACCAGACATATCGCAAAATATTCATCGTCCCCACCCCGAAAGATGGCCAAAGTATAAGTTAGCGTAACACCGCCCTATCCGCCACCACCTTGGGCGTGATGAAGACCAGCAACTCCTGTTTGTTGGAGACGCGGGAACGATTTTTGAACAGATTGCCGATGCCGGGTAAATCGCCCAGCAGCGGCACTTTGGTTTCGGCGTCGGACTCGGTCAGCTCAAAAATGCCGCCGATCACCACGGTGCCGCCGCTTTCCACCAGCACCTGGGTCTTGATGTGCTTGGTGTTGATGGCAAAACCGGCCGGTGTGGACAGGCCCACACTGTCTTTGTTGACGTCCAGGTCCAGAATGATGTTGCCCTCGGGGGTGATTTGGGGCGTCACCTCCAGCTTGAGGTTGGCCTTTCGGAAGGCAATCGAGGTGGCGCCGCTGGACGAGGCCACCTGGTAGGGCAACTCGGTGCCCTGCTCAATCAAGGCCTTGATCTGGTCGGCGGTGACCACGCGCGGGCTGGACACCACCTTGCCCTTGCCATCGGCCTCCAGCGCCGAGAGTTCCAGGTTCAAAAAGCGGTTGGCCGCCGAGCTGAAAATCGATACAGCAAAGGTGGCCGGGCTGTAGCCGCCCTGGCCCAGGGCGGGCAGGTTGACAAAGTTGCTGCTCAGATCCATCACGCCGCCGGCGCCGGTGCTGGCCACAACATTGCTGTAGCTGGTACCGAAGGCGATCCGGTTGTCGCCACCCAGCGAAAAACCCGCATCGGCGCCGCGCTGGGCCCGCAAATCACTGCCACCCAGCCGCACGCCGAGCGATTTGCCAAAGGTGTCCGAAGCCTCCACAATGCGCGCCTCAATCAGCACCTGGCGCACCGGGATATCCAGCTTGGTGACCAACTGTTGCACCTGTTCGAGCTTGGCGGGCACGTCGGTCACGAACAACTGGTTGGTGCGGGCCTCCGAGATGGCGCTCCCACGCGGGCTGAGCAGGCGCGAGACAGTGGTGCCCGCCGCAGCGCCGCTGCCCGTGAGTTGCGCTGCCACTTCAGCCGCTTTGGTGTAGTTCATCTGGAACGACTGGGTGCGCAGAGGCTCCAGGCTTTGCAGGGCCGCCGAGGCCTCCAGCTCCAGCTTTTCGCGGGCACTGATTTCCTCGCGGGGCGCAATCCACAGCACGTTGCCGGTCTTGCGCATGCCCAGGCTCTTGGTCTGCAAAATGATGTCGAGCGCCTGGTCCCAGGGCACGTCCTGCAAGCGCAGGGTGACCGCGCCGGCCACCGAGTCTGAAGCTACCACATTGAAGTTGGAGAAGTCGGCGATCACCTGCAGCAGGGCCCGCACGTCAATGTTCTGGAAGTTCAGCGACAGCTTCTGGCCGGTGAAGGCGGGTTCCGAGCCGGCCTTGCTGGCCTCAACGCGCACCGGCCGCAGGTCCACCACAAACTGCCGGTCGCTCTGGTAGGCCGAGTGCAGCCACTGCCCCTTGGCCTCCACCAGCAGGCGCACCCGGTCGCCCACCTGGGACAGGGTGACGGTCTGGACCGGCGTGGCGAAGTCGGTCACGTCCAGACGGCGGCGCAGGCCCTCGGGCAGGCTGGACTGCAAAAAGTCGGCCACCAGCGCCTGGCCCTGCTGCCGCACATCCACCGCCACCTGGTCGCTCGGCAAACTCACGACAATGCGCCCGGCGCCATCTGGACCAAGCCGGAAATCCAGGTCCTTGATGGGCTGCGGCGCTTTGCGCTCGGCAGCGTCCGGGCTGGCAGTAGCCCCAGCGACCGGGGCCGGCCTGCCCAGCAGCACCAGCAGCGAGCGTCCGACCAGGCGGGTGCTGTAGCTGCTGGCCTGCTTAAGGTTGAGCACCAGGCGCAACCGGTCGCCCGCCTGCACCAGGGCCGCCGACTGCAGGTTGCCCAGGCCGAACTCAAAGTTGCTGCGGCCCGTGGCGTTGCTGAGCCGGGGCAGGTCCAACGCAATGCGGGCGGGCGTCTGCAACACAAAGCCGCCAGGCAGGGCCTCGAGCCCCTGCGCAAAATCAACCCGGACCGTCTCCTGGCCTTCTGGCCCGCTGGCCGTGACGGCCTCGATGCTGTTCTGCGCCAGCGCCAGAGAAGCCGCCATCCACCAACCCAGGCACAGCGCCAGGGCACGGAGGGCTCGGCCGGCGCGGCGTCCGAGGTCGGTTTGAGGCATGTTCATTTTGTTTTCTCCTGCAACTGCAGCGATGCAGCGCGTTCCACCCAATCACCGCCGACGTCCTGCACCAGCTCACGCAGCACCAGTTCGGTGTCGCTGATCCGTTCCACCCGGCCGTAGTTTTGCCCCAGGTGATGACCCGGGCGCACCTGGTAGAGCGTGCTGTTGACCCGGACCAAAGCCACGGGCCGCCCGGCCTGCATCAGGGTGCCTACCAGCGCCATGGCGTCCAGCGGCACCGACTCCAGGGCCTCCTTGCGCCGTGCCAGTTCTGGCGCCAGCAGGGCGGCGCCAGAGGCTTGGCCACTGTCCCGTCGCAACACCTGGCTGAGCTGCAAGTTGCTGAATGGATCGACAGCTGCCTGAGCCAGGTAGGCCTGCGGTTGAAACTGTTGGGGCTCGGCGATGGGCAACAAGCCCGGACGACTTTGGCTCCTTTGCACCGCCATCCATTGCCTGACGTCGTCCTGGCCAGGTGGGCTGCAAGCCGAGAGCAGAGCAGCCAGCCAGAACAGCAGGGACAGACGGACGGTCATTTCTTGGCCGCCTTCGCGGCTGCTGCCGCCGCCTGGCGCTGGGCCGCCACCTCGGAGGCATCGAGGTAGCGAAAGGTTTTGGCGGTGGCCTCCATGGCCAGCACGCCGTCACGCTGCGGCTGCGGCTGGATGCTGAGGTTGTTCAGGGTCACGATGCGCGAGAGCTTGGCCACATCGGCCACAAAAGCGCCGATGTCATGGTAACGGCCGGTGACGCGCACGGCAATTGGCAGCTCGGCGTAATACTCTTTCACCGCCACCTGTCCTGGACTGAACAGGTCAAACTGCAGACTGCGCCCCAAGCCGGCCTGGTTGATGTCCGACAGCAGACCATCCATCTCGGCCTTGCTGGGCAACTGGGTCTCCAAGAGCGCGACATGGCGGCGCACCTGCTCGCGCTGCTGCTTGAGGCCCTCCAGGTTGACAGCGCGGCCCAGCTTGAGCCGGAATTCCTCACGCAGCTGCTGCTCGCGCAGCTGTTCCGCAGCCAGGGTGCGCTGGTAGCCCTGGACCACGCCGAACCACAGTGCCAGCGCCACCGCTGCACTGACCCCTGCCAGCACCGTCAGCCGGGGCAGGGTCGGCCAGGAGGACGGATCGCGCGGGTCCAGGCCGCGCATCCCGGCGGCCAAGCGGGCACCCTGAGTGGCCAGTTTGGCCAGAGACAGTCGTCGGGAGGAGAGTCCGAACATGGCAGCTGTGGGCTAGGTTTTGCCAGACTTGGGCGCGCTGGCCGGTGCAGCGGGCAGGACCACGCCCGGCGCAGGCTGGATGACAGCGGCATCGCTGGACCTGACCAGGTGCACACGGATGGTGAAGTTGGCCACCCGGCGCTGTTCGCGCGGCGACAGGGCCAGCGTACCGGCCACGATCTCAATGAGCTCAGGGCGCGACAGAGCGGGCGAGTTGTTGCCGAGGTTGCGCAACAACTCAGAGACTCGCTCGTTCGATTGGGCGGTGCCACTCAAGGTGAGGTTTTGCGCATCCTGACGGACGCTGGACAAAAACAAGCCCTCGGGCAGCTGTCGGGCCAGCTCGGACATCAGCATGACCGGCAGATTGCGATCCGCCTGCAGGTCTTCCACGGCCTGTTGGCGCGCGAGCAGCGCGGTGATCTCGGTCTGCAGGCCGGCAATGTCCTTGATCTGGCCGTCGAGGCGACTGATTTCCGTCTGCAGCTGCTGGTTGCGCTGTGCTTGCTCTGCAATGCGCACTTGCAACACCAGAAACACCAGCAGGGCCAGCAGCAGGCCGAGCAGCGCAGCCACACCGACGCCGAACTTGAAGCGGTCCCGGCGCAGCTTGCGCGCGAGTTCGCGGTGCGGCAACAGGTTGATGCGGATCACGTCACGAACCTCCGCAGCGCCAGGCCACAGGCGACCAGGTAGGAGGGCGCTTCGCCGGCCAGGCCCGGATCCGACAGCATTCCCCGGAACGGGTCAGCCAGGCTGCAGGCGACGCCGTTGTGAGCGGCTACGGCCTCGGCCAACCCGGGCACGGCGGCCGAGCCGCCGGCCAACAAGATATGCTGGACTTGGGTGTGCGGCGTGCTGCTGAAGAAGAACTGCATGGCCCGCCCGATTTCCTGCGCCGCGTCCTGGGCGAAGGCTCGCAAGATCTGCTGGGCGTCGGCCGCCGGCAATTCGCCACTGCGCTTGCGGGCCTCTGCGACTTCGGTTGTCCAGCCATAGTGTTCCGCCAACAGGCGCGTCAGTTTGGCACCACCGAAAGCCTGTTCCCGCTCGTAGAGCAGGATTTCGCCCTGCATCACCTGCAGGCTGGTGGACTGGCCTCCCATTTCAAACAGGGCCACGATGGGGCTGGCCTCCTCTGTTCCGGGCAACTGCCCCAGGATCCGCGCCGCCGCCCGGCGCGACGCGTAGGAGCGGATGTCCAGAATGGCCAGCTTGAGCCCGGCAGCCTCGGCCAGCCCCAACATGTCCTGCACACGCTCCTTGCGGGAGGCTGCAATCATCACGTCAATGTCTTGCGCTGCAGGGCCAGTGGGGCCGATGCTGCAGAAATCGAGGTTGGCCTCGTCCATCGGGAAGGGGATGTACTGGTTGGCCTCGGATTCGACCTGGACCGCCAACTCGGCGTCACTGAGCCCCGCCGGTAGCTTGATGTTGCGGGTGATCACCGCTGCGCCGGGCAGGGCCATGGCGGCCAAGCGCGTTTTGGTGCCGCTGCGCCGAACCAGGCGGCGCAGCCCCTGAGCCACCTGTTCAAAATCGTTGATCTGGTCATCGGCAACCCAGCCGGGCTGCAATTGCTCAATGCCGACATGCAACACCCGCAACGGCCCCGACCGCGTGTGGGCCAGTTCCACCAGCTTGACGCTGGAGGACCGGATGTCCAGCCCCATCAGCGGCGCGGGTTCGCGCTTGAACCAGAACCCCGGGAAACGCACTGTCAACCCCTTAAACTCGCCGGCGTGGCGTGAACAGAAAAAGTGATGAAGCTGCCAACATGCTAGCAGCATGCCAGCGTTTGCGGAAATTGTTACTTTCTGCGACCAAAGCAGGCTGTCCGTCCTGCGGGCCCAGCACATCATTTTTATAATCAGCCGGCTTCTCTACAAGGTTTTCTATGCCTCCCAACAAGCCGTCCGGCACGCCACCCCCCCCAACGCCGCCCCGCTCGCCCCTGCTGCGCTGGCTGTTGCGGGCGGCCTTGTGGAGCGGCGGGCTGTTGCTGGCCGGTGCGCTGTCGGTGCTGGCGATGGTGGCCATCGCCTTGGCAGTCGCCTTTCCCAACCTGCCGGATGTTTCGGATCTGTCCGACTACAGCCCCAAGCTGCCGCTGCGGGTGTTTTCCACCGAGGGGGCCCTGATCGGCGAGTTCGGTGAGGAACGGCGGCAGTTGACGCCGATCAAGCAGATCCCCAAAGTGATGACCAATGCGGTGCTGGCGATCGAAGACGCTCGCTTTTACGAGCACGGCGGCGTGGACTACAAGGGCGTGCTGCGGGCCGCATTGGCCAATCTGGGGCGGTTCAAGAGCCAGGGCGCCTCCACCATCACCATGCAGGTGGCACGCAATGTGTACCTGTCGTCTGAAAAAACCTACACCCGCAAGATCTACGAGATTTTGCTGACCTTCAAGCTCGAGCACCTGCTGCGCAAAGACCAGATTCTGGAGATCTACATGAACCAGATCTTTCTGGGTAACCGCGCTTACGGCTTTGCCTCGGCGGCCGAAGCCTATTTCGGCAAGGACTTGAAGAACATCACCATCGCCGAGGCCGCCATGCTGGCCGGCCTGCCCAAGGCGCCGTCCGCCTATAACCCGATTGCCAACCCGAAGCGGGCCCGCTCCCGGCAGCTGCACATCATTGACCGCATGCTGGAGAACGGTTTCATCACCGAAGCACAGGCCGCTGCCGCCAAAAAAGAAGAACTCAAGGTCAAGTCCAACTCCGACAACACCCGGGTGCACGCGGAGTATGTGGCCGAAACCGTGCGCCAGCTGATGTTTGCGCAGTATGGCGAGGCCACCTACACCCGCGGCCTTAACGTTTACACCACCTTGCGCGCGGCCGACCAGGACGTGGCTTACCAAGCCCTGCGCCGGGGCATCATGGACTTTGAACGGCGCCAAATCTATCGCGGCCCGGAGAAGTTCGCCACGCTGCCCGCTGGCGGCCAGGAACTGGACGACGCGATTGACGATGCGCTGGAAGACCACCCGGACAATGGCGATGTGCTCTCTGCCGTGGTTCTGGAGGCCGATGCCAAGCGGGTGCTGGCCAGGCGTTTGAACGGAGAAACCGCAGAGATCACGGGCGAAGGCTTGCGGCCGGTGCAGTCTGGCCTGTCGGAGAAGGCAGCGCCCAACATCAAGATACGGCGCGGTGCCGTGATCCGCATCGTGAAGACCCCCAAAGGCGGTTGGGAGATTACCCAGTTGCCCGAGGTCGAGGGCGCCTTCGTCGCCATGGACCCGCGTGACGGCGCCATCAAGGCCCTGGTGGGCGGCTTCGATTATGAAAAAAACAAGTTCAACCACGTGACCCAGGCCTGGCGTCAGCCGGGCTCGAGCTTCAAGCCTTTCATCTACTCCGCCGCACTTGAAAAAGGCTTCACGCCAGCCACCGTCATCAACGATGCGCCGCTGTTTTTCGATTCGGGCGTGACGGGCAGCCAGCCCTGGGAGCCCAAAAATTACGACGGCAAGTTTGAAGGCCCGATGAGCCTGCGCCGCGGCTTGGCCAAGTCCAAGAACATGATCTCCATCCGCATCCTTCAGAGCATAGGCGCCAACTACGCCCAGGAATGGATCACCCGCTTTGGTTTCGAGCAGGACAAACACCCGGCCTACCTGACCATGGCGCTGGGCGCCGGCTCGGTCACGCCGATGCAGATGGCTTCGGCCTACTCGGTGTTTGCCAATGGCGGCTTCCGCGTCAATCCCTGGCTGATCAGCCGCGTCACCGACCAGAAGGGCAAAGTGCTGGCCGAAACCAAGCCGCTGCCGCTGGATGACGCGGTGCGCGCGATCGAGCCACGCAACGCCTTCATCATGAACAGCCTGCTGCAGGAGGTGACCCGCACCGGCACCGCCGCATCGGCACAGGCCACACTCAAGCGGCCCGACCTGTACGGCAAGACCGGTACCACCAACGACTCGATGGACACCTGGTTTGCCGGCTACCAGCCGACGCTGGCCGCGGTCACCTGGATCGGCTACGACACGCCGCGCAAACTCGGCGACAAGGAAACCGGCGGCGGCCTGAGCCTGCCGGTCTGGGTGCGTTTCATGGAGCAGACGCTGAAAAACGTGCCAGTGATGGAGTACAGCGCGCCCGAGGGCGTGGTCTTTGCCGGCGGGGAGTGGTCCTACGACGAATACGTGAAAGGCGCGGGGGTGCACAGCTTGGGTCTGGACGACAAGGGCGGGCAGACGGCCGCGCCGGCGCAGACCCTGCCGGCGGCGGACGAGAAGAAGAAAATCCTCGACCTGTTCAAGAACTGATCAGCTGGCAAATGCCAGCGGGCTACCCGCCTGCTCGCTGGCAAAGCGCGACAGGCAGGCAAAAAACTCGCCCTGGCCCTTGGTATCCGTCCATTGTTTGCTATCAAATTTGAAATGAAATCCACCGGAGCGAGCGGCCAGCCACACCTCGTGCAGCGGCTTTTGCAGGTTGATGACGATTTGGCTGCGGTTGGCGAAGACCAGCGTGACCATGGCGCCCACACGCTGGTTGTCGATGTCGGCCGAACCCTCGTCGTTGATGCGGTCGCAGGCAGCCTCCACCGCTTTAAGCAGGTTTTCCGCTAGGTCCAGGAATTCGGGGTCGGTCATTACAATTTCACCATGTTGTCGCAACCCCGAATTCTAGTCAGGCCCCTTGTCCTTGCGATCAGCGTGGCGGCTTTGACTGCCTGCGGTCAGCCCGGGCCGCTCTACCTGCCCACCGATCCGGCTGCGGCCCAGCGCGCCACCCTGCCCCAATCCCTCCTCAAACCAGCTGCCCCCACCGCCAGCAGCCCCGCACCATGACCGCACACACGCTGCCCGGCCAGCCCCACCTGGCCTATCGCGACGGCGAACTCTGCCTGGAGTCGACCCGCCTGAGCGCGCTGGCGCAAACCCACGGCACACCGCTGTTTGTCTACTCCAAAGCCGCCATGCTGGCCGCGCTGGCCGCCTACCAGCGTGGCTTTGCTGGACGCCGGGTTCAGATCTGCTACGCCATGAAGGCCAACCCGGCGCTGGGCGTGATCGAGCTGTTTGCGCGGGCCGGCTGCGGCTTTGACGTCGTCTCAGGGGGTGACATGGACCGGGTGCTGGCTGCGGGTGGCGCAGCAGACAACATCATCTTCTCGGGTGTGGGCAAAACGCGCGCCGAGATGCGCCGGGCCTTGCAGGCTGGCATCGGCTGCTTCAATGTCGAGAGCGAGGCCGAGCTCGACGTGCTGAGCGAGGTGGCCACGGGCATGGGCCTGCGGGCGCCGGTGAGCATCCGCGTCAATCCCAATGTGGACCCCAAGACCCACCCTTACATCTCCACCGGCCTCAAGGGCAACAAGTTCGGCATTGCGCATGAGCGGGTGCTGCCCACCTACCTGCACGCGGCCGGCCTGAGCGGCATCCGGGTGGTGGGCATTGACTGCCACATCGGCTCGCAGATCACCCAAACCGAACCCTACTTGGACGCGATGGACCGCATGCTCGACCTGGTTGAAGCCATTGAGGCCGCCGGCATCCCGATCCACCACATCGACTTCGGTGGCGGCCTGGGCATTGACTACAACGGCGACACCCCGCCCGACGCAGCCCAACTCTGGGCCCTGCTGCTGGCCAAACTCGATGCGCGCGGCTTCGGCCAACGCCAGCTGATGATCGAGCCCGGCCGCTCGCTGGTGGGCAACGCCGGCGTTTGCGTGACCGAGGTGCTTTACCTCAAGCCCGGCGAGCAAAAGAATTTCTGCATCGTGGACGCCGCCATGAACGACCTGCCCCGCCCGGCCATGTACCAGGCGTACCACCAGATCGTGCCGCTGCAGCCACGTGACGAAGCACCAGAAGTCTGGGAGGTGGTTGGGCCGATTTGCGAAAGCGGCGACTGGCTTGGCCACGATCGCACCCTGGCACCGCGCCAGGGCGACCTGCTGGCGGTACTGTCAGCCGGCGCCTACTGCATGAGCATGGCCAGCAACTACAACTCCCGTGGCCGGGCGCCCGAGGTGCTGGTGGACGGCGACCAAACCCACCTGATCCGCCGCCGGGAAACCATCGCCGAGCAGATGCAGCAAGAACAACTGGTTGGCGGCTGATCGTCGGCTGATCGGCAAAGTCTCAGGTCTAAAAAGGCTGGGAGCCACGTCGCTATTGACTTGGCTGCTATCGATTTCGAACTGAAAAAGCCAAATGCGTGGGGTGGTGGATGTGTCTGGTGCGCCAGTCAAGGCGGCGCCGGGCCAAGCGACTGCGCTCGTTTTTTCGCTTCGGTCAAGGCGGCGCCGGGCTGAGCGGCTCCGCGACTGTCACCCGCCCTGCGGGCTCCTCCTTGATGCCGCTGCGCCGCTCAACCCGTCACCACCTTGACGACCCTCGCACGCCAGCATTGGGACCCC
>Ga0114980_10001185_pt1 | contig 18668 bp, 23 predicted proteins | sample S_140806_EF_Meta_FD_87018 | JGI IMG/M metagenome (GOLD analysis project Ga0114980, IMG submission 87018) | Freshwater microbial communities from Lake Simoncouche, Canada to study carbon cycling - S_140806_EF_MetaG | ecosystem: Environmental > Aquatic > Freshwater > Lake | place: Lake...
CCAACGGTAAGTGGTTCATTCAGTTGGGGTTCACCTCCAACGGTAAGTGGTTCATTCAGTTGGGGTTCACCTCCAACGGTAAGCGGATCATTCAGTTGGGGTTCGCCTCCAACAGCCAGCGGATCATTCAGTTGGGGTTCACCTCCAACAGCCAGCGGATCATTCAGTTGGGGTTCGCCTCCTACGGCAAGTGGATCATTTAGTTGGGGTTCACCTCCTACGGTAAGTGGGTCATTTAGTTGGGGTTCACCTCCTACGGTAAGTGGGTCATTTAGTTGGGGTTCACCTCCTACGGTAAGTGGATCATTTAGTTGGGGTTCGCCTCCTACGGCAAGTGGATCATTTAGTTGGGGTTCGCCTCCTACGGCAAGTGGATCATTTAGTTGGGGTTCACCTCCTACGGTAAGTGGGTCATTTAGTTGGGGTTCACCTCCTACGGTAAGTGGATCATTCAGTTGGGGCACACCTCCTTCTGTAGGTGGATCTATGACTTGGGGCGATCCTCCTTCTATACCCGTTTCTTGGGGCGATCCACCAAGCATTAGCGTTTCTGTTTCTTGTCCAGGATCTTCTCCTATGATAGACACAATAGATCCAGATAGTTTAGATGATAATTTTGTTGATGATTTTGAAGAATCTATGCAACTTAAGGTTGAAAGTTCAGATCTAGGAATTCCATCAGAAATTAAAATAATAGCTCCTGAATTCCCAGAAATAAAAATCAATCACAATATACCTGAGGTTATTTCTTTGAGTTCTGTGCTTCCTGACAGAATTGAACTTTACCAGAGTCAACCGTTATTACATGCTCATGAAATTAGAATATTAAATGATAATGTGATTCCAAAAACCATAGAAATTAAATCTTCAGATGTGCCGAAATCTATTGTTTTAGACTCTAGCAGCTTGCCTAATTTTATTAGTGTGATGGTCCCTGAATTCCCGACAATAAAAATAGACGGATCTTCAATACCAGACACTATCAAAGTTGTTGGAATTCCAGATTCAATTGAAATAAAAATGCCCAGTGAAATCACAGCTAAATTAGAAATACCAGAAAATTTAGAAATACCACTAGTTTATAAGGGTGCCCCAGTTCCTATTCAATTTGATTCATCAAATCTTCTTGGACCTGAGGGTGGTCCTTGTTTTGCCTTAGTTCCTTGTGATCCAAAAAAATGAGAATTAAAAAGTTCAATAAAAACAAATATATTTTGTCAAAAGAAAATGTTTGGGTTCGAGATTTTTGTTCTGATTATAGAGGTGTTGACATAAATAGATTGTGTTATAAAGAAAATAAATTATGGATTGAAAATGAATTTGCAAATTTAAAAAGATCAAAATTAGAATTGCCATTGGAAGAATTGAAATATGAAAATATAATTATTTGTTCTGATGGTTTCGGTTGGAGAGAAAAAAAGAAACTATTAGGAAAAATTCCAAATAGTTTAACTAAAATCATAGGAACGAATGGATCTTTGTCAAAATGGGATATGGTCGGAGAAAAAGCTGAAATAAAAAGAGCCATGTCATTTTATCTAGTAAATAATCCGTACTCAGAATGTATGGATTTTTTACCAAAATCACATAATTATTATCCTAATATAATGGCATCAATAAGAACTTTTCCAAAATTTATAGAAAAATATAGAACGGAACCTTATTTTTATAGACCTGCCGATGATTTGAATTATTCTTGTAATTTTGGTTCTGTTGGACTTAGTTTAGATGACTACAGAAATCCAATATGTGCAGCAATAAGTTTAGCTTGGAATCTAGGCGTCAAGAAGTTAGTTTTGTTTTGTTGTGATGAGTCTTTTGATGAAAATAGAGAAGGCTCGATCAAAATGGAAAATAATTTATACCAGTATCCACAACAAATAATGTGCCAAAACATAATAGATAAACAATTATATTGGTTAAAACAGAATGATGTAGAAATTTTTGATCATTCTAGTGGAATAAAATATGAGAATGCTGAATATATATCAGAGGATGATATACTTTCGTTTTTTCAAAGGAGTGTTAAAAAATGAACGAAAATAAAAATGATATTTTCTCATTAGATAATTTTAAAAAATGGATCAATAACCAAAAAGAATTTGATTCTAGAATAAAAAAGAAATTCCCCATCGGTGAACAAGTAGAGTCTAAAGTTAGCGTCAAAAAATTCTCAGAAGTAATGACGCTAGAAGACGGCCAGATGAATAGGGTTGTTAAAGACTTTATGAAAAACGGCGGGAAAATTAAGGAAGTATCAGGAAAAGAATTCCTGGTAGAGGTGACAATGGGTTCTTTTTATGTATCCAAAAATTATGTTCGTCGTGCTTGATCAGAGTGCTTTCTAAGCATTGTTGAATTTTTAGTAACAAGAACATTTTCATTAATTTGTGGATTATTATTTAAAGAAAGAGAGATTTGTTGTAAAGGTATATTTTTGTAGCCTCTGCTGATTAAGGATTTTTTTAATTCATCAGCAGAGGATGCAGATTCCATATAAATTTCATATATTAGATTATTTTTTTGAAATTCAATTGCTATTTGTTCTTGAATTCCATATGGTAAAAGAGTTTTGGATAATTCTTTTATATTTATTTTAGTTGGATAGCATTGTGTTTTGTGAGTAAAACTACTTATTATTTTTATGCCCTTTTTGTCTCTCCTCGCCAAATAAACATACATCAGATTTGTCATTTAATAATTCCTTAAAAAATTCTTCCAATACTATTTGAGTGTAAAAATCAATAAAACCAAATTGATTGAAAAAACATTTTAATGTGTCTTGTACTTCTTCATCTTTGCTCAAAATATAAATCTCCAAAATAAATTCATTAAATAACTATATATCTTTAAATTAAGGAGAATAAAAAATGAGTGTTTTTAGAGTAAAATTAACAAATTCCAGACAAGGAATAATGTCTGGGGCGGTTCAAAGAAGTGCGTACCTTATGGGTCCGACAAGAAGAATAAGAGAATTAAAAGATGGAGAAGAATTTACAGATTGTAATTACTGGAAAAGGTTTGCCTATCCACAAACATCTTTAGAAAACGCATTTATAGAAGTTATTTTTGATGATGGAATTCAATATTTAGATGGTGATCCAAAAAATCCGCCATCAGTTAACTTTCCAAAAGTCTATGATTTAGTTGCCGCTCCTGAGTCTGACTATGATGAAAACACTGCGAATATTCTTGGAGAAACAGGAGGTTCGGCTGTTTTTGCACAAATAACAAATAAAAGCCAAACAGAAGATGTTAAATTAAAATTAAATAATTTATCTACTGCTATAATTGATCTTCCAGCAGGAAGCACTCAGGTTTTCAATGCAGGAGACGTTTCTATAGGTATTATTCAGGTGAAAAATGAAAGCGCATCAGAGGTCAAGGTTCAAATTTTGGTTTCCGTTGCAGTTATTCCGAATAGTTAAACTACTATATAAATTTATGGCAAACTTAATAAAACCAGGCGATGTTAAAATTGTTACAAAAAATAATGAAGTTTTTGTAAATATTTCTTTAGAATTAAATATAAAATTAGATGGCAATGTTACTAATTTAATTTCAGAATCCAAAGGCTCTTCTTTTATAGAACAAAAAAAGCAAGAAGAAGAAAAAGTTCATTGGGAAATACCAGATTTTTCAATGAACGCAGGAAAATTAAACTTCGGTAAAGAATCATAAGGAGAAAAAAATGGCTATAGGCTTTGACGCCGGAACTTACCATCTAGTTAGTTGCAAAAGAAAAGATGGCAACTTTGTGTATAAAAAAGAAGTGAATGCTTTTTTGGAAATGCCCTTAGATAATAGATTTGTTTTCAATATGATGAAAAACGCCGGAGTTCCGTTAATAGAGCAAACAGAGTCAAATATAGCATATGCCCTGGGGGAGGCGGCTGTGGATATGGCCTACACAATGAACCAAATAGAGCTTAAAAGGCCAATGAAAGACGGATGTTTAAATCCAAAAGAAAGACATGCCCAACAAATAATGAATGTTATGGCTCACAGCCTAATAGGAGAAGTTTCAGAGCCAGATGAAAAACTATACTATTCGGTTCCAGCAAATGCAATAAACCAAGAAACAGATGCAGATTATCATTCTAAAGTATTACATGCAATGTTTAAGGCTTATCAGTCTGAACAGGGACTTAAAGTCGATGCATATCCAATTAATGAAGCTTTAGCGTTAGTTTATGCTGAATTAGGGAAAAAAGCATGGACTGGAATTGGCATATCTTTTGGTGCTGGTATGGTGAATCTGTGCTATTCCATATATGGTGCTCCTGTTTTTCAATTTTCTCTAGTTAATAGTGGTGACTGGATTGATAGAATGGCATCAAAAGCAATAGGGGAAGAAACCACGACATACGTCAATAGAGAAAAAATGAATTCTGATCTTACCATTGATAATCCAGACACTTTGGTTCAAAGAGCCATAAAAGCTCAATATGAAATTATGATACAGCATACAGTTCAAGGGATTAAGAAAGGAATAGAAGAAGCGGGAGCAAAAGCAAGATCTGAGCAGCCCGTGGATATCATTGTAGCAGGAGGAACAAGTATGCCAAAAGGATTTGATTCTTTATTTGCCAAGATATTAGAACAAGCTAAATTGACAAATCTAAAGGTTGGAGCGGTGATCAGACCAGAAGACCCTTTGTATTCTGTGGCCCGAGGTTGTCTAATTGCAGCAGAAAATGCAAAATGAAAGAAAGGAAAGAATGAAAAAAACAGTAAGCGATTTAGGAGCAGGTGCATACTTATTAATGCACGGATATAGAGTTGTAGGTCGAAGAGGAAAAGAATTCATATTCGAAATTGGGGATTCAGAAGAAGCTGAATTCGAACAAAAAAATCTAGAATATCTTTCTAGCGAATTCCATAGATTTGATTCATATATCATGAGCTTGAAAAAGATTGGTGAATATTCACCTAAATAGATTGTATGGAACAATCTTCTAACACAAAAATATTTCAAAACTTAGTACAAGATATTACTAATCTAATTAAAAACTTAGAAATAGAACTTTTAAGTTTTGAAAAAAATATTGAAAAAACTACTCAGGCTCCAGGAAAATTAAACATTTTCCAAAAACTAAAGTCTATTTGGCCATTTAGAAATTTTTTTGGTGGAAAACCAACTCTTAAAGAGTACTTGGAATTCAATAATAAAATTAAAAATATATGTGATCAAATAATAGTAGAAAATTTCACAATCTTAGAATCAAACAATCAAATTTCAAATATTTTAAATAAATTCAATGATGAATTTAAAAAAATTATTATGAAATATGCTAATTTTTTACAAAAAGACTACGAAGCAGAAAGAGCCGGGTTCATAAAAAAAACAGGTGCTCCAGATGAAACTTCTGCCGATGTTATAAAAGATACTCAACAAGAAGCGTCATTAGAGAATGACAAAATACAAAAAAGCATAAGTAGGGTTTTAGAAACCAAAGAAAGAAAAGACGATGTTATTAATGAAAAATGGTTTAACAATGGAGAAATCGCCCCGGATTTTTTTGGGGAAGTTTTAGATTATTTGATCAATAACGACATTGATATTAAAGATGAAAATGAAATAAAAAATGCTTTTTCTGGTAGATATAGCCCAAACCCAACGAAAAACTTTTACTCAAAAATATTAAGAATTTTTGGATCAGAAGAATCTGTTGATAAGTTAGAGGCGAAAATTATAAACAGAGACATAATCATAGGAAGTGCAGAAGAACTTATCAAAAAAATTAAAACCTTTCAAGATAACAAAGAAAAAGTTAAAAATATACTTAAGCAAATAATAGAAATAGATAAAAATGACGACATGCGAAGAAGAACTATAATAGAGGCAAAAAAAAGAGAAGCAGGAATGGGGAAAGATATTGAACAAACAATATTTTGGAATGTAGCAATAAATGACGACCTAAGACGTGCTTTAATTGAACGTTTGCTCGACGATAACTCGACGGACTAAGAATTTTTTTTATTTATTTTTTCCCCAAAAGAGATTTCATTATTGAAGACAATCCTCCAGAACCCTCAGGAGGACTTTGTTTCACAGCATCTGGGGCCGTTGGAACCGTTTTGGAGTCTTGAGGAGTATCAACCTTTGGTTGTTCTGTAGGGCCTTCTGGCTTCTTCATTAGGGATTTCATTATTGATGATAATCGATCTGAGGCTCCGCTAACAGCTCCAGATAAGCGAGAAGCAGCGGCGGATGCTCCTGCCGTTATATTTGAACCAATAGATTTAATTTTTTCTGCGAGTTTGTCTATGGTAGCTTTAAATATTCCTACATTCATAGATTTCTCATCATCACTGTTATTAACTTGTTTATCTTCTTTATTTCCTAAATCATTAACTACAATTTTTCTTTCAGCAGCTTTTTTTAGAGTTTCTATTGAATGACTTGTAACAGGAGCCAAATCACTGTACCTAGCATTCCCGCTATGAAACATCTCAATTATTTCTATCAAACTAAGGCCTATCATCCAAGGGTTCTCTGGCCTTAGTTTTTCATTTCTATCATATTTTCTTGCTAAAAATCTTTTGTGCAATTGAAAAACCTGCTGAGAAAAAGCCATTCCTTCGTAATTGGCACTATTTTTGACACTTTTTTTGACTTTTAATATTTTAGGATCAGTTATATCAAGAAAAGATTTTTCATCCATTCCCCCATCTATTACTTTTTGCTTGAAATATTTAGCATAAGATAAAGTGTACAGTCCAATTTTATTTGAAAATTGTTCAACTGCATTTTTTGCTATAATGCCCCTATTTTCTTTCATAGCTTCTTTAAGTGATTTTATAAACTTGCCTTCAATTGTAACTTCTGGCATGTCTTCTAGGTTGCCTATTTGTTTTATAACACCGAACAGACAGTCTTCTTGAACATTTAGGTCTTCTATAACATACTTTGCAAAACGATCCATATCGTCAACTTCACCGCCAAAGACGTCGAGTACCTTTTGATAATCAACTGCTGGCTGTTGCTTATGTGGTTCAAATACACCTCCGACTTGAACCAAATCTCTCATCTTGGATCCTAGCGAAGAATTATGTCTGAAGGCATTCAATTGATGAACATTAAATCTTTCCGCAGTCTTAATAATATTTATTCTTTTTTGTTCTACTAGATCCTTAACTTTTGCTACAGTTTTTTCTATTGCATTTCTAATAGCCGTTTCGTGCTTTTGTTCTTTATCTCCACTTGCTACACCTTCATAGGCCTTATAAAGGCTCACAAAATTTCTTTTATTTTCTTCTTTGGTTTTTGGATCTGTGAAATAAAAGGAAAATTCTAGTAGTTTTTTAAGTTGAATTATTTTCTTGTTATTTTTTCTTTGACTTTTTAAGGCCAATGCCAATTCTTCATTTAATTTGTAAACTTTGCCTAAATCTATTATTTCAACTTCTGTGAAATTTGGATTCAATAAATATTCTTTAGTAAATAGCGACAAATAATCTTCCAAGTCTTTAGAAGTAACTTTGGAAAGTCTACGTGAAACTTCTGAATAATGGTCGTGTTGTTTTCTTGCTTCACTTCTAATATGAAAGCCGGGCCTTACATCTGGAACGCCGGATGTTATTGGCTTATAGCTTTTCGAAGCCTTTTTTGTACGGGTTGTAACTGTGAAGTCTACTCCTGGCCTCCATGTTCTTTGTCCAGAAATAGGAAGAACTCTATCTCCACTTTCTTCACCTTCTCTATTTTTTGTATGTTTTTTTGTTCCGAAATTTACAATTCCTTTTTCGCCTTTTATTTCATCATCGTGCCAACCTTGCTCTAAATGATCCATCCATTGCTTCATTGTTTCTGCGCAAACAACTTTTCCTGGGACAACGTACCCGTCAGCATTTCCTTCATAAAATTGGCCAATTTTTTCTATTGTGAAATTATCAAAATCAAAACCATATTTTGTTAATTTCTTTCCTAGAAAGTCTGTTCTTTTTCCTTTTTCATCAGAATAATAATTTTTTTCTATAGATTCCTTATCTCGCAAATCATCAGGATTTAATTTAGAATATCTAGTGCTATCTTCAGCTCCACTCAATTCTTCATAAAGTTCGTTTATTTTTGCATTATAAATGGTAAATGTAAGATTAGAACCAGCCTTTCCTGTTATATCAATATTGACTGTTTCTGGAATTCTTTCACCCTTAAGATGAGCTTGATGAGCTTGATACAATAAGCTTCCATATCTTCTATTGACAGCTTGTGCCCAAAATTCTGGTGGGACTTGTTGCAGAAAATCTATATCATCTTGATCTAATTGAATTGGAGTTTTTATACGGTGACCTATCTTTTTGCCCCTAAGGGTGATTTTTGGCACCGCCATTTCTGTGATGGCTGTATTATTGCGATTTTGCAAATAGTCTTTAAATGATTTCATAAAATTATTTATCCATCTTTATTAATTTTTTTAGATATGTTCATCAAAGATTCTATGTCTAAATTTGGATTTTCCTTAATTATTTTTTGTTGCTCCTTCAATTCTTCATGATTTTTCTCTGCCATTTGAATAGCTTTTTCATTGTTTTTCTTATAATCCTCTATAATTACGGCATCTTCGGGACTTGAAGGGTCCAAAACTTCCTCTTCGCATATGCTAATTATATGATTAATAAAAAAATAGCTTTTTAATTTCTTACTATTATTCCATTGTTGTATTAAGATTCCTTTTTCATCAATTTCTAAAATTTTCCCAACAAAATAATGAAATAAAGGTTGTGGATATGTGCTTGGATTTTCCTCTTTGAAATCTCTATTGCCAGGCACAGTAAAAACTGTACATATCTTATTTAAGAAGTATTCTAAATGTTTGCTTTTCATAATGTCCTCTTGTTTTTTAGTTCTAAACTAAGAAATTGATCATATCTCCGTTCATTTTGTTTGATGTATGCTCTTACCACTTTTTGACCGTCATTTTGAAACATCGAATTCCAATCCTTATGTTCTTTAGATGCTCGAACATAAAACACTTCGCTAAATCCCATCCTTAGAAGAGAATCTCCCATTTTTGGAAGTGCTTCTGCTCCTGCGTTATCTGCATCCAAGCAGAGAACTGGGATGTAGGGCGTTAGTATTTTTATTTGAGCTTCAGATAAGTTTTTGCCACCAAAGGCCGCAGAATTAAAGCCGCATTGGCTAAGTGACATAGCATCAAATTCACCTTCTGTTAAGTAGATTTTTTGACCATCGTCTGGCCATTTTGGGATGTATAGCACATCTCCTTTACCGATTCCTAGTTCTTTTGGAGGACCTAAATATCGGAGTTTGCTATCGCCAACATACCTTCCGTTATAATAAATTAAATTTCCATTTTTTTTATAGTAAGGAATTATTATTCTATTTTTATATTGACCACTTACACATATCAACAATCCATTAGTTGAAATTTTTCTTTTATTTAAGTAATCCTCAGCATTTTTTTTAAAGAAATTGTTCGAAGGCAAATCATCAAAAAAATAACAGTTAGGCGGAAAGTCTATTTTAGTTTCATTTATTTCTATAAACTTTGGACTTTTATTTTCAAATATTTCTTCAACTTTTTTTTCTAAATCTTCTAATCTATGATTCGAACTACCTAAAATTTCCAAAGCATCTTCAAAAGAACATCTGTCAACCTGCATCACAAGACTGATCAGCGAGCCTTTTGTGTCTGTTTTCCAACAGTGAAAAACCCCATAAGGAACTTGATTTCTTCCTCCACTAGGATTGCACCATAGGTGATGTTTTTGATCATCACAAAAAATAGAATTTAATTTAATTTCTTTATCTTTAACGACAACATCTCTAAATCTTGATTCAACCCACCCTAAAAATGCATCAAAATCTATAGCCATATGTGAATTGTATCAAAAATTTAGAAAAAGTCTAACTCAATTATTCTATGAACATAACTCACATGAGCGTATCAAGAAAAAGTGTTTGGGACGAGTGCAAAAAAAAATATCACTATAAATATCACTTAAAATTAGAGTCTGAAGATGAGGAGCCTTTTTATTTTACTTATGGGAAAATAATTCATAAAATAGCTGAGGAGTACGTACTAAAAAGAGGCTCGATAGAATTAAAAGAGATTACAGAAGCGGTTGTTAATGGGGAAATACCGATTGAAAGAGATGCAAACTCACCGATCTATGCTCCTAAAATTCCTATGGAATACAAACTTAGAATGCCAGGGCATCTCAAGTCATTGAATAACATAACAAAAGAAATAGGTTACGATGGAGATTTGGAATGGGATTTCAAATACGATTTAGATCCTCCAAATGGAAAATTAGTTGTTGGTTTTATAGACAGACTAATAAGAAGAAAAGATAATTTTTTTATTCTAGACTATAAAACAACAAAAAAAGGAAAATTTAGAAAAGATAAAAATAGCATCAAAGATGATTTACAACTTAGAACATATGCAAGAATTGTTCAAAAGCAGTTCAATGTACCAGCAGAAAATATCAACACAGCTTTGTATTATCTAGAGGGTGGAAACCTTATATCTTCTAAATTTTCACAAGAATCTTTAGATAATGCAGAAAAAATTATGTTGGATTGTTATAATGAAATTAAAAATTATAATCCAGATGATGTTTGGGGAACTGTAGGCTTTCACTGTCAGCGTTGTGAATATAATAAAATATGTCCATTTTTTAAAAGAAAAAGCTAAAATAAGACTTTATCCCGGTGGGAACCGGGATAAAGTCCCATTCAAACTTGTTTTTTGGATTTTCCCAATCATAAATTGGGATGCTCCTACCAGAAAATTCACCCAACTTGAGTAACCATTCATGACCATTTTTTGTAAAAATTTCATGAATAGATTTCAAAGATGTAAAATATCCAATTCCGTTTCCGGAAGTTGTGTCAGATGTTCCCCAACAAATTCCAACATACCAGCCAGCATCAGTAATTAGACCGCCGCCAGATCTTCCTGGTCTTGGGCTGTTTTTATTTGTTATCAAATCTAAGCCCCTATACTCAGAAAATTGAACTTCATATCTTGCAACTTCACTTCCTCCATCACATCCTAAAGAATTTAATATGCTTGATTTTTCAATTATGTAATCAGTTTTAGCAATAGGAAAGTAATTTGGCTTCCAGTCTGGTCTGAATCTTAGACAACTACAATCAAATCCTCTTGTGTTACTATAAAATAAGACTTCAGCGTCATATTGTTTAGGATCATCTAGCTTTTTATTATTATGATACCAAGTGACAATTTTTGCTTTTTGTTTGGGTCCATTTTTTGAATAAGATTTATTTCCATCCCATAAGTGGCCACAAGAAATTACATAGGCCCAATTTTCTTCTGCATCGTAGTAACATATTGTTCCTGAGCCACTCGATCCGTTCACACTTATCTTAACAGATGCAGAAAGAAATTCTATATATTTAGAATCTCTTTGCTCTATTGGAGAAGTAACACTAGATTGAAGAGTCTTTTGGGGCCTTGTGTCTTGAACAATTGGCATTTCTGCCACATCGTTTTTAGGCGCCCATTTTTTAATTATTGGATCGTTATATCTAATATTGAAATTAATACTTGTCAATACTAGAATAAAAGTAATAGCGATGAGTATTGATTTTGAAATCCTTTTCATTTTAAGCCTCCTGCTTTACTTATATATATGATAAATAAAATAGCATTACTAATCTCTCACAATGTTTTTTTAACCAATAATCAAATCAATGAGTTGATTGAAAAAAATATTACAAAATGTTTAGGCGTAAGTCTGCCAGTTTGGGTGAATTCTAAAAATGCAAAAACAACAGAGCCTGCATCTGAAATTTTTTGTGAGTATGAAATTGTAAATGAAAATGAAAAAGATGAGCACGATATTAAAATAACAAAAAATGGATATAAAATATTCATATCTAAATCTTCTTGGAAACCACCAAAGCCAATGATCGACACCTCTGAGATGAGTCAAGAGGAAAGATCTTATTATGAAAGAAAAAGAGAAAGGTGGTGGAAAACAAATCCAGAGCAAATGGATATTGATAGCATTAAAAAATCTAATTATTTTAGAGCACAAATTAAAAAACTAGATCAAGAATTTTCTAAATTAAATGCAATTGTAGATGTTCAACATTCAATAGAAATTAAAAAAATAGAATGTCTAATCGATAGTTTGGCTTAATTATTTCTCAAAGCCAATCCAATTCTCATGCTTACTATCTCGCCGGGCTGAACGGTCAGATTGGTTCCTAAAGGAATAGAAGAAATTAGATATCCATTATATCCAGCTTGAGTTGAAAGGAATATATTTCTAACCGGACCCCAAGCTGCAGTTGTTGATCTGAACAAAACGATAGGACTGTTTGCTTGATAGTTTCCAGTTTCATCTGTAACGAAAGAAAAGCTGTTTGCATTCACGTTTTGTCGAGCGTACCCTCCAGAACTAGGTTCTAGTCCGGACAAGGAAGAAATGGAATTCGTTGTAACCAAAGTAGTTCTTGCATCTAATCCTAAGTAATACTCTGTGGGAATGGATTGCCCACCAAATAAAGCCTTCAACATAAACTCTTCTCCTTGTAAATGTAAAATATTATTAATGTTTTTTTTATTAAATAATAAATCACCGTTTTCAGAAAGATGAGAAACTTCCAAAACTTTCATTATATGCAAATTCATATTTTCCTCCAATAATTTATTTAGTAAACTAATAAATACTTTATATGAATTTTAAAAAATGGCTTTTAGAAGTTGGAATGGGAGGAGGAGGTGCTGGGGGAGGTTTAGTGCCGCCGATGCAAAATCCTACTTCTATGCCAGGAGCTTGGTCCGATTATCACTCTAATAACTCAAAAGATCCGCAAAACCCAAATGGTCAGCTTCCTCCTGTAAAGAGGAGGAATAAAATTAAAAAATGACTAAATATAAATTAATTTTAGGATTTTTGACTTTTTCTTTGATGATATTTTTGGCTCTTAGTAATAATTTTAAAAAAAGTAGCCTTGATAAATACCATGCATCTCCACAATTAGCCTCTCAAATTGTTCAAGACTATCAGACAGATTTTGTAAAGTCATACAAATCTAAAGCCTCAGAGCCTAGCTTAGACTCATTACAATGCCCTGTTCCATACAGGGATAGAGTTAAGAATTATACTGGAATACAGTGCGTCTATTCTTCTATAGAAATGCTGGGCAGATGGGCTGGGGAGTCGAAACTATATAATCCTCCTATAACCAGTAGGGACGATTGCAAAGGATACTCAAGCCCAGATAAAGTTAAAGAAACTTTAAATAAACTTAAAGTAAAATTCGAACAAGCGTATGGAAACAAACAGAAAGGTTTAGAGTTAATTAAAAAAGCAATGAAAGAAGGTAGAGGCGTTTTATGGAGCGTTCCAGGCCACGCAATGGTTTTAATTCATTATAGCGAAGAGGAAAATAGGGTTTGTTGGGTTGATAATAGCGATAAACAATTAAGGATTCAGGAGACAACCATAGATAAATTCAATCAAAGATGGACATCTTGGGTTCTAGTAATATATCCAGATAGTGATAATATCTTATTGAATAGATTGGGGAGAAATATACAACTGCCTGTGATAGATCATCAGAATAAAGACAATAAACTAAACAATTTTATCCCGTTTCCAAACTAATTTAGTTTATGGACGTTTCTATTATTGTTCAATCTTGTGATCGTTACGAAAAATATTGGGATGGTTTTTTTTATTATATGGATAGATTTTGGGACAAAAGTATAGATTGCCCAAAATATTTTTGCACAGAAGAAAAAGATATAAAAAATAATAATTTCATTCAAATCAAAACAGGTAAAAAAAGCTTTGTTGAAAATTTGACTTTTGCATTAAATAAAATTGAAACTAAATATGTTTTTTATTTATTAGAAGATTTTTGGCCAATACAAACAATCAATTTCGATGTTTTTCATAACATACTAAACTACATGAAAAACAAAGACATCAAGATGTTTCAAGTTAGCCCTTATGTTCCATACTACAAGCTAAATGAGAGCAATGATTCAATAAATAATCAAAAAATATTTAAATTTGATAAAAGTAGTGATTGGAGGTTTAATTTTCAATCTAGATTTTGGGAAAAACAAACCTTTCTAAATAATATAAAAAATCCAAAAATTAAAGAGGAAGTGCTAAATTCCTCTATTAGCGTGGAAGTAGAAAGTTCTAAATTTTTAGATGAAAATTTAGATGTTTATTTCTACCATTATTTTTGGTACCCAATGTCTGGGGTTTCTTATCGAGGAGATTTTACAAACTTTGGGCTTGAACTACAAAACAATATGATGATTGATTTATATGGGAAAAATTATCATCAATAATCAATCGTCATCGTCTTCCCACTCATCTTCATCATCGTCTAGATCTTCGTCTTCGTCTTCGTCTTCTCCCCACTCGTCATCATCGTCTTCATCATCATCTTCTCCCCACTCGTCATCGTCGTCATCATCTAGATCTTCGTCTTCATCATCTTCTCCCCACTCGTCATCGTCATCATCTAGATCATCGTCGTCATCTAGATCATCGTCGTCATCTAGATCATCGTCATCATCTAGATCATCCTCCAATTCTTCATCCTCATAATCTAAATCATCTTCGTCGCCATCACTATCAGACTCTTCATCTTTATAATACCAATCGTTGTCATTGTGGTCGTCATAAGAATCGCTATCATAAAAATTGGAATCAGCCATATCTCCTCCAAATAATAATAAAATAATGAAAGTGGCAAATTATATATTATCAAAACATATAATTTGCCACAATACCAATATAGTTTTTATTTAATATTTTTTCCTATAATAAAAAATAATTATTCGATATAACTTCTAATTAATTTTCCGTCTTGAATAGACCACATTCTTCCAAGTGATTTTTCAACGCTTTTCAGGCAAAAATTAGCAGATCTAATTGATTCTTCGTCTTTTTCATTTATTTCATCTATTAGGTTTCCTTTAGAATCAAATTCAAAGTACTTGTCTGCTGGAATTTCAATTTCAACGTCATTTAATATTTTTTTATTAGATAAAATAGAAATATTATTTAATTTAATTAATTTTTTATTTGTAATTTTGACAATTGTAATTTTGTCATTTTTAATTACTTCGTCTTCATTTTTCAAATCTCCGACAATATCCTGCCATTTAATATTAGACATAATTTTTATTGGCTTTATAATATTCCAATCTACAAAGCACTTTTCAATAAGTGCTGCATATTCGCATTTTTTTGACTTGGCAACTGCGACCATAGATTTTGCAATCGCAGAGTAATACTCAGAAACTAAAGGACTTATTGGTATCGCTTGTAGAAGAAGAGAGAAGCATATGTCCCTTGAATTCTTAACGGCTAAAATGGGATTCTTAGATTTTTCTAATTCTTTTTTATAAATTTCAACAAAAATGTTATACCAAACAGCAGAAAAAACTCTTCCAAAGCTATGAGATTCTGCAGCTAGTTGGTCATTTTTAGTTTCAGCGGGCAGAAAAGCAGGATCAGAATACTTGAATTTTTCTATTGCTGGATCTCTTAGACAATTTGATAAATACGATTGACCTTTTTTTCTAGTTAAATTATAGACTAAAATTCCAAATTCTTCTGCTAATTTAGATATGCTGTTGCTTTTAGATAAGTCATTATTAGTTTCATTTAGAGCTTTTTGTATAATGGAATCATATTGCATAACACTAACTAAAGCAACTATATCACTAAAACCTTCATGAAAAGACCAAACTTCAAGTGATTGCACACTCCAAAAATCTGGCCTAATTGCGTCTAATAAAGCATGTCCTAATTCGTGAGAAACAACATCAGAAGAATCTGATGTGAACATTATCTTGCCTCTTGATTTATAATAAAAAAATCTTAAAGAAAGTCGATCATAGTAAGCATTTAGATCCTGACCAGCTTGGGGAAAAACCACCAAACAAGAAGTGCTTGACCAATTTTTAATTGGATTTTTACTAAATTGCTGAACATAATTTATGCAATTTCCAATAGTTATATGACAATTAAGAGATTGCTGCTCTGCTTTGCTTGTTGGATTTGAATTTAAATTCAAGTTTTTTACATTATATTTTAATAAACTAGAATTTGGTATTATTGTGTTCTCTACTATTTCCGGCGTCGAAGGATCATTTATAAGATATCCTTGATAATTGCCGATTGATGACGCTTTGACAACTTCCTGCTTTCTAAATAAAGAAAATATTTTTTTAAACATTTTACCTCCATGTTTATAAATTGCTTGTAAATATATATCATTATTATGAATAAAAATAAAAACTTCATAGGGGAAAAAGAAATCAAAAAATATAAAGCTTTCGCATTCAAAGAAGACATGTTGAAAATGTCTGTTGCTTTCATGATCGGAGCTTCGTTCAACAAAGTGGTGTCAGGAATATCTGATTTTTTAATTATGCCTTTTGTGAATTTTATAATAATTCAAACTGGAGAGTCTTGGAGAAAATGGAGTGTAGAGCCTATTGTTGGACTGAAAATTGAAATTGGTCAATTTTTAGGAGTTATGATTGATTTTTTATTAATTTCTTTTATTCTTTATATAATTTATGGAAAGATAATAAAGACAATAGTAAAAACTGAAATCATACAAATGAAAACATGTGATTTTTGTATGAGTGAAATAAATTTAATGGCAATAAAATGCCCTAAGTGCACAGGAGATCTAACAAGTGTCGAAAGCAGAAGAATTTGAAAATAAAATAAGAGAACAAAGAATATTAGAAGCAACAAAAAAAGGATTGATGGGACAAAATGGAAAAATAGCAATAGTGTTGCGAATGATGGGTCAACCAATAATAAGCCAATCAGAAGGTGGATATTATGTAGATTCAAACTATGTGGACCTATATGGTTTTGATAATAAGCAAAAAGATCTTTCTGACATCTCGGACTCAATAGAATTAATGAAAAGCATTCCAATAATGGATATTCAAGGATCCAAAAGGCCAGATTCAAATGAGTGGACAACTGACATGCCAGATCCAATAAACTACGGTTTAGATACAATTGGCTTTCATTTTGATGGATTGAGTCGAGGAATGCATTTAGAAATAAAATATGAAGAAAACACTTCTGAACTTATTGTTTATTACAAGGGTCAAATTGTTTATAAAGAAATTAAGGGAGAACTATTAGGTTATGCTCCTATTGGGGATTGGGAAAAATGGATAGAAATTCTATACAAAACAGCAAAAGAAAAACAAAGAAACACAAAAGAAAAAGAATTCGAAGAGTCTATCAAAGAAAATGAAAAAGAAAAAAAATATTGGTGGGATAAAATAAAAACAAGATGGGGCATTAATTAAATAAAAGCCCCAAACTCCAAAAGGGGCTTTGTATTTGTTATTTATTATTTATTATTTATTATTTACATAACCAATAACAAATAAACCAACCCAACTAATTGCGCTAATATTAGTCCGAAAAAAAGAATATTTGTTGTTGACACTTTTGGCTTATTGCTAATTTTTTCTTCAACAAGTTTTTCCATAGAAGATTTTCCTACTGGGGCTTCTTCAAATGTTGAAGTATCATCGCCAGACACTTTTTCAATAACTTTATTAATTATTTCGCCAGTGTTTTCATCAATAGTTTCAATTTCTCTTTCACAAACGCAATATTTTTCTGTGATTCTTTTTGCCAGCTTTTTTTCAGGCTTTGGCTCTACGTAAATTTCAATTACTTTTGTTTTGCCTTGGTCTAATTCAATTTTTTCAGCCTTTCTGCCGTCTTCAAATGCGAATTCTTCAGACATACTTATTCTCCTTGTTTAAACTATATATGAATATAGTTATTATTTTACTCTATTATACTCTATGACATTATCCATACCAAATCTAGGTGAAATTAGATTATTAAAATTAATTTTAGGCAATACGAAGCCAACTTCTTTAATTTTACATTTATATTCAAATAATATTTATTTAGGAAATAAGTCTTTTACTACAAATGATTTCTTAAAAGGAGATCAGATATCAGATGATTTGAAAGTAGGAAATGGATATTCTCCAATAGCTTTAAATGGAGACAACTGGACTGTTCGGACTTCAGGCGGATACACAGTGGCAGAATACAACTCTCCTGTAACTTTTACTTTTACAAATAATGCTGTTAAAAAAATATATGGATATTTTATAACAGCTTCATCAGATCCTGAGTTTGAGTATTCGGATTGGATCGATGTCGATCATTTAGATGATATAGTAGGCGCACCATTATGGGCTGAAAGTTTTGATAACGGGGCCTTTATCGTACCGAGTGTCGGTGGCAAAATAACAATAAATCCAAAAATAAGGCTAGGTTCTGCGGTGTCTCTAGTCATGACGGCTACGCCTACAAGAACATTAACAAGCACTCCAACCCTAACGCCTACAATAAGCTTAACGCAAAGCCTTACTAATACGCCAACATCAACTCCAACCCTAACATCAACATCAACATCAACTCCAACACCTTCTCCAACAGTTAATTTTAGTAATGTAGTTGAAATTATTACTACACCAACTCCAACCTTAACATCAACTCCAACTCCTTCTCCAACAGTTAATTTTAGTGATGCAGTTGAAATTATTACTACATCAACTCCAACACCAACTCTAACGCCTACAACTACACCTTCTCCAACAGTTAATTTTAGTGATGCAGTTGAAATC
>Ga0114980_10001186_pt1 | contig 18661 bp, 22 predicted proteins | sample S_140806_EF_Meta_FD_87018 | JGI IMG/M metagenome (GOLD analysis project Ga0114980, IMG submission 87018) | Freshwater microbial communities from Lake Simoncouche, Canada to study carbon cycling - S_140806_EF_MetaG | ecosystem: Environmental > Aquatic > Freshwater > Lake | place: Lake...
GATGCGGCCGGTGTGGAGATAGGCGGCCAGATCGGAGGCTTCCTGCTCCGTGAGGCGCATGTCTGGCATGCGGCCCGCAGGACGCGTGTGGAGCGGATTCTTCAAAAAGGCAGCTAGGGCATTCAAATCATACGCATCCGCCAAGGCGATGGGCACGGAGCCGTTACCGGGTTTGTCGAACTCGGCATCGGCGGGGACTTTCGGAGGCCGCACATCGAGCGCGGGCTCGTGGCAGGCCACGCAGCCGACTTTGTGATACAGCTCTTTGCCACGCTCGGCATCACCCACAGGCATTTTGGGCGTTTCGGCTTTCAGAGAGGCGAGATACTCGACGAGCGCCTCGGCCTTTTCGTCATCACCTTCCTCACCGGCGAAGAGGCCCGGCATCTGCGTGCCTTTTTTGCGATGCTGCGGGCTGCGAATCATGAGCCAAAGCGTGTCTTCATCCAATCGCGAACCCACGGCGCTCAAATCAGGCGCTGGCTTCGGTTTGAGGCGCTCCTGCCATGCTTTCGGCACTTCATGGCAGGCGGTGCAGTTCAATTCGGCCATCAAGAGCAACCCGCCGGTGACGACATGCTCGTCGGGGTCTTCGGGAAGATTGAACTGGTCGAAGTTGAAGACGTAAGCGTGGTTGATCGGCTCTGCTTGCAATGGATGCGGCCGCGCTGTCGGGGCGCTGAGGAGAAAGGTGGCCAATAGCAGCGCGGAATGACGAAGGACGAATGGCGAATGACGAATGAATGACGAAGCTCGAATGCCGAAGGTATGGCGCATGGCTTCGGATTTCGACATTGAGGCTTCGTTCGTCATTCGGAATTCTGGTTTCGTCATTAGCCAGCTCTCACAGGCCCATGCGTGCTCTCTCCTGATCCAGCGCCTTGATCCAAGGCCCGATGAAGTGCCCCGAGTCATGATACGTGCGGCCGCTGAACATGTGCTGATCAATGACGCAGGGTTCGTTGACGTAGATGCCGCCGCAGATTTCGAGGTCGAATTTGCACTTGGCGACGGTGGCCATGCGCAGGCCTTTGACGATGTCGGCACGGGCGGGGATCTCGACGCCGTGGCAGACGCTGGCACAGGGCTTTTTGTTGTCCCAAAACCACTTCGTGATGCGGAGAAGGTCGGCGTCCTCGCGGATGTACTCGGGGGCGCGACCGCCGCTGAAGAAGATGCCGACGTATTCCTCGGGCTTGATGTCTTTGAAGGCGATGTCGGCGTCGATGCTGTAGCCTTCCCACTCTTTGGTGATGGTCCAGCCGGGCTTCACCTCATGCAGCACCATTTGGTATTTCCGCTTTTCCGGCGCGGCGACGATGGGCGTGTAGCCGCCCTCGATGAGGCGGTAGAAAGGGTAGAGCGTGTCAACGGTCTCGGTAGCGTCACCGATGATGAGAAGGACTTTGGGGTTCATTTCTAGTTTTGGATTTGGTGCAGGTGATTACGAGGCAGAGGGCGGCGCTTCATTCAGACTTTGCGCCGTGCTTTGCAGCAAATGCGGCATCAGGCGGCGATGTGGAGGCGGAAGGGTGCCTGACGAAACTCGACGGAAGGGCCGAGGCCGGTGACGAGTTCGCCATCGAGCTCGACGGGTAGATCGCCACCGTCATGCGAGGCGACGGTGAAGGCGGCGGCTTGCATGCAATCGAGGTATTCGCTTTGGATGTAGCCTTCATCGAGCATGCGGCGGAAGAGCTGGAGGAACTCCAGGCCGCCGAGGCCGCGGAAGATGATGAGATCGAGTTTGCCGTCCGTGTTGGAGGCCTCGCGGAAGAGTGGGAAGGGGCCGCCGTAGTGGCGGCCATTGCCGATGAGGACCACGGTGCCGAGGAGCGGTGGCTTGCCAGGCATCTGCACACTGAGCACAGGTGGGGGGCGCATGAGCACATTCACGGCGCTGATCACATAGCTGAGCGGGCCAAATTTCTTTTTCTGCTCCCACGAGGTCTCCTGGACGATCTGCGCATCAAGGCCCACGCCGCCGAGCTGGATGAAGAAGTGATCGTTTGCCTGCCACAGGTCGATCTCCTGCCGCGAACCGGAAATGATGCGGCTCCAGCAGGTGCTCAATTCTTGCCCGGCGAGCTTCAACTCGATGGAGAAGACATTCATCGTGCCGAGCGGCAGCACGCCGAGGACGGTGTGGGGTGCTCGAGATGGCCGACGGGCATTCGAGCGGCATACGCCTTGGAGCACTTCGTTCATGGTGCCATCACCACCAGCGGCCACGATGAGTTCATGCCCCGCATCTGCGAGCGCTTCTGCGATGGTGGAGGCATCGCCCGGACCACTGGTGAGATGCAGCTCCGGCGCGGGCGAGAGGGCACGCAGGGCGTTCTCAAGCGCTGCAGCCTTGGTGCTGCGGGCGGCGGGATTCAGGATGATCGGGATGGGCATGGAGCCGCATGTTGGCCGCCGCTTCGCTGCCTGCCAGTGACATTTCGTGCTCACGGAACGGCGCCAGGTTCTCCGCGAAGAAGCTGGGAGCCGTTGAATCGCTCGTTGGGCTTGAACAGGTAGCCGGGCTTATCGTTGACGAGCTTGTAACTACGCAGGACGAGTTCGGGGAGGACCATGTTGCTGTTTGGATCGAAGACCTTGCGGCCGCTGAACTCGCCCCAGAGGTGGTATTCGTAGTTGTGATTGAAGCCGTAAGCTGGGCCGCTGGCGGGCTGCTCGGGAAGGCGATCAGGGACTTTGCAGAAGCGCTCGTTGATGATGACGAGCTTTGATTTGTCCCAGGATTCGCCGGGGCGGCGCACATAGCCCCAGAAGTGGGTGTGATCGATGTGGAAGCGGCGGGCGATAAAGTAGTCTCCGCGTGGCTCGGCAGCGATGGCGGCTCGGCGAGTGGCATCCAACTCGGAATTCCGTGCGGATGAGGCACAGGAGGCGAGCAGACCGGCGGTGGCGAGGAGCAAAAGAAGTCGAAGGGACATGAGCGCCGACATTGAACATCGAACCTTCAACATTCAACATCGAACCTGCCTCATGAAACTGGATCGCCTAATCGCCAAACACCGCCAGATGGGCCGCACGGCGGCTCTGCGTGCCATCGCGGGGCGAAAAGTGCAGGTGAACGGCCTCGTGGTGGCGGACGGGTACGCGGAGGTGGACCGCTTTTCAGACGTGACGCTTGATGACGAGCCTGTGCAGGTGGCGGAGCGTGGCCTCTACTTGCTCATGCATAAGCCGGTGGGCTGGCTGAGTGCCACGAAGGATGCGCAGCATCCCACCGTGCTCGATTTGATCGACGATCCCGATAAGCACACGCTGCATCTCGCGGGTCGGCTGGATCGAAACACCTCCGGTCTGCTCATCCTGACCAATGACGGCAACTGGTCTAAGCGCCTCATGGCTGCCGATTTCAAGGTGCCGAAGGTGTACCGGGTGGAAACGGATGTGCCGGTGCCACCTGAGGCCGTCGAGGCTTTTGCACGCGGCTTCTATTTTCATACCGAGGACATCACGACACTACCCGTAAAGCTCGAAATCCTCGGAGAGCATCTTGCCCGCGTGACGCTGCATGAGGGACGCTACCATCAGGTGAAGCGCATGTTTCATCGCGTGGGCTGCCGTGTGACGGCGCTGCATCGCGGAAGTGTGGGGATGCTGTGCCTGCCGGAGGATTTAAAGCCGGGTGAGTGGCGGGAAATGACGCCGGAAGAGCGTCAGGCGGCGCTTTCTTCCTCGGAATCCGCCTGAGTGAGCTTCCTGAAATGAAGCTGCACGACGCGGCGGAGATCGGCCTTCGTTGTGGTGACCTCGTAGTCTTGGATGATGACTTTTTCGCCAGGCTTTGGCAGGTGGCCGAGCATGTGGGTGACGTAGCCGCCGATGGTGGTGACTTCATCGCTCTCCAGCTCGATGCCGGCGTGATCGGCGAGTTCGTAGAGGTTGAAGGTGCCTTCGACGGTGAATTCGTTCTCGTTGATGCGTTTGAACTCGCTGATCTCGTGGTCGAACTCGTCCTGAATATCGCCGACGATCTCTTCGAGTACGTTGTCGAGCGAGACGACGCCGACGGCACCACCGAACTCATCGACGGCGAGAGCGAAGTGGACGTGCTTGTCCAAAAAGAAGCGCAGGAGCTTATCGATGGGCATCAGCTCGGGAACCATGTGGAAGTCCCGTTTGATCTTGCGGAGGTCGGGCTGCGGCTTGCCGACGAGGGCGAGGAGATCTTTGATGTGGATGAGGCCGATGGCGTGGTCGAGATGACCTTCGACGAGCGGATAACGCGTGTGTTTGCTATCGATGGCGACTTTTAAATTGGCCTCGAAGCTGTCATCGGCATCGAGAGAGATGACGGTGTTACGCGGCGTCATCACATCACGCACGCAGCGGTCGTTGAGGGCGAGAGCGTTGAGAAGAATATCCTTCTCGGTTTCGGTCACTTCTTTCGACTTCTGGCTCTCGGCGACGATATGACGAAGTTCCTCTTCGGAGTGGGCGATTTCGTGCTCGGAGACATTGGAGATGCCAAAGAGGCGCAGCATCACGTTGGTGCTGGCGCTGAGGATCCAGATGGCGGGTTTGAGCACGACGTAAAAGAGGTGCAGTGGCCTTGCGATAAGCAGCGTGATGGTGAGAGACTTGCGGATGGCGAGCACCTTTGGCGTCTGCTCGCCGAGGACGACGTGCAGGTAGGTGACAATGGCATACGCGATGCCGATGGAGGTCCAGCGGATGACCGTCTCATTGACGATGCCCATTTTGAAAAGCATGGGCTGGACGACGATGGCCACGAAAGGCTCCCCGAAGATCCCGAGGGCGATGCTGGTGAGCGTGATGCCGAGCTGACCGGCGGAAAGGTAGGCATCGAGGTTCCGCGTGACGTGCTGGGCGAATTTCGCACCGCTCACACTGTCGTCGATGGCAGCGGTGAGCTGGCTGTCACGCACTTTGACGATGGCAAACTCGGCGGCGACGAAGAAGGCGTTCAGCAGCACGATGGCCAGGACGATGACTGCCTGCCAGAAGAGCTCGCTGGGTGTGAAGGCCCACTCGCGGACGAGTTCGGCGGTGGCGCTGGCGAGGAAGAGGTTCATGAAGGGACGCGGCGGGCTAGGTAGGGACGGGCGTCAGAGCTTCTCATAGCTGCCATCGCAGCGTTTTTCGAGAATAGTGAAACCTGCTGCCTTCGCGTCAGAAACGGAGAGCGGTTTGGTGTATTTAGGCGTGCTAAAGCCCGCGATGAGTTTTTTGACGGGCTTTTTGCAAAGGGGGCAGACCTCCAGCGGGGCACGATCCATGGGCCGACGAAGATCAAACCCCCGCCGACAAGAAGAGCAGCCCTTTTCGGGATCTTGCGCGATGTAGGAGTAGGTGGGCATCGTGGAGCGGTCCGTGTGTGGAGGCCGTATCCGCCTCTCCAAGAAAACGGCCCGGTTTTGGGACCGGGCCGGGCTTTGAGGAGCCAAAAAATGACGGGCGAATTACCAGCTGGATTTGGTCACGCCGGGAATCATCCCCTGCAAGGCCATTTCACGGAAGGTGAGACGGGACATTTGGAAACGACGGAGGTAGGCGCGACGACGACCGGAGACACGGCAACGGTTCGTGAGGCGGGTCGGGCTGGCATCGCGGGGAAGCAGGGACAGACCGATGTGATCTCCAGCAGCCTTGAGTTCGGCGCGGAGTTTCGCGTATTTTTGGACAGTTTTAGTCTTGCGCTTTTCGCGCTCGAGCCAGCAAGTTTTAGCCATAGGGGCGCGGAGTCTGCCTCACGGACCTTTTTTAGCAAGAGGAAATTTTCGCTGGCGAGCAGGTTGAATCACGCTATCTGCCCGCCGCTATGTTTACCGGAATGGTCCTCGCCGCCAGCCTTCTCTTCCTCGGAGTCCTCGTCTTCACCTACCTCGTGAAGGGTTGAGGCTCGTTCACTGATACAGAAACGTCGTCAACGGACTCGTGGCCGACGCGGCCTCTGTGCGCTCGCCCAGACCGATCTCAAACGCGGCACGACCTGCCTTGACGCCCATTTTGAAGGCCTGTGCCATGCGCACAGGGTCGGAGGCGACGGCGATGGCGGTATTCACGAGCACGGCATCCGCCCCCATTTCAAAGGCTTCCGCGGCGTGGCTGGGAGCGCCGATGCCGGCATCCACCACCACGGGCACGGTGGCCTGGGCGATGATGATCTCGATCTGCCGCCGTGTGGTGATGCCCTGGTGGGAGCCGATGGGTGAGCCGAGGGGCATGACCGTCGCCGTGCCCACGTCCTGGAGTCGGCGGGCCAAAACGGGGTCCGCATTGATGTAGGGCAGCACGGTAAAGCCTTCTTTGACGAGGATTTCAGCTGCTTTGAGCGTTTCGATGGGATCCGGCAGCAGGTAGCGAGGATCGGGGTGGATTTCTAGCTTCACCCAATTCGGCAAGCCGGCTGCGACGGCGAGCCTTGCGAGACGCACGGCCTCCTCGGCATTCATCGCGCCACTGGTGTTGGGCAGCAGGAGGACATTCTTCGGGATGAAATCGAGGATGTTCGCGAAGGGGTCGCTCTTGCCGCTCAAATCCGCCCGGCGCAGTGCCACGGTGACGATTTGCGTCTCGGAGGCAATAATCGCCTCCCGCATGAGTTCGCCGCTGGCAAATTTCCCCGTCCCCAGCATGAGGCGGGAACGAAACGAACGGTCGGCGATGGTGAGGGGCTGGTTTTGCACGGGCGGGCAGTGATGGATCAAATCCTGCCTCACGCAAGCATCACCCGCTGCAGCAGCTCCGCGGTCGGCGGCTGGATGCCGATGTAGAAATCGCCGAACTCGCCGTATTGCGTCGTCACTTCATCAAAGCGCATTTCATAGACGATGCTCTTCACCTGGAAAATGTCGTGAGCGAAGAGGGTGACACCCCACTCGTGGCTGTCGAGGCCGGTGGAGCCGGTGATGAGCTGGCGGACCTTGCCGGCGTACTTGCGGCCGGTCTTCGCGTGGCCGCCCATGAGCTCGCGACGCTTTGCAAAGTCGTTCGCATACCAGTTGGCACCCACGTTGCGGCGCTTGCTCATCGGGTAGAAGCACATGACCTGCCAGTCCGGCATGTTCGGGTAGAGTCGGTCGTTGAAATACTTCGTCATGTGGCCCTTCCACTCAGCGAGGCGCTTTTCAAAGGCCTCCGAGCCGGGTGTGAGACCTTCCACCTTCTCGAGCTGCTGCGTTTTGAATTCCTCCTCGCTCTGCGAGTACTCGGTCCATTCCGTCATCGAGAGGTAGCTGTAGCACGGCGTGAGCACATCCGTGCCGAGCGAGAGGCTGAGTTGCTTTTCAAAACGCTGCGAGTCATGCAGATCCGGCGTGAGCAGCATGAAGCCGAGGTCCGACTTCGCGGAGACCATGGCAAAGCAAAGGAGCTGCGTGCCGGGGTGCTGGCGGATGCTTTCGAGGGTGCTGAGGAATTTCGCACGGCGCTCATCACGCTCCTCGGGCATCAATGCGGCCCAGTAACCGTGGTCGATGGTGTAAAACATGTGCTGCACCATCCAGCCTTCATCGGAGATGAGCGGCTTGGATTCGGTGGGGCCGGCGGAAGTGGGGAAAGAGGTCGGGATGAGCATGGCGGGGTGTGCTCATACGCTGGATTTGCGGCGGCTCAATGCAGGAATCGTGCGTGCCAGTGCTCAGGCATTGGCTTTCAAAAACCGTTCCATCATCGCGAGCGAGAGCTGGCCGCCGGGGGAATTCGGGAAGTAATCGCAGCCGTGATCACCCCAGGGGAGCTCGAGGTAGGCGCTGCGGGCGTAGCCTTGCATTTTCGCGTGGAGACGGCGGCTGTGCTCGACCCAGACGAGGGAATCACTCTCGCCATGGATGAGCAGGGTGGCGGGGCTGGCTTCGCTGACGAATTCGCTGGCGGAGGCGGTACGGTAGGCGTCAGGCAGGTCCTCGGGATCGCCGCCCATGTATTGCTGCACGAGTTTGAGGGACTTCATGATGTCATCGGGGTAGGACCACTTTCGCGCAAAGAACATGTCCGGCGGGCCATACACGGCGATGCAGGTGCCCACGCGAAGCTCCGGCATGCCAAAAGCGCACGCAGTGGCGATCTGCGCTCCGGCGCTGCGGCCGAGCAGGATCAAATCTTCCGCGTCGATGCCGAGTGTGGCCGCGTTTTCACGCACCCACGCGATGGCGCGGCGTGTGTCCTCGGCTTGGGCAGGCCAGGGATGCTTCGGAGCAAGGCGATAGCCCACCGAGCAGATGACGACATCGCAACGGGCAGCCAGTTCGCGGTTGGCAGCGGGAAACTCGCCCGGATCACCGCTTGCCCAGCCGCCCGTGTGCAGAGCCACGATGCAGCGGCGTGTTTTGCCATCGCGAGCTGGCTCGTAGGTCACGACGTCGATCTGATCGCTATCATGCTCAAAGGCGCAGGTGCGGGTGACGATGACGTTTTTGCCATCGCGACGCGGAAACCACAGTCGGAGCCATGAAAAGGGCAAACCGTACTGTTTGGCGATCCGCGAGGCCTGCCAGGCTGGACGAAGAAAAACCACGGCGAGACCCAGAAACGCCCAGTGCCATGCCGTGAGGCCTAAGCAAGCCAACGAGAGCCAATGACCAAACTCCAGCGTCACGAGACGCAACTGCCAGCGCCATCGCGATTTCGCCTGAAGCCATGCATTGAGCGCCAAGAGGCTCAGAATCGCGAAAACAGCGGCCTGCATGAGTCATTTCTTCTTCCAGCCCAGCCCCGGAAGCCAGCGGCGAGTGCGTGGCTCGGCTTGGAGAGCCTCGGCGAGGATATCGTTGTCGCCGGAATCAAAATCCTCCGCACGCGGCAGGCCGATGGGAAGGAGCGGCTGCGTTTTCTTCTCTTCCTCCTTCGGTTTGGACTCGAGTTCGGGCGTGGTGGCCACAGCGGGCCGTTGATTCAGCGGTGGCACCATCGTCTGCGGGCCCACGAGACCACCGGAGAGGATCATCTTCATCGAATCCTCGATGGAGATCGGCGCGTCGGTGATCTTATCGGTATCCACGATGAGCAGGATGGCGGTCATCGGGCTGGGAGAGGTGGGCACGAGCACGCAGGTCATCGCCTTGCCCGTTTGCGTATCGGTGAACTGGCCGGTGGCAAAGCCCAGCATGCGCACACCATTGCCTTGCTCGATGTAAACGACGCGTTTGAGGTTCTGTTTGGCTCCGAAACCGCGGAAGGCATCGATCACCTGCTTCAGCGTCTTGTAAATCACCGCGACCATCGGCACGCGGAGCAGCAGCCTGTCCGTGGCATGCACGACGCGGGCACCGATGACGTTTGTGGCCAGCACACCGAGACTGGCGATGACCACCAGCGGCAGCATGAAGCCGGCGAAGGCGGTGATGCGCTTCACCAAAGGATCATCAAGGCTGATCACATCATGGCTGACGATCTCCTTCGCCATCTCGGCGATGTAGCCGAGCAGGCCTTCCGCCCAGCCGTGTAGCAGGCCGTAAACGAACTGCAAAATCCAAAAGGTGACGATCAGCGGCGCAGCGAGGGCCAGTCCAGCGAGGAATTTGTTTCGTATCCATGCCACCCACGTCTTCGTCGCGGGCGCTTCGAAGCTGGGTTCAGGGGAATTGGATACCGGTGGCATGCGGGGGGGGGCGGCCGTGCGTCAGATCACGCGGCAGGGGCATTGTTCACTCAATTTAGCCGCACGGATTCATAATTTCGTGCGTTTTTTGCCACGACTCGCTAAAAACGCCGCCGCCATGACCACCGATCGCCGTTCCTTCCTCTGCTCCCTCGTCGCCGCCACCGCCACTTCCGCTTTCGCCCGCGATTGGACCGGCCAGACTCCCGAACGCTATCCCGATCCAGATGTCATCGCTCTTGATCCCGCCTTTGAGAAGCTCGTGCAAGGTAACGCACCCATCCGCCGCCTCCACACCGGCATGCTTTGGGCCGAAGGCCCTGCCTGGAACGGCACTGGCAACTACCTCGTCTTCAGCGACATCCCCAACAACGCCCAGATGCGCTGGTTGCCCGAGGACGGTCACGTGAGCGTCATGCGCAACAACGCCAACAACAGCAATGGTAACACCTTTGACCTGCATGGCCGCCAGATCAGCTTCGAGCACGGCACGCGGCGTGTGGTGCGCTATGAACTCGACGGCAAGATCACTGTGCTGGCCGAAAAATTCGACGGCAAACCTTTCAACGCCCCCAACGATGGCGCGGTGCATGCCGATGGTTCCATCTGGTTCACCGATCCCGGCTACGGCAGCATGATGGACTACGAGGGCAACAAAGGGGAACTCTTCCTCAAGGAGTCCGTCTATCGCATCGACCCGAGCGGCGAGATCACCAAGATCACCGAGGATCTCGAAAAGCCGAACGGCCTCTGCTTCTCACCCGATTACAAGAAGGTGTACATCGTCGATACCGGAAGCCCGAAGAACATCCGCGTTTATGACGTGGACGGCAAGACGGTGAAAAACGGCAAGGTTTTCGCCACCAACAAAGGGCAGCTCGCCGATCCCAAAGCCAAGGGTAACTCCGACGGCATCCGCTGTGATGTGGAAGGCAATCTCTGGGCCAGCGCCGGCTGGATCGGCGACGGTTACGATGGCGTCCACGTCTTCAACTCCGAGGGCAAGCTAATCGGCTTTATCAAACTCCCCGAGACCGCCAGCAACGTCTGTTTCGGCGGCCCGAAGCGGAACCGCCTCTTCATCACCGCCTCACAGAGCCTCTACTCGGTTTATGTAAACACGCGGGGTGCGCATCACTGCTGATAAATGGCCTCAACGCTTTTTCCGAGGCTTTTCACCGCTCCACGGCATCTCGAAGGACTCATCGGGTAGTAAAAAGCCTTCGGGGCCGCGTTGGGTGTTCAGGTAGTCTTGGAGGATGACGACGGCGGCGAGTTGATCGACGACTTCTTTGCGCTCTTTCCGATCGGTGATGCCGGAACGCGAGAGTGAGGCCTCAGCTTCGACGGAGGAAAGGCGCTCATCGACGAATTCGATGGGAATCTGATGCCGCAGCTCCTTGCCGAGCTTGTCGGCGAATTTCTCGACTCGCTCGGTTGCCTCGCCGCGCTGGCCATCCATGCGGAAGGGCATGCCGATGACGATTTTCGCGATATGTTTCTCCTGAACGAGGCGGGCGATGGCTCGCTCCGGCTCGTGATGGGCATCAAGGGTCTTGAAAGGATTCGCCACGAGCTCCAGCTCATCGCTCAGCGCTAGGCCGATGCGCACGGTGCCGTGATCGATGGCGAGGATACGGGACATGGGGAATGACGAATTAGGGAATGACGAATGTCCTGCCGTGAGACTTCGAACTTTGGGCTTCGGATTTCTTTCGTCATTCGGATCTCGTCATGCGTCATTTTCACCGCAGTTCGGACGGCAGGCCATCGACGAGCTTTTTGATGTTTTCTGCACGAGCACGATCCGCCACGAGCAGACCGTCCTTGGAGGCGACAATGATCAAATCCTGCACGCCGATGAGGGCCACATGCTGGCCGGTTTGGGTGAAGACAATATTGTTGGCGGCTTCTTGCTGGGAGAAGGCGCAGTTGTGCTGGTTGCCATCGCCATCGGCCTTGAGATAGCGGCCCACGCTGGTCCAATTGCCCACGTCATCCCAGTCGAAGGTGGCCTCGATGTTCAGCACGCGAGTGGCCTTTTCCATCAAAGCGTAGTCGATGGAGAGTTTGGGCAGCTTGGCGAACTGCTTCGCCACGGTGGCGGAGAAGTCTTTGGAGCCGCGTAGCTCGGAAACGAAGTCGGCCAGGACGGGGCAGTGGCGGCTGAGTTCGCTGAAGATGGCGGGGATGGTCCAGATGAACATGCCGGCGTTCCAGAGGAAGTTTCCCTGGCTGATGAAGTGCTCGGCGAGATCGGGATTGGGCTTCTCACGGAAGCGAGCCACCTCCCAGACGGGGAGGTCGTCCACGCCGCCAATGCTGGCCTTTCGGCCACGCTCCACATAGCCGTAGCTGGGGCAGGGCCAGGTGGGTTTGATGCCGACGGTGACGAGGTTTCCGCTGTTCTCGGCAGCCAGGGAGGCATTGCTGAGCACGCGTTGGAATTCGGCGTGGTTTTCGATCAAATGGTCGGCGGGAAGCACGATCATCGTCGCCATCGGATCGCGGGCCACGACCCATCCCACCGCGAGGGCGATGGCAGGGGCGGTATCGCGTTTTTCCGGCTCGGCCACGATGTTTTCGGCCGGGAGCGTCGTGATGAGCGAGCGGACGGTGGCCTCCTGCTGCTTGTTGGTGAGAATGAGGATGTTTTCCTTCGGCACGATCCCGTCGAGGCGGTCGATGGTGAGTTCGAGGAGAGTTTTGTCGCCAAAAAGCTTCAAAAGTTGTTTTGGCTGGGCATCGCGGGAGATGGGCCAGAAGCGCTGGCCGCTGCCTCCGGCGAGAATGAGGGCGTAACGTTTGGGGTGGGCGGATTTGCTCATGAGTGCGGGGGTTCTTAACTACGGAGCAGGGATCGGGCAAATTCCTCTTTGGAGTTTGTTCGCCGCAGGCTTATGATGGCAGATGCAGCCCGAGAACCCCGCCGCCCGCTACGAAAACTACGCCACCGTCATCGCCCCCGCCGCCGCTGGCTGCGCTTTGGGCATTCTTTTCGGTCGTGGCATGCGTCGTGGCTCCTCGAATGTGATCGCTCTCGCCCTGCTGGCCGCCGGTGCGGCCGTGGCGGCTCCGGTCATCACGGATCTCATCCAGCGCACCGCGAACCGCCCCTCCACCGAGCGTGGCAGCCGCCGCCGTCTCGAAGGTATTCTCAGCCACGGCATCCCCGATGGCGAGGCGAGCGAGTTTTTCGTCGATACACCCGGGGCAGATCCGTTTCCGGCGATGACGCGGTGATCAACGCAGGCTGCTGCGCATTCGTGCGGCAGTGAGCAGCGCCTCAAAATGCTCGGCGTCGGCTTCACGGGTATCGCTGACGAGTACGTGGCTGTATTCGGGCCAATGAGACAATTCCTCGGCAGCGTTTTTCATGCGCAGCTCAAAAGCGGCGGCTTCCTCCGTGGCACGGCCACTGAGGCGGGCGCGGAGTTCATCAATGCTGGGAGGCATGACGAAGATATCGAGCAGGCAGCGGCGGATGTACTCGTCATCGCTGGAGCGAACCTGAGCGGCACCTTGCACGTCGATGTCGAGGATGACGTCGATGCCGCGCTGCAAATTGTCGATCACATCGCTCTTCAGCGTGCCGTAGCGGCGGCCGTGGACGTGGGCGTGCTCGAAGAACTCCCCACGCCCGATCTTTTCGACGAAATCGGCCTCCTGGAGGAAGAAGTAATCCTTGCCATCCACCTCGCCGGGGCGTGGAGCCCGCGTGGTGCAGCTCACGGAGAAAATGGCCTCGCCACGGTCGCACACACGGCGGGCGAGGGTGGTCTTGCCGGTGCCGGAAGGGCCGGAGAGGACGATGAGGAGGCCGAGGCGCTGCGCGGGGAAATTCATGCGGTGCGTTAGCGTGAGGCGGTGGGGTGGCAAACGGGAAAAATCAAAGTAGGCCGTGCTCGCGAAAGCTGAAGTAAGGCAGCTCGCGGGATTCGGAAGGGCTGCCGATGATGACGTGATCCTGAAGGAGGAGGCCCATCGTCTCGGAGGCCTCCCGGAGCCGACGCGTGAGGCGGCGGTCGGCATCGCTGGGTGCGGGATCGCCGCTGGGATGGTTGTGGATGAGGATGAAGGCGTGGGCGTTGTGAGTGAGCGCCTTCTTGAGGATGTCACGAGGAGCGGCGGTGCATTCGTTGAGGCTGCCGCGGAAGATTTCCTCCGCACGGAGGAGCGTCAGTTTCGTGGTGAGCAGCAAGAGCCGCACAGATTCATAGCTTAGCGCCTGCAACTCGGGGCCGATGAACTCATACACGCTGCGCGGATGATCGAGCACGATGTCCCGCTGCGAGGTCTCGCGGGCGGCTCGGCGGCCGATTTCAAAGGCAGCGGCGAGCTTCGCCGCTTTCGCGGGGCCGAGGGCCTTGATTTTCGTCAGCGCGGCCGGCTCCAGGCGGGTGAGCTCGCGAAGAGAACGATGCTCCCGCAGCATTCGCTCGCCGATTTGCAGGGCGTTTTCGCCTTTCGTGCCGGTGTTGATGAAAAGCGCCAGCAATTCCGCATCTGAAAGCGCCTGAGGGCCGAGGCGGAGCAGGCGCTCACGCGGGCGGTCGTTCTCCGGGATGTCGTGGATGCGGTGGGACATGATGATCGGTCTGGATCGGTCAGATCGGACGCATCTGACAGATCAAGGAATCGCCCGGCACTGCTCCAGCAGGCCGTGGAGGTAGCCTGCGATGCCTTCCATCGCCTGCTTGTGCGGGGTGCTCGGCAGGCCGATCAGATCGGCACGAGCGCTCACCAGCATGTCTTGGGCGAATTTGACTGCCCTCTCGACTGCTCCATCGTAATCGGCGATGCCCGCGAGGATGCTCGTATCCATCGGCTCACCTTTGAGCAGCATCCGGCTGAGCTTCTGCTTCTGCGCCTCGGTGGCTCCTTCGAGTAGGTAAAGGATGGGCAGCGTGAGCTTTCCACGCGCCAGATCCGTGCGGAGGGTCTTGCCCACGGTTTTTTCATCGCCGACGAGGTCGAGGCAGTCGTCGTAAATTTGATACGCGGTCCCGAGCTTCAGGCCGTAATCACGCAGGGAGTGCTGAATGTGCTCGGGTTGGTGATTGAGCCGTGCGCCGAGTTCGCAGGCGGCGGCGAAAAGCGCGGCCGTCTTCATCTCGATCATCTTCAGATAATCGGTGACGGAGAGATTCAGATCAAAGCGGCGCTGCGTCTGCAAAATCTCGCCGGAACACACATCACGGGAGGCACGGGCGATGGTGCGGCAAACGTGGGTGTCATCGAACTCGGTCGCCAGCTCGAGGGCATAGGCAAAGAGGCTATCTCCGAGCAGCACGCTGAGACTACTGCCCCATTTGGCGACGGCGGTGGGCACCTGGCGGCGAATGTCTGCGCCGTCCATGATATCGTCATGCACGAGTGAGGCGATGTGGACGAGTTCCAAAATGACGGAAAGGCGTGTGTGACCTTCGTGCGTGCCGCCAGTGGCACCGCCGGAGAGTACCGCCAGCGCAGGACGGATGCGCTTGCCGGAGGTTTGGCAGACGTAACTGACGTAGCCCTCGACACCGGGATCAAACGCACGAGCCTGCTCGAGGATAGCGGCTTCCACACGTTCCAAGTCCGCTCGCACGAGGTGGAACGGGAAAACAGGATTACTAGCGCTGACGGCGGGGGCGGTCATGGGACACCTCTTCCTTCCACCAGAGCGGCGACGTAGTCAAATGCCCCGCCGGTCCTCATCATGCCGCGATTTTCAAAAGATGTGAAAGCTGACGGCTTCTCACCTCGCTCGGGAAGCCAAAATACCGGCCACGATGGCATTCGCGACGGCTTGGCGGTGGCTGTCGAGAGAGCAGAGCCACGAATTCGAGCGGTGGGTGAGGTAACCGCATTCCACGAGCACGGCGGGCGCTTTCGTCTCACGCAGTACCACGAGGCGTTTGCGCTGTACGAGCATACGGCAGCCGAGTTTTACATTTTTATCAAACGAGGTGTTCAGCCGCTGAGCGAGGTAGAGACCTTTGGGCCCATAATAATGCATCTCCGCGCCGTTTTTGCCGAAGTCCCTGCCGTCCGCATTGAAATGAACGCTGACGAAGATCGAAGAGGGGACCTTGTTGGCCAGGCGGGCACGCTGATTGAGCTCCACAAAGGTATCGGTGCGGCGGATCATCACCGTTTTAATGCCCATGGCCCGCAGACCCGTCTCGACGCGCTTGGCCACATCGAGGGCGAGGTGTTTTTCGACCCGGTGATACCAGATCGTGCCTGGATCTTTGCCGCCGTGCCCGGCATCGATCACAACCGTGTTGAAACGAAACTGGGCCTGGAGAGAAACGGGAGCCGCCAACGCCATCGCAAGCGCCAGTAAAGCGAGGAGAGGGTGATCAAACGGCCAGCGCATGTCATTTGGGGATCTTGAGAGATTTGCCAGCGCGGATCATATCGCCCTTCAGGCCGTTGGCGGCCCTCAGCTTGGCTACAGTGGTGCCGTTTTTTGCCGCGATGACCGAAAGAGAGTCGCCAGCTTTGATGGTATAGCTGCCACCCTTGCTTTTCGATTTGCTGCTGGAGGAGGGTTTCTTCTTCTTCGGCGGTGTGTAATCCCTCTGTGGAGTCGGTTCACCACCGTGAGAGCTGCGCCAGGAGGTGTAGTCCGCCTCCGGCTTGCCCGAGCTGCCACCCGCCACCCACTCCGACTTATAATCGCCGTTCGCATCAAAGGGATACTCGTTCTGCGCCATCGAGTGCGGCGGCGTCTCCTTCGAGCCGTTCAGATTGATCACCGGCAGGTTCTTCGGTAGGCCCTTGATCGAAGGACCGCCGCAGGAGGATAGCACCAGCGCTAGGGCCAGACAGGAAGCGGGAAGGAAATGACTCACGGAAAAGTTCATGCTGGAGGCTAGGTTCACTTGATCTCCGGCGTGTGAAAGCGGCTCACCACGCGCTTCACTCTCGGAATGCCTTGGGCGTCCTTTTCAAAGATCACCGTGCGCTCGTGGTAATACTTCGCGTCTCCCTGCGGCAGTGAGAAGCGCCACACGGTGCCTTCCACCTGCTGCTCGAAGGGGTTTTTGATCAGGCTGTAAACGGTGCGTCCGTCCATGCCGGTCTTGATCGTCTTGAAACCCAGTTCGGAGAAGCCGATCGAGTAACGGGTATCCGTGGAGCCGAAGTGCATCAGCGCATTCATCGACTCATTGAAGCCGTAACCCCAGTTCACCATCGAGTTCGTCGCCATCAGAAGCGGGATGATGATGATCACGATGGGCGTGAAGAAGTACCAGTTGCGTTGGAGAAAGGACTTTTGTTGCATGCGGTCGCCATGCTGTCTGCGTCCGGCGGAGGTGGCAAGAGCAAAGCTCAGCGATGATCCACGCCTTATTCCATCGCCACCTTGATGACCACCTTGAAAACCTGCTCCGGCCGCTCCCACTCGATGCAGGGTGCATGGGCATCCTCCGGCCACAGGATGGCGAAATGCCCGGCGCTGATGTGCAGGGGTGTGGTGTCGGCGGTGAGCTTCCACAACGCGGCGTCTTTTTCATCGGTGTAGGCCATCATCTCCTCCTTCATCGTGTCCAAAGGTGCCCACAGGATGGTCTCGCGACCACTCTGGATGAACTGCACATCGATGTACTTCCGGTGTGCCTCGAATTTGGCCCTTTCGATGGGCTTCGTCTCATAGGTCTGTACCAGGGCAAAGCAGTGATCGCCATCCAAATCATGCCGCCCAAGCTCCTGCGTGCCATCCACGGTGTGCAGGAAGGCAAAAGCCTTCGCGAAGCGGGAGTTCAACGATTCGTAGCGAGCGGCGTTGGGAAGGGTGTCGAGGACCATGAGCTGTTTTGGAGCAGGGAAGGGGCTTCTTCAAGCCACCAGATTCTGGATCACATTCCCATGGATGTCGGTAAGGCGGTAATCACGTCCTTGGAAGCGGTAGGTGAGGCGGGTGTGGTCGAGGCCGAGGAGGTGAAGCGCGGTGGCGTTGAGGTCGTGGATGTGGACGGGGTCTTTGACGATGTTGTAGCTGAAGTCGTCGGTCTCGCCGTGGACGTGGCCGCCTTTCACACTGGCTCCGGCCATCCAGACGCTGTAGCAGCGCGGGTGGTGATCGCGGCCGTGATTGTCGCGGGTGAGCACGCCCTGCGAATACACCGTGCGCCCAAACTCGCCGCCCCAGATGACGAGCGTGTCATCGAGCATGCCGCGTTCTTTGAGCTCGGCCAAAAGCGCGGCGGTGGGCTGGTCGGTGTCGTGGCACTGGCTTTTGATGCCACTGGGCAAGTTGTTGTGCTGGTCCCAGCCGCGATGGTAGAGCTGGATGAAGCGCACACCCCGCTCGGCGAGCCGACGGGCGAGGATGCAGTTCGCGGCATACGTTCCGGGCTTCTTTGACTCGGGGCCGTAGCGCTCGTAGATGTCGGCGGGTTCTTTGGAGAGATCAGCGAGGTCAGGCACGGCGGACTGCATGCGGAAGGCCATCTCGTATTGATCGATCCGGGCCTGCGTTTCGGGATCGTGGTAATCGGCGAGCTTGAGGCGGTTCAGCGCGGCGACATCGTCGAGCATGGCGCGGCGCCGCTCGGTGGTGATGCCGGGCGGATTGGAAAGGAAGAGCACGGGGTCCTTGCCGGAGCTCATGCGCACGCCTTGATACTTCGAGGGCAAAAAGCCGCTGCCCCACATGCGCTCGTGCAGCGGCTGCGCATTCGTCGGTCCGCTCGGTCGCGAAATGAGCGCGACAAAGGCCGGCAGGTCCGCGTTGTCCGAGCCGAGGCCATACGACACCCATGCGCCAAACGCGGGCCGACCGCCGATTTGATGCCCGGTTTGCAGCAGCGTCATCGCTGGATCGTGATTGATCGCCTCGGTGTGCAGCGAGCGGATGAGGCAGATCTCATCCGCGAACTTCGAGGTGTGCGGCAACAACTCACTCAACCACATGCCGCTCTGGCCATGCTGCTGAAACTTGAACACCGACGGCGCGATGGGGAAGCGCTTCTGCCCCGCCGTCATGCCCGTGAGCCGCTGCTCGCCACGCACGGAGTTCGGCAAATCCTTGTCAAACTGCGAGGCGAGCCCCGGCTTGTGATCAAACAGATCGAGCTGCGACGGCGC
>Ga0114980_10001188_pt1 | contig 18652 bp, 19 predicted proteins | sample S_140806_EF_Meta_FD_87018 | JGI IMG/M metagenome (GOLD analysis project Ga0114980, IMG submission 87018) | Freshwater microbial communities from Lake Simoncouche, Canada to study carbon cycling - S_140806_EF_MetaG | ecosystem: Environmental > Aquatic > Freshwater > Lake | place: Lake...
TGTATTAAGGAATTAAATAATGAAATAACTTTATTAAAATCGAAATAATATGCCATTACAAGCAAGTGGAGAAATAAGTATTAGTCAGATTAGTACTGAGCTATTAAGAAGAGGCACGAATTCATATAGTTTAAGAACACTCAGTAGTGCCGCTAGTAAATCCTCACCCGATGCAATGAGTGAATTTTATTCATTCAATGGATGTATTCCTTACGGGACATTTTATGGTCAAACTTGTAGCGGTTATGGTTTATATAATCTTTTCTATGATGGTACTTGTAATGCTAATGGTACTTCTTTTGGGTTGTATAATGTGGGTGTAAATGGGTGTTCTCCCACTTGCGGAGCTCCAAGTGGTTGTACCGCAGCAGGTACTATTATATATCAAGAATGCACATGTTATATGGAATATTTTTTAGGAGAGGGTGATGGTATATGGGGACAATATCCCGATGGATTTGCCAAAAAGATAGCTGATGGTTGTTGTGGGTATTATTATGAGATAATACAACCATATAATAGCTCTTGTGACGCTTTTTGTTGTTCTATTGGGGTAAATTGCCCATAATTAAGGTACTATCAAATAATCTGAATATAAATTTAAAAATATGAATATATTATTTACACACGAAATAACTAAATTATCAGGTAAAGCATCTTTAAATGATTTTGATAAGGCTATCACTAAAATTAGTTTTAGACTAAAAGGGGTAACTTCCGACCTAATAGCTGTGGAAACAACTCAAGATGTTAGTATGCTTTTACCACCACCAAATCCTGATAACTTTATTCCATATTCTGATTTAACAGAAAAAATTATTTCCTCATGGATTAAACCAACTCCATCATATACTATATTTTGTGAGCTTATTACTAAAGAATTAGAAAAAAAAATATATCCCGATATTGAGGGAATAAGAGAATTTGATTTTGATGAAACAATATTTCCTTGGATGGAAAATATATTATAATATAATTATGAAAAACAAAATAGAAGAAATCGAAAACATAATTAATGAGTCTAATGAACTTGTTATAATTTATGTGAAACTTATGATATGCAATGCTAATTCTGAATTTGAATTACAAATCCAAAAAAATATAGATAAAACTCAGAGAGATATTAAATTATATACTCTTTGTTATAAGCAAGACGATATTCCTTTTCCAATGCCCTATGATAATAGAGTGTATGTTTTTGTACCAAAAAATCAAATACCATTTTTGAGTATTGACGCAAAACCGTTTATTAATGATTTTGATTCTTTCATTCAAAATGTCACATCAATACTAACAGGAGTACCACCTAAAAATATTCCGTCTCCTGGGGAAATTGATGTTATAAAAAATCCTGAGAAGGCGAAGAAAATGGAAGAACTTTTGAAAGAAGAAGATATTTATAAATTTCCATCTACTTTTCAAATGGCTAGAAATGCATTTAAACAAGCTTGGGATTCCACCAAAGGAGTGTTATATGGAAGAAATTTCTTAGTAGATGCTGACACTGCTAATAACAGATATAGTATGTGTGAAGGGTGTGAATTCTTTAAGGAAAAACGATGTACTCAGTGCGGTTGTTTTATGGACGCAAAGGTTCACCTAGAATTAGCTACGTGCCCATTAGGAAAATGGTAATTACTAAATTTGTTACAAATCGGAGCGAATATACCATATTATATATAACATAGTAAAACAAAAAAAATGCCTTCAAAAACAGAAAAACAACAAAAATTCTTTCAGATAGTAAAAGCCTATAAAGATAAGAAAATGTCAGCAGCAGAAGTAGGAAAGAATGTAGAAGATGCGGCTAAAGGTATGTCAAAATCACAAATAGAAAAATTTACTAAGTTAGTTAAGGAAATGATGGATTCAAAAAATTCTGCGAAGAAGACCCTACAAAAATAATAAGTAAATAAACAATTAAATAATATAAAAACAAAGTATTTACTATATAGCGTATATATTTATAGATGATAAAGAAACATATTAATAAACTAAAAAATCAAAAAAAAATGTCTTTAGGTATTGAAAAATTAAAACCTGCAATTCAACATTTAGCTCAATTGATTTCTTCATCTACTAAAGTAGATGTGAATGGAAACGGTATAGTTGATAGTTCTGAAATTTTCGGTATTGTACAAGTATTAGTATTCAAAGTGATTGCTATTTACGGAACATTACCTGCTGCTTTAGCAGAATTAAAGGATGTTGACTCTGTAGAAAGAGCTGAGTTAGTAAAGGTATTCAATGAAAACTTTGAGTTGTCAGATGATGTAGTTGAAAGTTTATTAGAGGAGTGGTTTGTAGTAATTGACCAAGTTATTACACTATCTTCAAAAACAGTAACTAAATTCTCAAAGTAATCGTAAAGTAAGCAACTGAGAAGAAAACTAGATTAAGAGAACCCCATCTATGATGGGGTTTTTTATTATAATATAATATATTTATAGTAAGAATTGGTATTAGGTAATAGCAAATAAAGTAAGGAAAAGATGGCAAACATCCCTATTTGGCCGGGTTCGGCATCATTCTTTCAAGGAGACACTCCCTATGGAACATATGATAATGAATATGCATTTCAGCAAGATGCAGACATGATTGCAGATTGGTGTGCAAGGAGATTAGGCTACCCTATAGTGGATGTAGAATTACAACAATCAAACTTTTTTGCAGCATTTGAGGAGGCAGTAACTGAATATGGTTCTCAAGTAAATACTTATGTCAGTAGAGATAACTTACTATATTTATTGGGAGTAAATACAGGTTCTCAAAGTTTAACTCAAGAGTATGTAGATGCTAACAATTCTTCAATATTCAAGTTATCAGAGCATTACGGAACACCTGTAGGTGTAGGAGGGAATGTTACATATTTTACAGGTAGTTTACAAATACGGCAAGATAAACAAACATATGATTTATCTAAGGATACCTCAATTGCATTAGAATCAGGTTCGTTTATCAATGGTAATTACACAATAAGAAAAATACATCACTATCCAATACCTGCATTAGTAAGGTATCAAGACCCATACGGAGGTTCAGGATTAGGCACACAAGGATTAATAAATGGTTTTGAACTAGGAGGTTATACAGCTGCTGCAAGTTTCATGCTATATCCTTTAAATGCTGATTTACTTAGAATGCAAGGAATAGAATTTAATGATTTAATTAGAAAGAGTGCATATAGTTTTCGTTTAGTAAACAACAGACTAACTATATTCCCGATACCCTTACGAGATACCAAACTACACTTTGAGTATACTTTAAATAATATGGAAAGTAATCCATTAAAACGGGGGAGAGGACGCATAAGCGATTACTCAAATGTACCATACAGTAACATGGTATATTCACGTATAAATGCAATGGGAAAACAATGGATAAAAAAATATACACTAGCACTATCTAAAGAGATGCTAGGATATGTAAGAAGTAAATACAGTTCAATACCTATACCTGAATCAGATATTACATTAAATGGTGATGCATTACTAAGTGCGGCAGAAGCAGAAAAAACATCATTAATTGAAGAGTTAAAAGAAATTCTAGACCAATTCTCAAGACAGAATTTACTAGAAAGAAAAGCAGCTGAATCAGAAGCATTGCAAGTTGAAATGAGTAGAGTACCCTTAAGATTTTATATAGGATGATAAAGTATTAATATATGCCATTATTCGGAGGTTCAAGAGATGTAAGTTTAATAAGAAGATTAAATAGAGAATTAATTAACTCTATAATTAATACTGAAGTCATAGTATATAAGATAGCTACGCAGTATACCAAAATAAATATATATGGTGAATCTTCCAAAAAAATATTTTATAATCCAATGAGGGTTAATTCTCTAATAACAAGAGAAGAAAAAGATTATGATGGTGATGAATTAACTACATATATTAGAAATATATCATTTTCATTTCTTAGAGATGATTTAAAAGATTTAAATCTTGTAATACAAGAAGGTGACGTAATTAAATGGGATTCTGAATACTACGAATTAAATTACGTAGGTTCAAATCAATTATGGACAGGACGAAATCCTGATACATTACTAGCAACTGTAGAAGATGGAAGAGATGCATTTGGTTATAATGTAAGTATTATTGCAAGAGGTATGAAAATAACAGCAGACCGCTTAGGAATTGAAAATGTAATGACTCCGAGAAATAGCATATATGATTTACCAAATAGAATATAATGGCAGAAAATCCTAATTTATCATTAACAGGTGTTGAACCACCATTTAGTAGAGCGTATGAAACTAGGAGAGATACTGACACCTTTAGAACTCCTGCCATAACATTATATGATGTTGATTATGCAGTTATGCATTATTTAAAGAACACAATAAATGCTCAAGTTGAGCAGAATGATTCAATGGTTGATGTTCCTATAGTTTATGCATCTGCCGAAATTTGGAATCAAATACAGGCAAGAGGATACATGAGGGATAAGCAAGGGAAGATACTAGCTCCATACGGAACTATTAGAAGAATATCGATGTCTGAGGATGAAAGATTCAAAAAATTAGATGTTAATTACGGTTCTGCTACGATATCTATAAATCCAAAACAAAGGAATTTTGAAAATATCAGAGACCAACATGCAACATTATCTAATTCTAAATTTTCTGATGAGTATTACATATCAGTATTACCTGAGTTTTATATAATTGAATATGAACTAATATTGTTTAGCTATTATATAGAGCAAATGAATTCCATAGTTCAAGATATAATTCCAACAAGTAATTTTAGTTGGGGAGATTCATTTAAATTTAAGACAAGAGTTGGAGATATAAATTTTGATACTATAAACCCAACAACTACAGAAAGACTAGTGAAGGCTACTACATCATTGACGGTGGATGCAAGATTACAACTTGAATTTGAGTTAAGAAAATCAACAATACAGAAGGCATATACGACTAAAAGAATTGTGTTTAGAACGGAACAATCATCATTTGATATAAATGCTGTTGATAGATTCCCAAATGAACAGGAGTGATATAATTTTGAAAAATTTAAGTACTATTTATATTTAGAAAACAATTATTAAATTCAATAAGATAAAAAATGGCTAACGAAAGATTTGTAAGTCCGGGTGTATTCACGAGAGAACAAGACCTAAGTTTTCTTCCTCAACAGATACAATCAATTGGAGCAGCAGTGATTGGCCCTACCCTATACGGCCCTGCTTTTAGACCTACCACAATATCAAATTATTCTGAATACCTTAGAGCATTCGGTAATAGTTTTATTAGCGGTTCAGGAGCTTTTGCACAAGAATTCAAATTTTTGACAAACTATACTGCACAAGAGTATTTAAGATACGGTGATAATCTAACAGTTGTTAGAATCATAAATAGTAATGCAACTATAGCCAAAACTAATGTAGTTAGTTCGGGTTCATATAAAGCATTCTTAAACAGGGGTAAGACCAAAACTAATCTAACAGCATCACATTTTAATCAGGCATCTGCTTCATTTAAAATTCATTTAATGTCAGAAGGTTTATATGGTAATAGTGGTACTAATATTGCATCTAATAATGGTATTGAAGACCCATCTACAACTCAAGCATTAGGATTATTATCATCAACTTATGGTACAAGATATAATTTTAGATGGGAAGTAAACAATGTTAATGTTAAAAGAGGTACATTTAACTTAACACTCAGAAGAGGTGATGACAGAACAGGTAGAAAAGTTGTTATTGAACAATTTAGTAATGTGTCACTAGACCCAAATGATGCGGGATACTTACCAAGAGTTGTTGGAGACCAAGTATATACTTTGAGAGGTACGGGAACAGGAAGACCTTATCTTCAATTATCAGGTTCATATCCAAATCGTTCAAGATACGTTAGAGTTGAGATTTTAAAGAATACATTAAACTATTTGAATGAAGCAGGTGGTATTAGAAGTGGTGCATTATCTGCATCCCTACCCGCTGCTGTATCAGGAACTTTTGGATTTGGAAGTGATGGATATGTTCAACATCCAAGAGCTTTCTATGATAGCATTGTAGCAAGTAATACTCAAGGATTTAATTTAGCTCAAGGAGCAGCAGGGATTAGTGGTTCTACGGCTTATTATGATGCAATTGATATCTTGTCGAATGCTGATGAATATGATATTAACACTCTATACATTCCCGGTTTACTACAAGAGGCAGGAGGAAAACACAGTGATATCATCACATATGCCATCGCAATGTGTGAAGAAAGAGGTGATGTCTTCCTAGTAGTTGACCCAACTAAATATGGTGATTCTATCGGACAAGCTCAATTAGCAGGTGAATCAAGAAATTCTAACTTTGCAGCAATGTATTATCCATGGCTACAAGTTGCAGACCCTGACCTTAACAGAAACGTATGGCTACCACCATCTTGCTTAGTAGCAGGTGTGATATCTTTTAACGATTATGTTAGTTTCCCATGGTTTGCTCCTGCGGGTTTGAATAGAGGTGGAATTGAAATTGCAGTACAAGCTGAGACTAAATTATCTACCTCAATGAGAGATGATTTATATGCAAGTAATATAAATCCGATAGCTACATATCCAAGAGAAGGTGTTGTAGTTTGGGGTCAAAAGACACTACAGAAAAAACGTTCAGCATTAGATAGAATTAACGTTAGACGTTTACTTATAGCAGCTAAAAAGTTTGTTGCATCAACCTCAAGATACTTAGTATTTGAACAAAATACAGTACAAACAAGAAAAAGATTTGTTGATATTGTTACACCTTATTTCCAAGATGTAAGACAGAAGCAAGGATTATACGATTTTAGAGTAGTGATGGATGAAACGAATAATACTGCGGAGGTTATTGACAGGAATGAATTGAGAGGTGCAATATATTTGAAGCCAACAAGAACTGCGGAATTCGTTATTATTGATTTCTTTGTACTACCAACAGGAGCTGTATTCCCAAGTGATTCTCCTGAAGGAACAGGCAACGATTAAAAAAATAATTAACACTATATTTATATAAAACAAAATAACCATGTCAGCACAATATCGTAATAATTTTCAGTTTGTCGATATGAAGCAGCAAAATCGCTTCATAATGAGCATACAGTCCTATTATGAAGCGGGAGAGCAATCATATTTAATCAAGACTACAGATATACCATCTATAGAAAATAATCCTGTAGCTGTCGACACCATCAACTCTGAATTCAAAATTAAGGGTAAATCAAGATGGCAAGATATTTCAGTAACTTTTTATGACCCTTATGAGTCTTTAACAGCACGTAAAAGTGGTGCTGCTGTTGCTCATAGTTGGTTAAATGATGACCATCACAATTCAAGAACAGATACAGATGAGTACATGTCAACTTATAAGAAGAAGATAACATTATACTATGTTCCACCTCAAGGAGATATTAACGGTCTCACAGGTGCTTATTGGGAATTGAATGGTGCATTTTTTGCGAATATCAATTGGGGTAGTTTTGATGTATCTTCAGATGATTTAGTAGCTGTTGAAGCTACAATATCTTATGATTGGGCAGAATTCTTTGCGTCATAATCAAAACAATTAGTCTTAAAAAATAGTTATTAATAAAAAGTTTTAAATATGAATTTAGATACAAGTTATCCAAAGAAAGATGTTACTTCCGAAACGGAAAGTTCTATCGTAACTCAAGGAGATAAAGAAACTGTAGGATACAGAATACCTACAGAAATTATAGACCTACCATCAAGAGGACTACTTTACCCAAAAGATAGTCCTCTTCATAGTGGTACTGTAGAGATTAAATATATGACTGCAAAGGAGGAGGATATCCTAACTACAGAGTCTTATATTAAAAAAGGAATCGTAATCGATAAATTCTTAGAATCATTAATAGTCACTGAAGGTATACGACTAGATGATTTACTAGTTGGTGACATCGATGCTATTACGGTTGCTGCTAGAATATTTGGATATGGTAGTGAATACGATGTTCATATTGAAACTCCATCAGGAAAGAAGCAGAGAGAAATTATTGATTTATCTGAAATAAGTTTAAAATACTTAGATGACCAATTTGTAGATACTGTTGGATTAAATGAATTTAAGTATGAACTTCCATCATCTAAGGTTAATATTACATTTAAGATGTTGAAACAACTTGACCAAAAAAAGTTGCAAGAAGACATAGAAAAGAATAAAAAAATATTTAACGGACTATCAAAAATATCTTCAACACAGTTGAAACATTATATATTATCAGTAGATGGTAATTATGATGCTAAGTATGTTAGAGATTTTGTGGATAAGAACGTATTAGCATCTGATGCGAGAGCTTTGAGAAAATATATTGAAGAAGTTCAGCCAGGTATAAATCTGTCAGTGGAGGTGGCAGATAAAGAAACAGGGGAGACCTTTCGCATTAATGCTCCCATCGGGGTACAGTTTTTTTGGCCTGACATTAAGTCATAAACTAGATGTTTATAAACAACTTCTAAACATAAGTTACAACAGCAAAGGTTCATTATCATTTACTGAAGTGTATAATCTTCCTGTCTATGTAAGACGTATTTACATAGATGAGATACAGAGGTATGTAAAAGAAGAAAATCCTAAACAAAGTAAAAGAAGATAGTATTATTTAGCAATATTTGTTAAATATAGTATTCATATTATATTTATAGTAAAATATTTATATGAACAAGCATAATTCAAAAGTTTTGGAAGAGGGGTTTTTAGCGGGTATACTAGCATTATTCTCATTTGGTAAACAAGTGAAGATGTTACAGAGAATGTATACAGCAAGTAAAGACCCTGAAATACAAGAGTTGATACATGATATAAAGTTCAATGAACAGCGTTACAAAGATGAGATAAGGAGATTGAAGAAGAAAAATCCTAATGTTAAGTAATGGCTAAACAGAACAAAAATCCTTTAAAAGATTTAGAAGAGTTAGGAAAAGCAGCAAGAGAAGAGGCTAAGAATTTAGCTTCAGATACTGAACAACTTCAAACTAAACTAAAGCAATTTTTTAAAGAAAATACTAGGTTAACAACAGCTCAATTACGTTCTGTTGCTGATGTATTGAAGAAGTATAAGGAATTACAAAAGATACTAAATAATTTAGAAGTAAGTGGTGAGGAATATAAAGATACTGTAGAAGAACTAAGAGATTTATTGGAGGAAACCAATGAGCAGTTAAAGGAAAGTAAATCTTTATATGATATATTACAAAAAAAGCTTAATGAACAACTAAATAAATTAGATGAGTCTGCTACAATAAAGGATAAGATAAATAATTTAGACCAAGATAGTATAGGATTAGTATCTAAAAATACTGATAATCTTGATATAAGCATACAATTATTAAGAGATAGAGTTAGATTACTAGATAAAGCTCAATCACTTATTGATATTGGTGAGTCTAAAACGCTAGTTGATTCAGGCGTTTTTGATGACTTGGTAAAGAGTGGAGTAGAATTTGGGGAAGAAGTTTCATCAATAAGTAAAAAACTTAATAAGTTAAAAGCTAAGATAATACCCGATGACGAAACGGCTAAGGCAAAAAGACTTAAGAAACAAATTGATAGTCTTAGTAATAAGTTATCAGAGGAAGCTGCTAAAGAAATAGCAAATAAGAAAAAATCAACAAATGCTTTAAAATCTGAGTTAGGAGTTAGAAGAGAGATAAACGATGCATATGAAGATTATGTAAGGAGCGTTGATTCATCGTATACTAAGTATGCTGCTATAGCTAATCTGATTCCTTTCATAGGAGGTAACATATCAAAAGCATTCTTACAAGCTAAAGATATTTCTATAGATGCGGGTAAAGCTATTAGAGATACTTTTATAGAAACTAAAGACCCTATAAAAGCTTTAGCAGCGGGTATGAAAGTTATGAGAGGTCATATCGGTATGATGGGCCCTATCATCGGTGGAATGGTATTTGCATTTAAAGCAGTCCATGGTTTACTGAGTTCAATAAATGAGATAACAAAAGGTATACAGGCTCAAACAGGATTAGCATCTGTACAAGCATATGATTTATATAAGAATGCATTATCTGCACAAACTGCTTTCCATAATCAACTATCTACAATAGAAGATATAATTGCTGTTCAAACAGCATATATACAACAATATGGAAGATTTTCACAGTTAACTGACACCACATTAGTTCAGATATCAGATGCTGCTAAGGTATTTGGATATGCTGCTGAAACTGCTTCTCAATTGCAGGGTACTTTTATGGAGTTGGGTGCTGATGAAAGTATTGCGGGAAATATGCAAGTTGCTGTGGGTAATTTGGCTAAGGCAAATAAACTCGCACCCGGTGTGATTGCAAAAGACCTAGTAGACAATTCAGAATATCTCGCAACAAATTTTGCAGGAATGCCAATCGAAGCAGCAAAAGCAGCTATAGAGGTTCGTAAATTAGGATATAGTCTATCACAAGCAGCAAAAACTCAAGACCATTTATTCGATGTCCAAGGAAGTTTAACAGCACAGATGGAAGCATCTGTTGCCATGGGTAAATTGATAGATGTGAGTGCTGCAAGGAACTATGCTCTTCAAGGTGATACCGTGAAGATGATGCAAGAAATCTCCAAGCAATCAGGTACTTATGCTGAGTTCCAAAAAGCTTCAGTACCTCAAAGAATGCTTTTAGCAAAAGCATTTGGTATGGAGGTTGGTGAATTGCAGAAGAGTTTATACATACGAGAGAAGTTAACAGGATTATCGGAAGAGGAGCAAAAATACGCTTTAGACCATTTAAAAACTTTGGATGGTGTAGAGAAGATGAGTGCAGGACAATTAAAGTCTGAAATATCAAAAGCTCAACAAGCTGAAAGATTTGATGTAGCATTAAGCAAAATTAAAAATGCACTTATAATAGCTGTATTACCTTTAGTTGAAGCATTAGTTCCTGTGTTAGAAACTGCATCAAATATAATATCTGCGATGGCATTGTTTATAAAAGGAGTTGGATTGGCATTTTATATTGTTGGATATATTATTGAGGGTTTACTAATGCCATTACAATTCATAAATGATATAATAGATGATGGTTTAGCGGGAGCTGTTAAGAAGTTTGGAAATAGCTTTGCAAATCCTTTAGATGCAATCGCAAAAGTTTCACTAGCAGTAATAGGCATAGGTACAGCTTTTAAAGCTTTATCAAATATAAAATTCGGAAACATCACAAGTATGTTTAAGAATCTATTTAATATGGATACTTTAAAAAGTATACCCGCAAAAGCTAAAGGTATTTTTGATAAAGTGAGAGGAGCATTCGGGGGTAGTAAAGCAGGTGTTACACCAACTGTAGGAGGACAAGCTCCCACACCACCAACTGTTGAAGGAACTGTTAAAGATAAGTTGAATGAAGGTATTCAAGATTCCTCACAAACAGCAGATAAGATTAAACCTAAGTCAGGTCAAAATATAAAAGATTTCCTAAAGAATTTAGCAGCAGGACTTGGATACATGGGGAAGGGAAAAGTCTTGCTAGGGGCAGTTAATCTTATTCCAACATCTGTTGGATTTATAGCAATGACACCTGCTGTAATAGGTATGAAAGCATTATCATTAGTTGATGGAGAAGCATTTAAGAAAACTTTACAAGGAGTAGCATCAGGACTAAGGTCTATGGGTTCAGGCAAAGTGGCATTAGGTACACTATCACTTATAAGTGCATCTGTGGGATTTATAGCTGCTATACCTGCTGTGGTAGGTATAAAGGCAATGTCATTGGTTGACGGTGATGCATTAAAGAAAACTTTACAAGGAGTAGCATCAGGACTTAGGTCTATGGGTACAAGTAAAGTTCTGTTAGGTTCTGTAGCATTAGTATTAGCATCTATTGGATTTATAGCTGCGATACCTGCTGCAATAGGTATGGCAGCATTAGGTTTAGCAGCACCTGCGGCAGCTGTAGGTTTAACAGTATTAGGTACGGCATTGGCTACATTTGGGAGTATAATGATGAGCGGTGTGGCAATACTAGGATTAGCAATATTATTAGCATCAGCCGTAGCATTAGGATATGCATTAAGTTTAGCAGCACCTGCTATACAAGCATTTGCAAGTTCTTTAGAATCTATGAGTATGGAAAGAGTACTTGCTATAGGATTGTTAGGCCCTGCATTAATAGTATTTGCTGCATCTGCCGCTACAGCAAGTTTAGGATTAATGGCAGCATCCATTGGATTTGCAGCATTTGCACTATCTTTTGGATATTTTGGAGACAAAGTATTACAATATTCTGACCCTATCTCACAACTATCAGATTCTATATTATCTTTAGCTAATAGTTTCAAGGCATTACAATCTGTAGATATGTCTAAAATATCTACAAATGTAAAAACTTTGGGAGATGTTTCAGTAAAATCCAACGCAACTGTAGATACAAAAATAAATTCTAATCCTATAAAAACAAAGAATACATCGAATGTTGATACAGAAACCAATCCTACATATAAAGATAGCAATACAACATCTCAAAGTACAAATATTAATTATAAATTAGATAGATTACTAAATGTAATGCAACAGTATATATCAATGTCTCCACAGTTAGTTATTGAGTTTGATGATGGTACGGTAAGTAAATTGAAATCAAAACTTAAAAAAACTATATAAATGGCAAAATCAAGAAGTATATCATCGAGTCCTGTAAATAGTCCTAAATCATTCAAACCAAGATTTACTCAATTATTTTTTAAAATTATACCATTACAATTAACAGTTTCTTTTCCTGCATATCTAAATACTATATCTTCTAGGTTTGCACCTAATTGGCAAGATTTTACAGAAATTGGCAGAGCTGACTCAAAAGTATTACTAGCTTCATTTGCAAAGGACGTAGATTTAAATTTTACCGTGGTTGCAGAAGGAGGTAGGTCAGATACTCAATCAATGTTTAATAAATTAGATGATTTAGCAAAAGGTACACTACCTAATTATTTCGAAGGCAATAAAGGATTTCAAGGTAACTTTGTAAATTTTACAATTGGAGATATATATATTAATGAAATTGGATATATAAACTCTTTAGATTACCAATGGGAAAATGATAAAACAAGTTGGATAGATAATTTACCTGTATTAACAACTGTTAATATGACTCTAAGATGGATAGGTAAAAAAATGCCATCAGCAGCGGAAAATATATTCAGCAATAGAACATAATACTAATGAACAGGTATAGAAAACTAGCATCGGAAATTAAGGATAAGTCTACTGAGAATAATAGATATAGTTCTACATTCTATCCTTCCATACCATTTAGACAAAGCGATTTATATATATATTCTAGGAAATCAGATAGATTGGATTTATTAGCATTTGAATTTTACAAAGACCAAACATTATGGTGGGTTATAGCAAGAGCAAATGATTTAGGTAAAGGTAGTTTCACAGTTCCGTCAGGACGTAGACTTCGTATTCCATATCCTATAGATGAGTTAGAGATTCAAAAATTAATAGAAAATGGACTTACTTAGACAAAAATTTGATGATACTACATATAGTATAATGTCAACTCGGAAAAAGTTACATTATGATATGCGAAATGGAACTGAAGACCTTAGCGGTGATTATAAACGTAGATTACCTGCGTGGGCTAGAATATCAATGCCAAACACTAAGTATCCGTCTCTTCAATCTAATTTAGGAGGGTATGAACAAAGTTATGACCATCAAGATACTAATAGACCTGTAAAGGCTATGCTAAAAAGTTTAAGTATAAAGAGAGTTACAGGAAAAGCTGAAAAAATGAATTTAACCTTAGAGATAGATGTTGAATTCGAGGTATTCTCTTTTGATGAATTTGTTACTTACTCAAGGGCGTATCTAAGAAGAGAGAAGGATAGGAATCCTATAACTATAGAATGGGGTAATGGTTCTGATTATGGAGGTAGAGGTAGAGTATCCAATAAAATAGTGGGAGCGTATATAATAGCGGGAGGTTATTCTAATACTGAATTAAATACATATATATGTAGATTCAATGCGATTGGCCCTGCATCTGCTATAGCAAATCTTGACGTACTATCATGTGATGTATCTTATGCATTTCCTAATCAAGTATTTAAGTATGGTAGTTTAGCATTCTCAGGCACTGAGAATGTTTCTAGCCTAATTACTAAGATAATGTATGACTTACAGGAAGGTGGTTCAAAGAGAACATCTCAGTTCAGTGATGGGTACGAACCTAAATCAGTAGGAATGGCAGGGGGAAATCCTGTTGGAAAAATATACGAATATTTTCCCGGTAGTAATGCCTTCATGGCATTCATATCCTCATTTATGAACAGCAAAGAAGAGAGAACAGGTATAGGCAGTGATGCTCACGAATATATATCCTTACAATATCTTGTAGATTTAATAAATAAAACTATAATTAAGGCAACTAATGATAAGTGTGGAAATAAATTTAAATTTAGAATTGGATTTGAAAAAGAGAATCCATACTCCTCAGTTCCTGCGAATAAGCTAGGTAATAAATTTAGGTCAGGAGACCCTACATCTGTATTATTTTTGGGGAGAGGTTCAGGAAATTATAAAAATAATGCGGGAAACGGAAAAGATTTTGAAATAGGAGGCTCATTTTTTAAGTCTAATTGTTTCTTAGGAGACCGTATTGCTCATAGATACATATTAATAAGTAGAAGATTTGTAGTAGATGAATTACACCTAAAATTTCAAGAATTAAATACTGCTAGAGAAGAATCTACTAAGAACAAAACAAGTAAAACAGATAGAATCTCGGACGTTACATATAGCATTAAAGAATTCTTTGAAACTGTTTTTTCAAGAATATCAAGATGTTCAGGTAATTTTGTTAATCTATCATTTAGATTACCTGACCCTACTAAAATAGACGATAAATTTCAATTACAAGAATTAATTATTACGGATGCTTTAGCAGTTAGTGGTAAGCCATATCCATTATTTGAGTTAGACCCTATAAAAGGTGATGGAAATTCTTTTTCACTAGTTGTTGAAGGTAAATTACCAACAGATTTAGTTGATTTAGCATTAGTAACGGGCATACGAGAAGGTTCAGGTACTTCAGGTAAAATATCAGAAGACACCGAGTATCCTGACAATGTAGATAAGGAATACAAATCAATTATAAAAAAACTAACTTCAACAGATGAAAAAATAGGAGTATATGCTAGAATGGCTAAAAAAGATTTTAGTGAAGATACTATAGCAGATGCATGTTCATCATTGGCTGAATTTAAAAAAATACATAATGCTATAGAAGTTATTCGAGGTACTAGTACTGACAATAAATTTAGTTTTATGGAATATTTTGATTTAGAAATGAAAATAGAGATGGAAGGGACATATCCTATTATAGCGGGTAATGTATTCACATCAACAAATTTACCTGATTTCGCAAGACCTAGTAACGGTATTGGATTTGTTGTAATGGATGTTGAGGATAAAATAGATGCTACAGGAGTTTGGACAACATCTATTAGCACAAGGGCATGTCCATATTTAAACATATCATAAATATGAGAGAAGTAAAACATACTAAAGGTTTAGAATACTATACTATGAATGGTTTAGAGTATGTTGGAGAATATTATCTAAATCCTGAAAATAACATTGCATATATATATGACGATATGAAGGTTAATACTAAAATATTAATTCCTAGACATACGTTTAATACAGAAACAATTAGACTTAGAAGTATAACTAAGGGAGGTTACGAAGCACCTGTACCCATAAAAATAAAGCCAACTGATTTAGAATATACAGTAGGCATAGTAACAAGGTATTTTGTGCAAAAAAGAAATTCACCATTGAATACTATAGTAGAAATAGACTCTGAACAATTCAGTAATATAAAATCTAATTCAAAAAAAAGTGGAATAGATTTAAATATATATAATTCAGTAAGTTTTCAATGGATGATTTCAGGTAATTCAAGGTATGTTCAAAATTTTAATTTAAGACAAATAAGAGATAACCTAAAAGACTTCAAAGGATTAGATAAATTCTTAAAAAATAGTTTGGAATTTTATAAGTAAATTTCAAAAATTTTAAAATAATACAGTATATTTGCATAAAGAAGTTACAAGATATGAATATAGTTATATGCATCCCAAGCAAGTATGGTCACTATCTTGACTCTAAGATAGGATTTATGTCTGTATATGATGACTTTGATAAGTCTATAAGACATTATCCTATAGATTTGACAGACGTGGAAAATGTGGAATTACCTAAAATTAGTACGAACTCTGTTGTAGTGAATAAGAGATTATTCGATACTCATTATAAATCTACAATATCTTATGATTTAGAGACTCAAGCTTGGTTGGGTGGTGAATCTGTAGATTTAGATGTTATAAATTTCAAGAAATATCTAAAACATTATAGGAGGTTGGATTACTATAGATATGTTCCATATTATGTATGTGTAGCAATGTCTGAGAAACTTATACATACTATTTTAGATTGCAAAAATTGCTTAGACATATCTAAGGCATCTGAATTTTATACAAATATAGTCTACCCCTCTATAGAAATTATAGAAAAAAATTGTATGTATGTAGAATTAGATTCTTTCAACTCTAATTTTAATAGAAAATATTCCAATAACTTTGTAAAAGTTCTCTATAATATTCATACTAAAACAGGTAGACCATCTAATGTATATGATGGAGTTAACTATTCAGCTATAAATAAAAAAGATGATAGTAGATTAAATTTTATAAGTAGATTTAATGGTGGGTATTTAGTTGAGTATGATTTTGACTCCTATCACATTAGGATTATTGGAAAGTTATTAAACTATGATTTTTCAGATATAGAATCATTACATACACATTTTGCAAAAATGTATTTTAATACGGATACTATTACAGAATCTCAATATGAGGATAGTAAGAAGATAAGTTTTACTTTATTATATAAAGATGATAAAGACTTATGTGATAGGTATAATGTAGATTTTTTTAATAAAGTATATTCACTTAAAGAAAAAATTTGGGAGCAGTACCAAACTATAGGATATATAGAAAGCCCTATAACCCAAAGAAAACTTTCAGTAAGTGATGAAATGAATAAATCAAAACTATTCAGTTATTATATACAAATGATAGAAACTGAACTTTCTATGCTATTTATACATGGAGTGAATACCTTGTTAGACAACAAAAAATCTAAGATGATATTATACACTTATGATTCAATATTAATAGATTATAACGTAGAAGATGGTTATGATTTATTAAAAGATGTAAAAAAAATATTAATTAATAGCAAAGTAAAAAAAGGAAAAAACTACAAAGATATGGAGCTATTTAGCATCGTATGCTAACCAAAAAGATTTATTATGAAAGGACAATTTTTATGTACATTTACTTCTAATGATTCGCTGAGTCTAACTGTTGATTACTTATCAACGTATTATAAAATATATAACAATAAGTTTTATATGTATACAGACAGAGACAATCCACATAGCTCGGTATTAGTTTATAATACTGAAGACAATTTGAGAGATGGTTTGGCTAAGAACACTATATCAATAAATAAGAAGAAACACACAAATACCTTATACACCATTAATGCATTAAATTCATTAATCAAGGTATTGAACAATGGAATTTTAGATAAGAGTTATCAAATAGATTGGGAAAACTATAGGGATGTACTTCTTATAGTGAAGAGATTTCCTGCTGACGAACAGTCTACTTCAGAAGCATATTTTGAAGAGAGATTAGTTTTTGTAAATTTGGATTTTAAAAAATCAATATATCTTTAATTTTAAACAAAATTTTTAAGTTATGCCAATTAATTTCTCAGCTATTCAAGATGATATTAATCGCTTGAATAAAAAAACTTCAAAAGATTCAGCAAAGAATGATGATTTATTTTGGAAACCTGAAAAGGAACACATCATTAGAATCGTCCCCTACCCACACGAGCCAACAGACTCCTTAAGAAGAATTTACTTTCACTACGGTTTATCAGAAAAACCTATTGTCTCACCTGTTACCTACGGAATGGATGACCCAATTATGCAGTGGGCTAAGAAACTACAAGCAGAGGGAAACAAAGATTCTTGGATAAGAGGGAAGAAGTTAGAACCTAAATTGAGAGTATATGCTCCAATTTTGGTAAGAGGAGAAGAAAGCAAGGGAGTTAGATTTTATGGTTTTACGGAAGCTGTTTATGCAACTTTAGCCAAATTTTTAAATAGTGGAGACTACGGAGATATATCAGACTTGACAAATGGTAACGACATCTATGTTGAGTACCATAAGAAGCAAGGAGATGGATATCCTAGTACTTCAATTATGATTAAGCCTAATAAGACCGCTGCGTTTTCTGATAATGAAGTAGGTGCTAAAGCACTATCTGAAGTGCCAAAATTGGAAGATATTTTCAAAGCACCAACGAAAGAGGAGTTGATTAAGGTATTGGAAAATTATCTTTATCCAAAGCCTAATACAGATTTTGTAGATAAGGCAATAGGTAGTCATATGGCAGGTAATATTGCACCAACTTTTACTCCTAATAATAGTGGTGAAATTTCTGAATCATTTGGCGTCCCATCACCAACTGTTCAATCATCAAATTCATCAAATGCTTTCTCAAGCAATCCGATGACTGCTGAGTCTCCTCAAGTGTCAAACGCTATGCTAGAATTCGAAA
>Ga0114980_10001193_pt1 | contig 18630 bp, 15 predicted proteins | sample S_140806_EF_Meta_FD_87018 | JGI IMG/M metagenome (GOLD analysis project Ga0114980, IMG submission 87018) | Freshwater microbial communities from Lake Simoncouche, Canada to study carbon cycling - S_140806_EF_MetaG | ecosystem: Environmental > Aquatic > Freshwater > Lake | place: Lake...
ACAGGATTCGAACCTGTAACCTAGCGGTTAATCCACTGCTGGGGTTTGAACCCAGTAATCTCCAGCCTTTTGGGCTTTAATTCAGTGGCTTTATACAGCCGCTCGCTCTACCGTTGAGCTATTCGCCAATAAATCTAATTATATTATAGAGAACATTTTTTTTCAATAGCAGTTTCAGATATAGCAACTGTATTCAATACTTTATCATATCCACAAATTTCCCAATCTACTTTATAAAATAGTTTATCTTCTATTTTTTCTAATATTTTTGTTTCAACGGTTCTTTGTCCTATTTTAAGAATAACCAATTCATTAACGGAAAATTTATGATTCATTTGTTTGCCTCAAGTACAAAATAATCAGGCTTTGAAGCAAAAACTCTACCAAATAAAGTTAGCTTTTCTGCTCGATCAAACGCTTCATTTTTGTCATTTGTTTCATATACTATTTGTGAAAAACTATCAACCACTACATATTTTTTTTCAGATTTAGGCGTAGAGCAAGAGCAAAAATTTATAATTAATAGAGAAATAATTAAGCGAGAAAGCATTTGTTTTCATCCTTGATGGGTTAATGTGAGTATACCAGAATAACAATTAAATAAAAAGGGAGGATTGTTTTCACAATCCTCCCTTAGTGGAGTCGAGGGGAGTCGAACCCCTGTCCGTAAGCGTACTCAATACGGCCTCTACACGTTTGTTTCATTGTTCATAAGACTTCATTAACCACAATGAACAAAGGTCTTTGAGTCTTTCAACCTATTTTCTCATATTGGGCTAAGTTGACCAGTCCAATACCAGCAGGATTTTACATCAAACTTTTGGACGCTTCCCGCGTGGCTTCCTAAGTTCGTGGTTGCCTTCTCAGGCAGCCATTGCGTAACTATTTGTGCCGGTTAAGGCTTTAGTCGATTTTTACGAGGCCATCGACCAACCTCGACGTGCCACCAATATCTCCTATCACTACGTCGATACCATTACGACCCCTTCACGGAATATTATAGTTCATTATCGGCAAAAGTAAACTCTTCTTCTTTAATTAATCCTCTTGAAATTAAATATTCAAAAGTATCAAATAATTTTTTACATTTTAGTTCATGCAATTGAGCTATTCCTATAAGAGCGTTTGAAATTTCATCTGCTTCTAGATTGTAATCCAAAATAGATTCGGCCAAAAGACTAACGTCGTCTTTTGTGTTCCAACACTTCATTATTTGCTCTTCTAAATCAAAACGATTCATGATTATTCCTTTTTAAAGTTACTCAACAAAATCTTTGATCAAAATTGCCAAATAGAAAATCTTGACGCAAAGAAATCATATCCATAATATGAAATTTAGACAATATCAAATTATCATAGAAATATAGATTTTCTTGTTTCTTGCTAAATTTTATCTTTTGATCATTAGAATCCTCAAAAGCAATTCCATTTTCAAAAATCCATTTCTTGTCATTGAAGTTATAGTTTTCAAAATTAAAATTTATATTAGAAACTATAGTATCAACCACTTCAACAAAACCGTTTTTATTTAATTTAAGAATGCATCTAGAATTTATTTTAGATGCATCTTTTGCATAAAAAACCCATAAACTATCTTCGAACTTTTGTTCAAATATTTCTATTATTTCTTTAGGATCCTCAAATTCTTTAGATTCTATGAGAAGCTCTTCTAATTGATCGCAATTAGCAATATTGCCTATATGTGTGAATCTTGCATTTTCAATTAATCCTGTGTAGCTTTCAAAATTAGGATTAGGAGATAAAAAATAACATTCAGTCACAGGAACTTTAGCTATTCTAGCTAATAAATATATAACTTCGTCATCAACAATAGAAGATTCTTCGGAACAATTGTTCAAATAATCATTTGCTCTTTCATAATTTCTAATTTTATCCAAAGCAAATTTCGATAAAACAACATGCTCGCAGCCAGATGCAAAATATGGAATTGTCTTAAATTTATTTAAATCATTTGTTCCAACAAATAAATCCATTTTCTTAATTACATTTTGAAGACCTTCGCTGATTTCATTTTTACTTAATAAAATTCTTAGAGAAGTCCTGTCGATATATCTTGGCAAATTATAAAAAAAAGATGAAGAACCGGTGATTACAATAGGATCTTCATAATTATAAAAATAATCTAATCGTTTTATTGTTGAATCAATATCGGTGCAAGAATCATCGCCAACTTGAAAAGCCCATCTAGATTCAATTTCATTTTTTAAAATATATTCAATAAATCTTGTTGAAGAGCTTCCAGAAAAAATAACCCAATCAAATGCTTCTGGCAAAAAGGAAGGTCTTGGCTCATTAGATAAAAATGCAACCTTAAATTTAAATTTATTAGATTTAAATCCTATTTTTAAAAAATTAAAAATTTTATTTATATCAGAAACAAGAACAAAAAGAGTTAGATCTAACATTGTGATAAGAATCCTAAATCTAGGTGGAGGGAATTGAACTCTCGACCTCTTGCTCCCAAAGCAAGCGTTCTGCCAGACTGAACTACACCTAGTAAGTGGAGAAGATGGGACTCAAACCCACAACCTCCGCGTTGCAAACGCGATGCTCTATCAATTGAGCTACTTCCCCTTAGTTCCGGGACTACGATTCGAACGTAGAAAAAAAGAACCAAAATCTTTTGTGATACCGTTTCACCATCCCGGAGAATTACATGAATCGAGAGCGGGTGATCGGGTTCGAACCGACGACAGTTTGATTGGAAATCAAAAACTCTACCAACTGAGTTACACCCGCAAAAGCTAGCGGTCGGAATTGAACCGACGACAGGCAGTTTACAAAACTGCTACTCTACCAACTGAGTTACGCTAGCGTCAAATTATATTAGTATGTCATCAACATTCTTTTCTTAAATTTGCAGCATAAAAATCGAATCTTTCATGTTCTGTTGGGGTTGCTAATAAAACTGCTGCTCTAATATTTTCTTTTAGTAGTTCTTGATAGCAGTGGCTCATTATTGTTTGTTCAAAAGGATGGGCATATTTTGTTTTCAGATAGCAATTATAATTTCCTTCTTTGGATAATACAATAGGCCAATTACAAATATAAATTTCTCCGGTTGCATAAGGAACTCCGTCATGAGATTTTATATTTTCAAATTTAAGGCAAGGAGAATTTGGGTCAAATCCGTGTTCGGGAAGCTTGCAATAATTTGGCCATCTTTCTTGTCTGACTGATTGGGGCACGTTGTACCAAGCCCATTGTTTTTCATTTGTTCCATAGAACTCAGAAAAATTTAGCTTTAAGAAATCAAATTTTTCTTTTTTAATTATTTCTAAACACTTATTGAATAGATCATCTATGTATCTATTGAATCCTGTTTTGCAGACGTAGTCCTGTGTGTCAACAAAAAACATATCGTCTTCAAAAAAGAAATAGTGACTTAGGTCTTTTTGTTCATTGAAATGCTCAGCGACCCATTGTCTTCCACCTGTGATGCCTATATTATCTTTCTTGATATGTTCGAATCCATATTCTTCACATAACTCTAAATATCTTGGTGTTGTTGACAAGTCTGTTGAATTATCTAATAAAAATTTCTTGGTTTTCTTTAGAAAATTTTCATCATAACTTACCATTGATTTCAATAGAGTTTCAAATTGTTTTGGAGAATTAAATGTTATAACATATAGTCCTACGCCGTTAGTTTTAGGCTTAGGGACTACTTGCGTATACTTTTTGAGTTCTTCAAAAAAGGGCCAAACCAAACCGTTTCCTTCTACCTCGAATCTGTGAATGGTCTCAGGATTCTGATGGCAGAGTATTGTGAATATGCACTCGTCTGCCCCCATTAAATTTTGTTGCAAGGTTGAATTAAGTGTAGCGTAATATGATTCATTGATTTTATGAATCGCTTCTTTTTCTCCTCCAAAAAACCCACCACGAGCCACATAGTTTACAAAATCTGTTCTGCAATGTTTTGCCATAGCATTACGTTCAAAGCCATGTATTTCGGTATTGCCTGTATACGGGTAGGTTATATTCATAAATTCAGCATGGTTTGAAACCATGTAATTTTCTAAATTATTTAAAACTTTATCTTGATGAAAGTACCCGGAACCGACAGTGTTTGTTAGTCCTCCATCTATCCAGAAAAAATACTTTGAATTGAATGGATTTAGTACTGCTGAGTCGTTTACCATAAACATTTTTGTAAACATCATGGCGTTATAATATCTTAGAGCTGCTTGTGGAGATTCTCTAAGCCATCCTGCCTGGGAGAGCCAATTTTCGTCTTGTCTAATTTCTTGGATTTTATCAAAAAAGGGATTCCAAGTTTCAAAATCTTTATTTTCTTTTATGAATATTTTGGTTGGTTTTCCTTCTCTTATTTTTTCGACTTCTTCTCTTAGAGAGCTTGGTATCCAAATACACATTTGGACGTTTGTTGCTAGCATCTCAAAGAATTTTTCTTTATAGTAAGAAAACTCTCTATGCGCCCAACCTTGTAAATTTTCTCTTTCCAAATCCCAAAGTCCAGTAACAATAGTTATATCTTTGTTTATTTCATTATCATCAACCATTACAACCTCTTTTTTTATATTTCTTCTTATTATTTTAAGGGCCATAGAAGACCAGCCAGATTCCCATCCACAAGTCGCAATAGTTTCAAATCTATATTTTTTTTCGTCGAAGGAATCGGAAAATGCTTTTATACTATGATGTTCCCAACCAGGATAGTTGTGAACATCATCTATAATTAGTACGGCTTCATCTTCTAGCCAATTGAATATAATATCAAAAGCGTTTTTAGAAGAAGAATAGAGATCTAGATCAACATGGGCAAATTTTATTTTTTGATTTTTTTCTAGTAGGAATTTTTCAAGAGTATCTTCTATTTTACCTACGATAAATTTATTTTTTTCAGTATCATTTGGAACATTTGTGTTGAAGTGATCTTTGCTAAAGATTAATTCATCTTTTTCTGTTTTCCAATCTTCAGGTAAGCCAGAAAAAGTATCAAATCCATAAACAACATGATCTTTCGTATTGTTGTTTATCATTTGTAGCGTATGACCACTAAAAACGCCCAATTCCATAAAAAGAGAATTTATGTTTATGTCTTTTAAGACATGCTTGAAGTAATCTGGCTGATACCTCCAATCTTTGACGGGATAGTCAGGGGCACCAGAATTTTCTATTATTTTAACTATTTCATTTACATTCATAAACTAAAGTAGTTTCTATCAGTATTATTTTTCACAATGAGACTTCTCACAAAATGGAAAATTTGGTGTAATAAGAATTAGTTTATTATTTTTTTTAATATAATATCCTCCATTTTTTAAAGGATTATTTCCAAAAAGTTCTTTTTCAGCTTCTACCCAATACTGTTCAGAATTGCCAAGTTTTCCAGATTGCTCCCACTTAATATAAGCTAATTCTCTAATTTTTTGTTGCAAATCTTGAAACGTGATCATTTTATTTCGCCTTGAGGTTGTCAAGAACTCGAATCAATCAGAGTACCAAATTTTTAATTAATTTACAAGCATTGGGCATAAATAAAAATAAAAGGAAAAAATGAATTTTTTATTATACTGTCAAAATAAAGAAAAATACAATGAGGCTTTTTTAGACTCTATGACAAAGAGTTTCAAGTCCAGTTATGATCAGTCTCAGCAAGGAATTGATCAAAATTATGAGAAATACACAGATGTAGCAAAGCAAGCTTTATCAAAGGCTGGCAGCACAGCAAAAATGCTTTCTCAGAAAACGGGAGTTCCTCTTCCTTTAGCAACCGCACTTATAGCAGCTGGAATGACCGGAGGACCAACAGCAATTCCATTTGCTGCACTCCTTTATTTTGTCAAACAACCACTAATGAAAGGTGCAAATAAAGCATTTGATTCGACTTGGGATGCTGGGGCCAAGGCTGTTCAGGGCGTTAGAAATGCTGTTTCTAGAGACCAACCTCAGTCACAGGCCCAATTGCAACCTGAATCTTTTAGGGCATTTATAGAAGCCGATAGTTGGGGAGATTGGGCAGGAGAGAAATTGGGAGGAGCCGCCGGAACTGTTGCTGGGAATTTAGCAGGATATGGTGGAAAGATTGCCACCTCAATAGGCAGTAGAATGAAAGAAATTGGGCAGTACGCTAAAAATAATCCAAAAGAAGTTGCAAGAATGGCATTTTTGGTAGGTGCTGGTGCCGCTATTGGTGCTGGAGTGGGTAAAATCACTCATGAGGTCAAAGATTTCATAATGGAAAAAATAAAAGACCAAGGAATAGATCCACAAGTTCTTAGCTGGGTGAAACAAAATGTGGTATTAGATGATAACGGAAAGTCGGCAACTTCAAGTAGAATTACTTCTAAAGGCGGACAAGAAGTAAATCATCCTTATTTCATCAACGATGACGGACACAAAGTTTACGGCGATCAATCAATTTCAACAACAGATAAATTATTGGGAAACAAGGGGGTAAGTAACCCTGGGCCTAGTGATCTTCATGGTCACGGTAGAGGAATTGGAATGACCACAACTTCAAGTAGTACCGGAGGTTCAAATACACTTACTAGAGTTGGCGTCCCGAGCAGTCCCGATTTAAGAGACACCTATAGAGATGCTGCAAGAGTTCTGCAAGGAGAGTATAAACCTGGGGTTCTTGGTGGCATTTTAGGAGGGGATGCAGAAAGAAGTGACGCAACAAATGCAATGCTTCAGTCTTCTCCTACTCCATTAACTTCTAAATTAGATTTAAAACATTACGGTCATAGTGGCTCTGAAGAAATTGCCAAAAGATTGGCTGCTGCAAAAGCACAGTTCTCACCAGACACTTATACTAGAGCTGGGGCGATGGCGGGCGGAGCGGTTGGCGGAACAGGCAATAGGAGATAATTATCTATTTCTTTTGATATAGGACTTAATTACTTGTTGTAAAAAGCTTGTGTTTTCTGTTGGATTATTTTCTAACAAAAATTCATAAGGACCTTCAAAATTATTGTGATAAGTTCCTGGCTCGAATTTGAAAAATCTTTTATTGAATACTGGGGGAATTCCATTTTTATAATGAATGAATGGAACATCTAAATCTTCAGAGTGCATTAATTCACAAGTTAAGAAAGAACCTGTTGCACTGTAGAAGCCGATTGATTCTAAGAAAGTATAAATCCAACATGTTTTTTCAATCGGAAAACTTGAATCTTTTGTCTTAATTAGTTGTTCTAAATTTATAATAAGTTTATCAAAAAATTTAGACAAAAAGTCTCTATTCAAACTTTCATTGAATATAATTGGCATTGAATATGGAAAAGTTTCGATAATATTATCTATATCTTCTTCTTTTGCTGCATCTTTTTCAACGAGCCTTTCTTTTACACCAGAACTTCTAATGTATTCTAATGTCAAGTCATTCTTGAAAACATTCTGATTATTTATTACAATGTCCGCTTCTTTATTATACTTGTCGATTGGATTTTTCATAATCATATCGGCATGTATAACAGTAAATGGCAGATCTATTTCTCCAGATTCAAAAAATCTTTTTATTGTATAGAAACGGTTGGCTGGGGGGAATCCTCTTTCTTTTCCAACGTTTGAATGAATTATCTTTTTGCCATATTTAACTATATTTTTTGAATATCCTCTAAATTTTGGCTCGTCGTTTTCGGCAATTGATATAACCAGATTATCTTGAAGCCCTTGCATAAGAAAGCTTTCAATTAATAGTTCTAATTGCCAATAAAAATAATTAGAATTCTCAACACTTACTAGATATTGCATATTTTTTCCCCATAAAAATCTACAATAAAATAGTAATAAAAAAAATTTTATTCCAATTGTTTTTTAAACATTTCTTTAATTTTTTCTTTATTAATAGTTTTAATTAATTGGTTTCTTGCAAAAGGATGCGAATTAGAAAGTTCAGCAGAATTCCATCCAACTAATTCTTCTCTATTTGGGACAAATTTAGCAAAGGCTTTAACCATTTTTGTCCATTTTGGTTTTAGACTTCTTCCTTCTACATTGAAGAGTTCGACCCAATTTCTTATTTGTTCTTCTGATAGTCCTGAGATTTTTTTACTTGCAAGTAAATCTTCTAAGTTATCTAAATTGAAATCTTTGAGTTTCAACAAACAAACAACTGCACATTTTTCTTGACTAGTCCAGTTTGACAAGACATTTTCAACTTCATCTATTGGATTGTCTTGTAATATCCATGCTAAGGCCAAGATTTTATCTTTTTTATTAGAAAAATCAGGAGGAACATCTAAATTTAAAGAAACATTTTTAAATATTTTTTCTAAAAGTCCAACTTTGCTATAGTTTTCCAAATATTTTCTTGGATCAATATCAGGATTGGTGAGTCCTTTCAAGAATTCTTCTCTTATTTTTTCATAAGGAAGACTATCAACTTCTGATCTTAATTCTGCTATTGCCTTTTTTATATCTTTATCTAATTCACCCTTTCCGTATTGAGAATAAAATCTTATTGTTCTCATCATTCTTAGTTTATCTTCTCTAAATTTAGTCTCAGGATTTCCTATAGATTTTATATTGCCATGGACTATATCGTACCATCCCTTTTTAGTTGGATCGTATAATTTATTATTTTCCCCATCAGATTTTGATAATTCAATATACAAAGAGTTTATGGTGAGATCTCTTCTTTGGGAATCATGTTCGATGTTATCTGTGTATTGGTCGCCTTTCATAAGTGTTGAAATTTGAAATTCGTCTCCTTCAACATTAACGATTACATTGTTTCCTTCTATTGTGAAAGATTTCTTATGATTATCTTGAGAAAATCCATAATTTTTAAGTATGATTGATACTTGTTTTGGAGTGGCATCAGTTGCGAGGTTGTAATTCTTGGGAGTTTTATTTCTCAAGAAATCCCGAACAGAACCGCCTGTTAAGTATAGGGATTTTCTAGGCATCTTAATTTCTTTCGAAGTATCTTTCATTAAAGAAATATCACTGCTTTCTTCAAAAGCTTTTATAATTGGCTTCATGTTTGATGGTGGTACAAAGCCTTTTTCTAATTTTATAAATTCTTTCTTCCAATCCTTATTTTCGGTTTGTTCCGAGTTTTCTATTTTGGATTCAAGAAATTTCTTAAAAGATTTCACATTTCCTCCTCTTCTCTTTGCCAATTATAATCACCACTAGCAGTTTTTTTCTTATTATATTTGAATACGTTAATTAAAATAAAATAACCATTTTTTTCCAAATTCATTTGTTTTTCAATGGTTGGATTTTCTATATCGTATATATTTTGCATTTTTTTATCTTTATCTTTTAATCTTAATTGATTATAAATTTTAATTTTAGACAAAGCGGTTGTAAATTCTAAAGCAATATTATAAAGAGACATTTTGTAATTTCCAACAATGTCTTTATTTTCTGTCTCTAAACCTTCATAATAAGGTTGAAACTTATTTTCAAAATTTGAATTATTAAGTTCGCCAACCTGAACTACTCGGGGATCTCTTTCAGGTTCTGGGATTATTTGTGAAACTTTAAAGAACGTATGTCTTCTATTAGAAATGGAAATGGGATTCCAACCTTCAGGCACGTTGTCTGGGCCAAATGGCATCTGTAGGACCATGTTGTCTTGAACCATTTGATCTTTGGTAAATAAATCAAGTTTTAAAATTGTACTAGCAGCATCAACAGGCCCCGTTTCTTTTCTCATTCTATCGCCCATGGCTTGAACCAAATTGCCAGCAACTGTTAGTGGAATGCCAGGTTCATTCGAATGGCCGAACGTAGAATAAGGGCTTAGTTTTCCTATTCTTAAATTTTGAAGGTCAGCGGCAGCAGATCGAACTTTGCCAGTGGCTTCTTTTATTTGTATCCATTCACTAAATTTTTTCATATTGGTGGTTGTAATCCTAATTTTAATAATATATATGCAGCCATTGTCACCCAAATTATTTGCACAACAAAATTAAAAATTGATTTCCAATTTTGATCATGGTCTTTCTGGGAAATTTCTACGGTTTTAATCCTAATTTCTAATTCATGTATATTGTCATTTAGTTTATCAATGTTTTTATTTTCTAAAATTTTAACAAAAGTGTCTATTTGTGCATGTTTTTCTTCTAATTCTTTTGTTTTCTTAAATAAAAACTTAATTTTATCTTGGTGCTTATCCAGCGTTTCTTTGTGATTGAAATTTTCTTCTGTCATTTGTTCCTTTAAACAATTATTACAGCACAATATATATATTATATGAGCAAAGAAGAAGAAGAACATAAAGAAAATATTATTCCAATTAATAATTTGGAAAAAAAAGAAGAATTATCAATAATTTCTGATGAAAGCCTGTTAGGGGTTTATGGTGAAATAATGACTAATTTAAGGTCTGATCGTGACCAAGTTGCAGAATTAGTAAATACATTTTCGAACATGGTAATAAACGATGGAGATTCATCAACTTCCAGTAAAGAAGCTTTGGTAAATCTTCTTAAGACAAAAATAGACGCTAGCGACAAAATGTCAAAAATTGCAGACCTGATGACGAGAATAAAATTAAAACAACCAGATACTTTCCAACCTTGGATGAATAAAAATAAAGAATCAAATGGCACCATAAATATCTATGACGCAAGTGGAGTCAATAGAAAATCGCTAATGGAAAGAATTCAAAAGGAAAAGAAAAATGAAAAATAATCTTGAAGATTGGCTAGTAGAATTTGAAATTCCTGCAGCAGCGGCAAATCCAGATTCTCCTATGGGACCTCCTACTGGAAATCCTGACTTTGCAGACACAATGTCAAATGACAATATGCCTCCTGACCCAAATGCCTCCAATATGAGCCAAGACGATATGGGTCAAGAACCAGAACAAGAACCAGAAAATGCACCTCCTCCAGAAGAACAAGATAATGTTGAAATTCCAGATATGCCAGAAGAAAATTCAGAAAGTCAGGATTTTGAAGTTTGGAAATCAAATTATTTCAAAGAAACTATAAAAGGTAACGCAAATGATTTGGTGGACATGATATCACCAATAAGAGATAGAGAGGAGCTTCAGCCTTATCAAAGAAAGTTTGTAGAAGACAATTATAACATTCAACTAATTAGACTCAACTCTAATATTTTAGAGGCTTCAAGACTGATTAGAAAAAACATAAGAGAACAACTAGACAAGAATAATCCTGCAACAAGTGTGGTAACGCACGTTGTTAGCGTGTTGGATACAATGCCCCATCTTAATAACACTTTTATAAAAATGATGGGATATTCAGGTAATAAAGGAGAACTTCACAGAAAGTTCATAGCGGCCTTAACGGGATCCGTTCAGGTTAGCAGTAGTCCAGATAAAGAAAATATAATTTTCAATGAAAAAGAATATTCTATTAAGATGCCAACCAGATTGAATTCTGAGTGGGGTGACGTTGCTTTAGGAAGTTGGACTCTAAAAGAAGACGATCCAGAAAAATACCTATCAGAGCCAGAATTGAAGAGATTATCTGAGGGTAGTCCTGAAGAAAGAAATGTTCTAAGAAGAAGAGTTATAATTGAATCTATCTCCAAACAATTTGAAGAGCAAGCGTTCATTATAGATGTGGTTTCAGATAATGGAACAATTTATCATTTGGGATGGGACATTTCAAATGCTCTAAGAGGAGCATATACAGAAGGCAAAATTATAGTTAAAAACAACCCATCAGAAAATTCAGAGGCCATGATAAACGACGATGGAGCAATAATCCCAGTTTTTGATTTGAAAATTTATTTTACAAGAGAGACAGGAAATCAGGATGAAAACGGCCCTGTTTATGAAGAAGTTGAATTTATGGCAAAAAGAAACGGAATGCTTTTCTTGACTGCCGGGTTGGATCTAGTGAAGGAAGCATCTTCTGCAATGCAGGGGATTTCATTCAAAGAAGTTCCATATCAAGGAAATCCGAGCGACTTGAAATCAATGAGAAGATGTGTTTACAGTGCTCACGACATGTTAATGAGGCAATGCTAATGAAATTTTCAAGCTTTATAGATATCAAGAATAAAAAAATAATAAAAGAATTAAAAATTCTTGAAGAAGTTTTGTCTAAAAATTTTGACATAAAGTCATTTTTAGAAAGTGAAAGTCCTTATATTTACTTAAAATGCACGAAACAAGACGTTCCATTTGATGGAGTAAGACTTTATAAAATAGGATCCAATTGGGCCTACAGAGTTCAAAATGAAAGTGATAAAGAACCATACGGAAAAGCATATCCTTTAGATATAGAAAAAATGTTTGAAGATTTAATTCCAGATATGTCAGAAGAAGAGGCGGGAGAGAGCATTGCAGAAGCTCTAGTTGATGAATTTAATAAGTTTTTCAGCAAAAGCTGTCAGATTGAGAAGGAAATTGGAATTGGCCTTTTTGATAAGAAAGATATTACCAATCAAAATCTAATAGTTGGAAGTAATAGCGGAGATTTTTCAAATAGCATTTATAAATAATCTTTATGGCAGTTAATAAAGATTTATTATCAAGTATTTTTAAGCCCGTTAATCAAGATGTAATTAAAAATCCCAATCCAAGAATTGATGCTAGATTTCCTTTCAAGAGGGGAAATTTAATTACTTTTAATTATACTTTTTGGAAAACCGACCCCTACCCTCTCATAATTATTTCAAAAGAAGACAAAGCAAAAGGTTTTATCTGGGGGATAAATTTACATCGTTTATTGCATAACGATATACAAAAATTAGTATTGTTTTCTAAAGGTGGTAATTTTTCATATAGTAAAAATATTAAAACTTACACTCCATTTAAAGAAGCTTATAGGTCATATAAAATGCAAGGAATTAGGCAAGTAAAGACTTTAAATAAAGATTTTTTACTAAACATAATAGGAACAATAAGAAATCAAGATCCAGCTCAGGTTGAAATTATAAGAAAAAACGTACAAGAACAGATTAGAAAACAAATTAATCCAAAAGCTTACGAAGTTAACGTGAAAACACTAAATAAACAAGAAGATCAATCTCAATCCCAAATAGGAATCGCTCCCGTCATAAAGACAGTGCCTGTTGTACAAAATAAAACGGAATAATAAATGGAAGAATTAAGAGATTCACTTAATAGAATGAAGTCATTTACAAATATGCTAAATGACATACAAAAAGAATTAGAATCCGCTACAACGAGCAAGGATAAAATAGAAGAAAATGCTGAATTAAGTTCTGATATGGCTAGTTTGATACAAGAAAGTAAAAACCTTCAAAAGCAACAAGAAGAAGCAATACCAAAATTAAAAGAAGCGATAGACGAAGCAAAAAAAACATTGGTTGGCGAAGAAGAAATTGAAAACATGGAAGAATTTAGTGCTGCGATTACAGAACTATCAGGTAAAATTTTAGAAAGCAGTAAAGTTGAAAAGAAAACAATTAGTCAGCAAAAAAAACTCAACATATTAAATGAAAAATTTAACAAAGTAATATCTGAGGGTCTGGATTCTATTAGAGGAGGTACAATTAAAACTCCCCTTGCTGAAGCGGCACTATCTAGTGCTAGCCTGGCCGATGTTGGCTCTCCAGTAGTTGCAAGCGCCATTCAAGAATCTCAAGAAAAATTATCGACACCCTCCCCAGTAGATTTTGCTAGAGAAAAAATAAAAGAACTAAATGTCGAACAATTAAAAGCTAAAATATTAAGTGGCAGTATTGCAGGAGGAGGAATTGGTGGAGGCGGTGGAGGAAAAGGTAAAGGCAAAGGAGAATTTGGAGATGGAAATGATGATGATATAAATATTAAAGAATATTTAGAAAAACAAAAGTTATCACAATGGAGAGATAAGATTTCTTCTCAAATTTCTGACTATGTTGTAGGAATTTTAGGAGGAGCGTCTTTAGGACAAAAGCTATTTAGAGGTTCTTTTAAAGATGCTTTAGATTTTAGAGTAGAGATGAGAAAAATTGCAATGCAAGTGGAAGGGATCGGCTCTTCAACAAGAGGATTGCAAAATGATTTTACAGATTTAGGCAAAAATATAGTTGCTGAAACCGGACTTCCTTTAGAAAAATTGCAAGAAGCGGTGCTAAAAAATTCTCAGAAAGGATTGCTATCAATAGGAAAAGGAAATAAGTCCCAAAAAGAAGGCGTAAAAGTTTTAAAGAGCGGTCTTCATGTTTCTGGAATGATAGGCTCTGATGCCGCTCAAACAGCAGATCTTTTTGGAGACTGGCACAGAACATTAGCTCTAAGTTCAGATCAAATGGATCAATTGGCTAGAGATTCAAGATCTGTAGCTAGGGCAACCGGAATTACCGGAGATGAATTATTAGATGCTATGAAATCATCTGAGAAGGTTTTAGAGAACCTAAGAAACCAAGGAAATCTTACCAATGTCGCAATGAAAAATGTAATCAGAGGAGCGGCAGAAGCTAAAAAGTTAGGTGTAAGTGAATCGTTCAGCAAAATAACTGATGCGATGACAAGCACTAATAAATTTTTATTCGAAGCTGATGATCAAACAAAAGCTTTCTTGGGATCAATTGCCTCTAGCACAGGTACATTTGACAAGCTTATATCAGGAAGAATGACTCAATCTCAAGATGGAATGGCAAGGTTTGCTGAGGGAATGGAAGAACAAATAAAAAGAATGAGCGGCGGCAGAATAACAAGTTTTGAAAATTTTGATGATCAAATATCAAAAATGTCAGATAGAGACATAACAGCATTGTCTGCGACTATAAAAAAATTGACGGGATTAGAGCTAGGAGAATTTGGAAAATTAGGAAATGTTTATAAAAAAATGGGAGAAGGTTTGGCTGGGACTTTAAAAGATTTGTCCCAAGTAATGAATAGTTCTACTGCGACTACTGAGGAAAGAAAAAAAGCTGAGCAGGATTATTCCAAAGCAATAAAAGATGGCGGACTTTCCATGCTAAATAACATCGGGGAAAGAATAAAAATTTCTGGCCAGGGCACAAAAGAGTACTTTGAAAACTTAACAAATCCAAAAAATGAATCTCAAATATCGCAACGTAAAGATTTCGACTTGAATGCAGAGGCAATTCTAGGCAAATCCATTAAGGGAATGAACCCAGAAGAAATTATGAGGCAAGTTGCCCAAGTCACAAATGAAAAATTACAAAAATTAGCTAAAGATCAAAATGTTAGTGTGGAAGACTTTGGCCCAGCTTTAGAAAAAGCCTTTTCTAAAGGAGGGGCTGGGGGGCAAGAATTTAGAGAACTTCTAGGGAAGATGAGCGAATCAGAAAAAAAAGTATCCATGAAAGAAAATAAATCTGTGGATCCTTTTGTGCAGCTTGGACAAACCTTAGAAGAAACAAATGAATACTTAAGAAAATTGAGTGGAGGATTGCTTGGAAAGCTAATAGACGGACTAGGAAGCACAGGATTAATGCTTGCTGCTTTCGGAGGGACATTTGCAGCAATTACTTTCAAACTCAGAAACTCACTTGAAGACGGAATACTTGGTAAGTTTTTAGGAAAGAGTAAAAATCCCGATGGTACTGAAGGCACTTCTAAACTTAGCTCTGCGTTTTCTAGATTTAGCAAAGAATTTAAGAGTGCTAGAAAAGGATTTGGAGGTGAAGGAACCGTCGGGAGTATTGCTAGGTTTAGGGAACTAAGGAACCAAGGACTTTCTTTAAGAGATGCCAGAGATAAAGTAAAAGAATCAGGCGGGTCTTTTTATAATCCCGCAACTTTATTTCAATCTTTCAAAAAAGGAACAAGCGGATTCATAGATGAACTTACAGGAGAGCAAGACTCGATACTTAAATTAAAAAATGGATTTAATAATACGGTATCTACTCTAAAAAGTGCTTCTTCTAATTTTGGAAAAGCATTTAAAGAGTCTGGGTCTATAATTGATGGTTTCAAGAATGGAGGCGATGCATTTATAGCAACAATAACAGGAAAAACCGGTGCGATTTCTGGGGCCTTTTCTAAAGCCACTGCATTTATGGCAGGACCAATCGGTCAAGTATTGAAAAAGGCAATAGGTCCCGCAGTTCTTTTATTGGGAGCTGTAAAAGGAGTGATGGAATCAAAAGAAGCAGGCAGAACAAAAACTGAGGGTGCAATTCTAGGAGCTTTGACCGGTGGTGCTAAAACAGGTTCTTTCTTAAGTTCTAGTCTTGGAATTAAAAAAGGATCAACGGCAGATAAAACTCTCGGTGTAGGAGGTGCAGCAGTTTGGGGAGCAACAGCAGGAGCTGCCATAAGCTTGTCTTTGGGTGGAATGGATTTAGGGGCAAGTGCCATAGTCGGAGCTGTGATAGGAGCTTTTGTAGAAATTATAAAAATAGTAACAGCAGGCACTGATATACTAGAAACTATAGTTAAGCCAGTTCAGGTTTTAGTAGATTATGTTTATTTCATATGTCAAGACATATATGACATTCTAGCGGGCATTGTTACTTTAGATTTGGGAAGAGTATTCAAAGGAATATTTAATGCAATTGGTAGTACCATAGCATTAATACCAAGATTTCTGATGGGAGCCATAGAATCTATATTTATAGGTGTTCCTAAGTTGATACTAAGATCTATAAGTATGATTTGGGAAATTCCCAAGATGCTTATGGAATCTATTTTAGGTGGATTAGCCAGCATGGCAAATAATGCTTGGGTAGGTCCTATATTCAAGACTTTACATGATGCGTTCAAAGCTTTGTTTGATGGATTTATGGCTGTTTGGACTCCAATATCAGAAATATTCAGTGGGCTTTATACAGTATTTAATGATTTAGGAAAAGCTTTATTTGGGGCTAGTGCGGGTGGAGGAATTTTGTCGGGTTTGATGTGGGCCTTACAAAAGGCGGTGTGGGGAGTCGCATATGTTATTAGTTGGATTTTATCTCCTCTTATTTTACTTGCAAAAGCTTTGGGTTTTGTTTTGAAAATTGTTGGAGCTTTAATCAAAGGCATCATATATCCATTCCAATATCTATATGAGGTTCTTGTTGGACATTCAATTGTTCCAGATCTTGTCACTGCTATTATCTCTTGGTTCACAAAGCTACCAGAAAAAATTCCAGGTTTAATCATGGGAATAGTCTCTTTGTTTGCCAAGCTTCCATTTTTAATTTTTTCATCTCTACTGTCTATTCCAAAAATGATTGGTGCTGCATTTTCAAATGCTGGGTCTTATTTAGAAGGCTTTTCAACAATACCACTTATTGGACCGATGATAGCTCAGATTGGAAATCTTATAAGATTTATAGGAAATACAATTTCAATATTTGCAAATGGTTTGGGTTATTTGGCTTCAATCATTGAAGGTATTTTTACTTTTGATGGAACCAAGTTGCTAAACGGAATAAAAGGAATTGGCAGCACGATAATAGCATCAATATCAAACATAGGATCTTTTTTATATAAAACAATTGCCAATGCATTTGCTAATGTTGTTGGACTAATAACCTTCATACCATCTTTAATTGGCAAGGTCATATCAGGAATTGCCAGCATAATAATTGCAATACCATCTTTACTTGGTAAAGCCATAGCAGGCATTGGCAGTATGATCGTTGCAATACCATCTATGATTGCAAAAGCATTTCTAAATATAGGTTCTTATCTTCAAAGTTTTGGAACAGGAAACATATTTTCTGGTTTTATTTCTCAATTAGGTAATTTTTATTCTTACATAGGAAATACAATAAGCAATGTTGTAAAGTCTGTTCTAGGTTTTTTCAAGATACTACAAGGAATAGTCACTCTTGATTTTGGGAAAATATGGGAAGGAATTTCAGCGATTGGATCAGCAATAATTGGACAAATTAAAAACTTTGGGACATTCTTGATTCAAGGAATTAAGAACTTTGGATCTTCTTTATTAAATACATTCAAAAAAGTCTCACAGTTTTTCTTTTATATATTAAAGAAAACATTAATAGATTTCCCTAAGTGGCTCTTAGGAAAAGTCATGGAAGTTGCCTATTTATTTGGCAACTTCTTGATGGGAGTGCCGAAAATTTTACTAAATGGATTTGTTAATGCAATAAGAGCTGTTGGAAAGTACATTTACGATACTATAACTTATCCATTTAGAAAAATATGGGAAGGATTAGTTTGGGCAGGTAATAAAGCAAATGAAATTTGGAATGGATTTGTTTCCTACGTTGGGTCATTTTTTAATTTGGACTCTTGGTCTAGTTGGTTTTCTGGTCTAGGTGAATCAATTTTTGGATCTATCAAATCAGCTCTTGTAGATTTCCCATCTTGGCTTGGTTCTAAAATAATTAGTGGATTATCTACAATTGGAGATGGATTGAAATCTGTATTTATGGATTTTCCCATGTGGTTGGGATCAACTATTGCTAGTGGTTTGAAATCTGTGTTTTTGGACTTGCCAACATGGTTGGGATCAACTATTGCTAGTGGTTTAAAGTCTGTATTTGTCGATTTGCCGATGTGGATAGGATCAACAATAAAAGACGCTTTTGTTAATTTATTTTCTAGTATACCTTCTGCAATTTATGGTGCTTTCCATTCTGCTGCCTCGGCTGTTGGCTTAGGTTGGCTCGTTGAAAAAATGGGAGGTGGAGGTGGAGGCAAGGGAAAAACAGCTGAAGCAAACAATGCGTCTGCGGAAGCAGGAAAGACACAGTTCAGTATGGTCAATAGTCTGGTCGGATTCGGAGCTTTGGGAGCTGCTGTATTAGGCTTCAAAAAAATAATTCCAG
>Ga0114980_10001195_pt1 | contig 18621 bp, 19 predicted proteins | sample S_140806_EF_Meta_FD_87018 | JGI IMG/M metagenome (GOLD analysis project Ga0114980, IMG submission 87018) | Freshwater microbial communities from Lake Simoncouche, Canada to study carbon cycling - S_140806_EF_MetaG | ecosystem: Environmental > Aquatic > Freshwater > Lake | place: Lake...
AAACCATTGATGCCGACCCGGATGGTCATGGTGATGTGCGGGAATGGGGCCAATCATTCTTCCATCGCCCCGGCATCGCGGCCGCAACCTTGTTGGCCATTGGGCTCTGTTCAGACCGCTGCAGCCTGGGCTTGCGTCCCAGCCGTGGTGTCGATCAGGGCACCCTCGAGCAGCATGTTGAACTGCAGCAGCTGGCTGTCACTGAGCTGGCGCCGGCTGCTGGCCCCGAGCTCCTTCTCCAGCAACTGCCGCCCCCGCTCCCCATCCCAGCCGAGCTGGAGGAGGAGGGCATCGGATTGGGCCAGCAGGTCACGGCGCCGCAGTGGCACCGGCACCGCCGCCGGCTCCTGGCCCGGCTGCAGTCCCTCGAGGGTGGTGAGGTAAGCAACCAGATCGGCGTAGGTGGTGAGGCGGGAGCGGCTGGGGTGGCCGAAGGCCCGCTGCAGGTACTCCGCCTCCTCGTCGCGGCTCCAGCCGATGCGCCGCAGGGCCAGATCGAGCCGCGCCAGTTCAGAGCTCCAGTCCTCCGGATCGGCTGGGGGCTCCACCATGGATTCGGGCTTGGCTGCGGGCGCCGAGGGGGCCGCAGTCTTGGGGATGGGGCTGGCTGCGGTGGGCCTGGGGTCGGCGGGGCGGGCTGCGGTTGATGGGGGTGGTTCCAGGGGGAGGGAGGGGCCCGGGGACCTGGGGCTGGCTGCGGCAGGGGCGCCAGCGGCGGCGGCAGCATCGATCCGCTCCGTGGCCGCTGGAGCCTCAGGCCCCAGATCGACAGGGGCGGGGGGGCTGACCGCTCCAGAGTTCTGACTGAACGCTATGGGTCCAGTTCCGCTCATTGGTTGGCGGGGTGCCTTGCCCTTGAGCCGCTCCAACAGTCGTCCCAGCGCCCTCTCCTCCGCTTCTTCGGCGTGGTCGGCTTCGCCGATGGCACTGCCTAGCCAGGTGTCGCCCTGCCGGGCCCGCACCACCACCACCCGCCTGCCGCTGCCATCGGCATGGACCAGTCGCACCTCGAACTGCATGGGTTCAACCAATGGACCTCTGGGTCGCTTTCCTAGAGTGGCCCCTTCTCCCCTTCGCCGCTCCTTCCACCGGGGGGATCCGGTGCCGAAACCATGGAAGCGGAGTCACTGCCCTCCCTCTCAACCCTGCTGCAGGGAGCCGACCAGTGGGGGGAAGTGCTTGTGCTGCTTCCCCTGCTGGTGGCCCTGGAGGCGGTTCTCTCCGCCGACAACGCCATTGCCCTGGCGGCCATCTCCCGCCGCCTGCATGATCCCGAACGGCAACGCCAGGCCCTCAACTTCGGCCTGCTGCTAGCGCTGATCTTCAGGATTTTGTTGATCCTTGCGGCTCGCTGGGTGCTCCGGTTCTGGCCCCTGCAGTTGCTGGCGGCCGGTTACCTGCTCTGGCTGTGTGGTTCGCAGCTCTGGGGCGATAAAGGCGATGGATCCAGCGACACCGCAGACACTGCTGCCGATGGGGCTCCCGAGGGGCCGGATCGGGGCATGGTGGGGGTCGCGCTCACCCTGGGGCTTACCGATCTGGCCTTCTCCCTCGACAGCGTGGCGGCCGCGGTGGCCGTGACCGATCGTCTGGTCTTGGTGATGGCCGGCGGGGTGATTGGGGTGGTGGCCCTGCGGTTGACCGCCGGGTTGTTCATCCGCTGGCTGGAGGAATTCGTTCGGCTGGAAACCGCCGGCTACCTGGCGGCGGGTTTGGTGGGCATCCGGCTGCTGGTGCGGATCGGCTTCCCCACCCTGTTGGTGCCGGAGTGGTTCGTGCTGCTTTCGGTGGCAGCTCTCTTTGGCTGGGGCTTTTCCCAGCGGCAGCCGCCATCCTCGGCGGATCCGGAAGTGGTTGGCGGTGGTGGTGCCTGATGTGGATCCAGCTCCGCGACCCCCAGACCCAGCGCACCCTCGAGGAGATCGAACTCGATGATTTGGCCGATGCCCCCCAGCCAGGCCGATGGATGGTGGTGGGTCAGCGCAGTTTTCTGGTGCTGCAGCGCTCCCACCGCTACCGCCTGAGCGATGGCCGCTACCAGCTCTGGGCCGTTGCCCTCGATGTGAAGCCCCAGGAGCAGCCTGCCGATGCCCGTCCCTGGCGCGGCGGCTGGGTGATCGGCGACCCGCTTTGCCACTTCAATGCCCGCTCTCCCCTGCTGCGCTGTGCGGTGCTGCCGGAGGGCCCCTGCGATCGCTGCGGCGAGTTTCGTCCCCGGGAGTCCGCCACCGCAGCCGGCTAGGGTCCGCCTCCCCGCTGCCTAGGGTGGGGAACAACGCTCCCGCTTCCCGATCGCCTCCCCCTCCTCCGATCCCCAGCCCCGTCGCCGCACCGCCTCGCGGAGGGTGGAATCGGGTCGACAGCCGCTGACACCAGCCCCCCAGGAAGGCCGGATGCCACTAGCCGCTTCGACGGCGCAGCGCCGCGCCGGGGGCCAGGATTTGGGCGGGTCGGTGCAGAGCGTCCCTGCGGGGAGCCCCACGGCGCCGGTGGCTGGCCTAGCGGTGGAATTTGCAAACTTAGGTCTCTCCGAACCGCTCCTGAAGGCCGTGGCGGCCAAGGGTTACCGCACCCCTTCGCCGATCCAGCTCCAGTGCATCCCGGCGGTGCTCGATGGCCACGATGTGATGGCGGCCGCCCAGACCGGCACCGGCAAGACCGCCGGATTCACCCTGCCTCTGCTCGAACGTCTGCGCCATGGCCCCCCCGCCCGTGCCGGCCAAGTGCGGGCCCTGGTGCTCACCCCCACCCGTGAACTGGCGGCCCAGGTCGCTGAGAGCGTCACGGCCTATGGCCGTTATCTCGACCTGCGCTCCGATGTGATTTTCGGGGGCGTCAGTCCCAATCCCCAGATCAGCCGCCTGCGGCAGGGCACTGATGTGCTGGTGGCCACCCCCGGTCGCCTGATGGATCTGCATCAGCAGCGGGCGCTGCGGCTCGATCGGGTGGAGATCCTGGTGCTGGATGAGGCCGACCGGATGCTCGATATGGGCTTCATCCGCGACATCCGCCGCATCATCGCCCTGATGCCCGAGAAGCGACAGAACCTGCTGTTTTCGGCCACCTTCTCCCCCGAGATCCGCAAGTTGGCCACCGGCCTGCTGCACCAGCCGGTGCAGCTCCAGGCATCCCCTGAAAATCAGGCTGCTCCCCTGGTGGAACAGCTGCTTCATCCTTGCGATATGGCCCGCAAGGGCGAGCTGCTCTCCCACCTGATCCGCAACAATGGCTGGCAGCAGGTGTTGGTCTTCTCCCGCACCAAGCATGGCGCCAACAAGGTGGCGGAGCGGCTTGAGCAAGAGGGACTCGCCGCCGCCGCCATCCATGGCAACAAGAGCCAGGGAGCCCGTACCCGGGCGCTAGCGGGCTTCAAGAGCGGCGAGGTGCGGGTGCTGGTCGCCACCGACATCGCGGCCCGGGGCATCGATATCCACCAGCTTCCCCATGTGGTGAACCTCGACCTTCCCAATGTGGCCGAGGACTATGTGCATCGCATCGGCCGGACCGGCCGTGCCGGTGAGAAGGGCCATGCCATCTCCCTAGTGGCCGCCGAGGAGCATGAGCTGTTGCGGGCCATTGAGCGGTTGGTGGGCTCGCCCCTGCCCCGGCAGGAGGTCCCCGGTTTTGAGCCCACCGTGCACTCCGCGCCACCCCTGGACCTCAGCGGTGGTCGGGGTCGGCGGCGCGACGGCGGAGGCCACAGCCAGGCCCGTCCCTCCCGGCGAACCCGGGGCCGCTAAGCGCCTGGCGCTCAAGCCACAGCGTTGGCGATGCAACCGTGGCGAACCGCAGCGGTTTTGACAGTTTGCGCGGTCGCTCTGCCTTCAACTGGTTCAGGTTTGTTCCTTTCCCATGCTTTACGAACCGGGTTCCACCGAGTGCCGCGTGCTGATTCACTGCAAGGGGCAGATTGAAGCCATGCTGCTCTCGCTTGAGAAGATCGAGAACAGCCGCCCCATCCGGGACCAGTTGGTGGCTGTTTACAACCAGCTGGAGGATCTCCACGAGTTGCAGCGGCAAACGCCCCAGGCGGCGGTGGGCTCCTTCTGAACCTCATGGCACCCCTGGTGCGCTCCCCTCGCCCAGGATTGCCCCCTTGGGATGCCCCGACCGATCCGCTGCTGGCGGACATCCCCCCCAAGGGCATCAACCGGCGAGGTTGTCCCCCGGCTTGAGAGCCAGCTGCTGAAGCAGGCCGGCTCCGCTGGCCGCCCGTTTGCCCTCCAGCTGCCCTTCCCGCAGCAGCAATGGGCAGCCGCCCGTGGCCAGCACGGCGCCCACCCCTTCCACGAGGGCGAGTACACGGCCAGGTGGGGCCTGCTGGGGGCCGCCCCAGTGGTCGGCCAGGGGGGCGCCCTCGGCACTCAGCTGGTCCCGCAGCCGAGCCACCAGGGGTTCGCAGCTGAGCACCTTGAGCCGCAGGCCCTGGCAGTGGGTCCAGGCACCGGGATGGAGCCCCATCACCTGGCGGTGGATCGCCAGGGCTGGATCGCTCCAATCGATCTGGAAGTCTCCCTTGGCGAGTTGGCGGGCGTAGGTCATTCCGTCAGCGCTCTGGGGCCGTAGCCCCAGCCGCCGGTGGCGTTCCGTTTCCGGTCCAGTTCCGGCTTCCGAAATGCGCTCCAGGGCCTCCACCAGCAGGCTGCCGCTCAAGACGGCAAGTCGGCTACCCAGATCGGTGGCGTTGTCGAGCAGACCCACCTCCAGGGTCTGCTCGAGCAGCACGGCGCCGGTATCCAGGCCCTCCTCCATCGCCATGATCCCCACGCCCGTCTGGGTGTCTCCCTCCAGCAGGCACCATTGGATTGGGGCGGCACCGCGCCAGCGGGGCAGCAGGGAGCCGTGGGCGTTCCAGCAGCCAAGCGGCGGCTGGGCCAGGACCTCGGGCGGCAGGATCTGGCCAAAGGCCACCACCACCGACAGATCGGCCCCCAGGGCCGCCAGCTGGGCCTGGGTTTCCGGTTCGCGCCGGATCCGCTCGGGGGTGAACACCGGCAGCGCAAGTTCGAGGGCCCGGGCCTTCACCGGCGAGGGCAGCGGCGTGCCGCCCCGGCCCCTGCGCCGGTCGGGCTGGCTGACGACACCGATCAGTTCATGACCAGAGTCGTGCAGGGCCTCCAGGCTCGGCAGGGCGTAGGCCGGGGTCCCCCAGAACAGAATGCGCATGGTCGCCGCCGTGGTGCTCCCTGGAACTCAGCCTTCGCCCGTGACGGCGAGGGCCTCCACCCAGACCCAGGGGCAGAGGCCATCGGGGGTCACTTTGGCTTGACCCTCGAAGCCCACCAGCGAGCGCAGCAGGCTGCGGATATCACCCGCCACGGTGGCCGCTTCAATCGAGCGCTGCTCCCCATCGCGGATCCACCAGCCATCGAAGGGGAGGGAGAAGGAGCCCTGGCTGGCCTTCACTCCCGCGTGCAGAGCGGAGAGGGAATCGATCACCACTAGGCCGGCCCCCGTGCTTCCTTCGGCTCGGTCCTGGCCCGCGGCTCCCCGGGCGAAGCGGTTGAGCCCGGTGGCGCCGCCTACGGCCCCTGGCGTGGCACCCACCTCAAACCAGTCGGGTCCCACCGAAACCTTGGCGCCCATGCCGGCGTGGCCGGTGGGGGCTACCCCGAAGGCGCGGGCCGTGGCCTCGGAATGGAGGAAATGGCGTAGTACGCCCCCTTCCACCAGGGTCAGGGGTCGGGTGGGGGTGCCTTCCCCGTCGAAGGCCGAGGCCCCCACATTGGCCGGATGGAGGCCGTTGTCGTGGATGGAGAGGAAGGGGACCGCCAAGGGCATGCCGAGCGAGTCGCGGTTGCTGAGGCTGATGCCATCCAGCACGGCCCGGGCGTTGAAGAGGCTGCTGAAGGCGCCGATCAGGTCGAGGAAGGCCTCCGGGCTGAACACACAGGTGTACTGACCGGTGGGTATAGGGGCGTAATTGAGGTGGGCGATGGTGCGCTCGGCGGCCTCCGCCACGCAGCCGGCCACGTCGAGGTCCGCCGCCCCATAGCCCAGCCGAACAGCACCACTGCTGCGCGGTTTGCGGCCCGCTTCCTCGGCCCGGGCATAGAGATAGAGGCTGGCGGTGGTGAGCTGCTGCTGGCGGCAGGCGCCATCGCTGTTGAGATAGATCCGCTCACTGCTGCGTTCCGCCAAGCCGTTGTAGGGCACGGTGCCGATCGCGGGATGGCGTCCCAGCAGATCGGCTTCCGCGGCCTGGAGGGTGGATAGCAGCGAAAGAATTCCCACCGGCTCCCGCAGGGGTTGGTCGAGGGTGGCGAGGGGGGCCTTGGCCAGGGGTGAAAAGGCGGGGGTTTCCTCGGGATTGCCGAAGGCACTCGCGGCTTTGGCCCCCTCAAGGGCCCGGGCTAGGCCCGCTTCGGAAAGATCGGAGGTGCTGGTGATACCGATGCGGTTGTCGTCATTCCAGACGCGCACCGTGATCGAACTGCGCTGGGCACCCTTGAGCTGTTTGGCCTCACCCCGGTCCACCTGCACTGAGCTGTCGGTGCTGCAGGCTGCACCGAGGTCCCATTGCTGAATGCCCGCCTTGGCCGCCAGGCTGCCGAGCTGGTCGCGCAGGCCGTTGGCATCGAGGGATTGGTTGGCGGCAGCTGTTGCCATGGTCAACGCCCCCCCACGGTGATCGAATCGACCTTGATATGGGGTTGGCCCACGGTCACGAAGATGCTGCCACTCACCGAACCGCAGAACCCGGCAGCCAGGTCGAGGTCGTTGGCGCACATCGAGATCCGGGGCATCACCTCCTTGGCCTCCCCGATCAGAGTGGCCCCCTTGACCGGCCGGGTCAGCTCACCGTTTTCAATCAGGAAACCTTCGTCGACGGAGAAGTTGAACTGGCCGGTGGGGCCCACGCTGCCGCCCCCCATGGTCTTGCAGTAGAGGCCTTTGTCCACCGAGGCAATGAGCTGCTCGGGGCTGTGGGGACCGGGGGCGATGTAGGTGTTGCGCATGCGACTGGCGGCAGCAAAGGCATGGCTCTGGCGCCGGCCACTGCCGGTGCGGGCATGGCCTGTCCGCAATTCCCCGGCCCTGTCGCTGAGGAAGCGTTGCAACACGCCGTTTTCGATCAGCACACTGCGCTGGGGTTGCATGCCTTCGTCGTCCATGGCCAAGGAGCCGAAGGCACCGCCGGTGAGGCCTTCATCGATGGCGGTCACCGCTGGGTGGGCGATCGATTCGCCAACCTGGTCAGCGAAGGGGGTGGTGCCCCGCTCCACCTGGGTGGTTTCCAGGAGATGGCCGCAGGCCTCATGGAAGATCACGCCGCCGAAGCGGTTGGCCAGCACCACCGGGCACTGGCCCGCCTCCACATAGTCGGCATAGAGCATGGTGGCGGCGCTGCTGCCGAGGTCGATGGCGGCGGCCTCGCTGTCCCACTGGCGCAGGTCGTCCGGGTTGTCGGTGGTGCCAAAACGGCGGCTGAGGCTGGCGCGGTGGTCTCCATCGGCGGCAATCACCGAGAGGCCCACGGTTTGATGCAGCCGGATGTCGCGCGAGTGGGTGCCGTCGCTGGCCACCACCAGCACCTCCTGCCAGTGGCGGGCGTAGCTGGCCCGCCTCGCCTGCAATTGCTTGCCGTGCCGTTCAAGCCGATCGGTGCCCTCCAGGAGCCTGGCGGTGGTCTCGGTCAGGGTTGGACAGGATTCCAGCCAGCGATCCTTGCTGCTAGAGGAATCGCGGGGGACCGAGAAATCCCGCAGCGCTGGAAGACCCTCGAAGGGGGAGCCCAGGCTGCTGCTGGGCATCTGCAGGCCCAGCATCGCCAGGGCCTGCTCCAGGGCCCTAGCCAGCCCCTGGGGACTGAGGTCGTTGGTGGAGACGAAGCCATCGCGGTGGCCCCGGAAGACGCGGATGCCAGCCCCCATCCCGAGGGAGGGGGTCACGCTGGTGATGGCTTCCTGTTCGGCCAGCACGCCGAGGTGGTCGGTGCGCTCGAGGAACAATTCCACCAGGTCGGCGCCGGCAAGACGGCCGCTGGCCAGTAGGGGTTCGAGGCTCGAACGCCAGCCCAGGTCGTGGAACGGGGCCGAGGGATTGAGGGAGGTGGCGACCAAGGGAATCAGCGCACCGCCGGCTGGAAACGATCGCTGCGGATCGGTGCCATCAGGAACAGCTTGGCCATCTCCAGACCATTGCCGAGCCAGAAAGGCAGTTTTTGGATGGCCTTGAGGGGAGCCGGCGCCTGGCCTTGGTCGACTTCGGAAAGGGCGGCGTTGTTATCAACCAGCCGTTCGAGGCGTTGCCAAAACTTGGGATTCTCCACATCCAGCACCACCGGAAAGACGCGGGCGGAGGTTTCGTTCGTTTTGGCGATCACCATCTTGTCGTAGTCGCGGGCATCGAGACCAAGGGCTTCGTAGAAATCCTTGCGGGCTACGTCACGCACATACATGGTGGCGAAGACCGCCAGCAGAAAGAAGCGGCACCAAAGGCGGGAGGTGAAACCACGCACGGTGTCAGGCTGAGCCTTCATGAGGGCATCAAAGAAGTCACCATGGCGATTTTCGTCCTGGCACCAATTCTCGAAGAAATTGAAGATCGGGAAGATTTTGCTTTCGGGATGCTTTTGCAGGTGACGATAGATGGCGATGTAACGCCAGTAGCCGATTTTTTCGGAAAGATAGGTTGCGTAGAAGATGAATTTAGGCTTGAAGAAGGTGTAGGACTTGTTGGCCGTTAGGAAGCCGAGGTCAAGCTGCAGTCCGAAATCCCCCATCGATTTGTTGAGGAACCCGGCGTGGCGTGCCTCATCGCGGGCCATGTGGGCAAAGCACTCGGCCAGCAGGGGATTGCGTGCCTTGATGCGACGGCTGAGTTCTTTGTAGAGCAGGAAGCCAGAGAATTCAGAAGTGCAGCTCTGCTCAAGGAACTCGACGAAAACCTTCCGTGTTTCGGGATCTAGCTTTTCAGCAGCACCCTCAAATTCGGCATCCCGCACGAAATGATGACGGTTGTAGTCCTTGCGAAACTCCTCGCAGATCGCCTCCAGCTCCGCTTCATTGGGCCGCAGATCCATCGCCGCCATGGCGTCAAAATCTGTGGTGTAGAAGCGGGGCGTGAGGATCGTGTCCTTGACCGGCTCCTTGGTGAGCGGTGCTTCGGCGGTGCCCAGCGGGGTGCCGGCCGGGCTGGTGGGGGAGACGGTAGCGGGGGCAGCGGGGGGCACCATCGCGCGTGCGGCAAGGCAAGTGAGGCCATGGTAGGGGCCTCAGGGCCACTGCCGGGGCGGATGTAAAGCCTTGCCTCAGTTGGGGCCGAGCCATTTCTGGCCGTTGAGGCGCTGCACCAAGCGTGAGACCAGCAGGGCCAGGGTGGTCTTGCGCTCATCAATCAGGAACGACTCGAGCAGGCTCGGCTCGGCGCCCGCTTCGGCCACGGTCACCGTCTTGGCGGCTTGGATGTCGGCCGCGGTGAAGCAGAGCCAGAAGCGTCGTTCCCCCGGCAGCACCCCCTTCACCATCCAGCACTCCGTTCCCACCACCGGCATGGGCCCCTGCTCGAAGGTGAGCTGGGGGGCCGGGCCGCCGTAGGAGAGGCATTCGCGCTCCAGGGCTGGCAGCAGCAACTCGGGCACAAAGGTGGCGAAAGGTTGGTCCTCCGGAGCGGGGGGCTTGGCCTTGGCGGCCGGGGGTGCCTTGACCGCCGCCGGTGCCCCGGCAGCTGCTGGAGCCTGGGTCGCGGCCTCCGCCGTTGGGGTGGGGGAGGCGCTGGGGGTGGATGGAGTGGTGGGGCTCTCGGTCACCGGTTTACGGGGCTGCGGGGGCTCCAACCAACTCTAGGGATTCCGCCGCCATCCCAACGGGCTTGGGCCATCACCGTGATGGGGCGGCTCGCTTTGGCTGCTCCAGCCCTTACCACTGCTCCAGGGCATCGCTACCCCAGTCATCCCAGGCCGGAGCAGCCGCCGGCTCGGCAATCCGCTCCCGGGCCTGGCGCTGGCTCTGATCTGCGGTGGCGCCAGAGCCCACCGGGCCCCGGATCACCCGAAACGGCACCGATACGGTGGGTGCTGGTTCGCCGGGCGCCCGGCTGGGCCCGGCACTGCTGGGTTCGTTGGGGCGACCCTGGGGTTGGCTGGCCCAGGCCCTGGGGGCCTGGCTGGTTGCTTGGCTTGGGCCACGCCCGTCTGGGGCTGGGGATGCGGAGCTCCGGCCCGGTTGCTGCCCCCCGGCCATCCAGCCTTCCAGGTCGTCCCCGTCCCATTCGGAGTTGCCGTTGCGGCGCACCTGCCGCCGCATCGCCGGGCCGGGATCCCGCAGGGCCAAGGCGGTGGCTCCGCCGCTGAGGGCGGCTCCACCGGCGGCCACGGCGGCCAGCCATACACCCAGGGGCAGGGCCGGGCTGGTCCAGGTGAGCAGCCTGAGCGCCACGGCGGGGCGGGGATTGAGGGCGCCCGTGAGCAGCACCGCCACGAGGGGGGCCAGCAGGGGCAGCAACAGCAGGCGGCGGAGCAGGTCCAGGGGTTTTAAGGGGTGGGCCGGGCGGAAGATGAGGGGCCGGGGGGCGTCGTTGCGAGGGGAGAACCAGCCAGCCCGGCCGCTTGGGGCCCCTCCCAGCGGTTGAGGGAGCCGAGCTCTAGGTCCAAAGCATCGAAGATCCGGATCACCACAAAGTCCACCATCTCCTCAATCGTGCGGGGGCGGTGGTACCAGGCCGGCACCGGTGGGGCAATGCGGGCGCCCGCTTCGGCCAGGAGGGTGAGGTTCCGCAGATGAATCAGGTTCCAGGGCAACTCCCGCGGGGCGATCACCAGCGGTCTCCCCTCCTTGAGGTGCACATCAGCAGCCCGCTCAATCAGATCGAGGGCCACCCCGGCTGCGATCCTTCCCACCGTGCCCATGCTGGCCGGCAGGATCACCATGCCACGGGTGCGGAAACTGCCGCTGGCAATCGCCGCTGCCTGGTCATTCCAGCGGTGGCACCGCAGGCTGCCGCTGCTGCACCCCGTCCGTTCGCGCCAGAACTCTTCCTGTGCCCCGGGTTCGGAGGGAACCCGCAGGCCAAGCTCCGCCTGCCAGACGGCGATCGCGCCCCGGCTGGTGACCATCTCCACCGGCACCTCCGCTTCCAGCAGCAACTGCAGGGCCCGCTGGGCCAGGGGCTGGGCCGAGGCTCCCGACACGGCGAGCACCACCGGTCGCTGGGAAGGGGCAGGGGCGCTCATGGGCAGGCTGGCCCCACTCAGTGGCTGGCCAGGGCCAGATCGGCCCCCTCAGCATCGGCTCCCTCAGCATCGGCACCAAGGCTGTTGGTGGCGCCTTCAGGGTCGCCGGCCGATTCGGTGTCATCCGCCTGCACCACCGCCAGGTCGATCTGGTGGCGGAGGGCATCCACCTTCTGGATCTCCACCATCACGGTGTCGCCGATCATGTAGGTGCGCCGCCCCTTCCGTCCTACCAGGCGGTTCTGGCGGGAGCGGTATTCGTACCAGTCGTCCTTGAGGGCGCTCACATGCACGAGTCCTTCGACTTGGGAGGGGGGGACCTCCACGAAAAAGCCGTAGCTCTGGACGCCGCTGATCACGCCCTCCAGGACCTGGCCAACCAGGGGTTCGGCATAGCGGGCCTGGGCCATCGCCAGCACATCCGCCTGGAATTCCTTCACGAAGCGGTTGCCGGCGTTAAGCCGTTTCACCAGGCCATGGGCTAACTCGTTCTGGAATGGGGTGAGCTGGCTGGGGGGGAGCAGGGCCCAATCGGTGCTGCCGTGGCAGCTGTCGGAGGCCAGGTCCACCCCGCTTTTGTGCCGCACGCTGGGGCGATCCTTTCCTTCCGTCAGCAGGGTCACCAAGAGCCGCTGGTTCCAAAGGTCGGCGTAGTGGAGGCTGGGGCAGCACCACGGGGCATAGGCCTGGTCCTCGCCCGCCAGGCCATGGGGTTGGGCCTCCGCCACCAGTTCCACTGGACGCAGGCAGTCGCGGAGTTGTTGTTGCAGGGGCCTGCTGCGGTCGGTGGCGGCAAAGGCGGCCGCTAGCTCGGCGGCGTCGGCGTTGCCTTCGGGGCTGAGCTCCAGGGGGATTTCGAGGCTCAGGGCCGCCTTGGCGACATCGTTGAGGGCCTCGGGGTCGGCGCCGGCTTGGGCGGCGAAGAGGCCCGGCAGCTGCAGGGAGGCCAGGTGCCGGCCAAGGGCCCGGTGGGCCACCAGCACCGCTTCGCGCAGCAGGGCGAGAGGCTGGGTAGGTTCGAGTTGCACCAGCCAGCCATCCCGGGGGGCATCGGGCGAAGGAAGGCGCAGGTCACTGAGGCTTTCGATCGCCGGCAGGGCGAGGTCGAGATCCAGGGATCCGCTGGCCAGGCGGCGGCTGCGCAGCAGGCCAGCCACGGTCTGCAGATCCTCCAGCGCATCGAGGTGGTCCTTCAGGGGCTTCAACGCGGCGGGCACGGTGCGCGCCTTGGGTTTGCGCTCCGCCAGGGCCGTCAACGCGGCCGCATCAACCCGCGCGGTGGGGAGGATGGTGCTGAGGCTGAAGCGGAAGTGTTCGAGGCTGCCATCGGCGGCGAGCTCGAGGGCCACCGAGAGCGCTTCGCGGCGTTCGCCCGGCATGAGGTCCGAGGCCTTGGCCAGAGCCGGAGTCAGCAGGGGCAGCCACTGGGTGCCAGCACAGATGGCTTCCCCCTGTTGTGCCAGCCAGGTGTCGAGGCTGCCGCCGGCGCCCACTCGCTCCCCCACCGTGGGGGCATGGACCCAGAGCCGCCAGCGGCCAGCCTCGAGGGACTCAATCGAAAGGCCGGGGAGGCCTGGGGCTTCGGCACCCTGCCAACTCACGGGCATCAGCACCTTGAGGGCGGTGAGGTCGGTGCGGTCCTTCGCCTCCGGCGTTTTCAGGGTGGCGCGGGGGGCGGCTGGCCTGCCATGGAGCTGATGCTTGGTGAGCAGCAGGTCACGATCGGCGGCTTCGCCGCCCCGCACCGGCAGGCTGCGGGCCACATGGCCGCGGGCGCCGAATTGGCCCACCGGGAAGCGGTCGATCGCCACCTCCACCACGGCCTCCCCGGCCCCTTCGGCATGGGGTTCGTCGTCAGCGGGGAGTTGGATGCTGGTCAGAAGCCGGTCGTCGAGGGGCACCGCCACCAGTTCGCCTTCCTCGCGCTTCTCCACTTGGGCCAACAGGCTGCTGGTGTCCCGGGCCAAGATGCATTGAACCGCCCCTTCGGGGGAGCGACGCCGGCCCCCTTCACGGGTCACCCGCACCAGGACCCGGTCGCCGTTCCAGGCGTGGTTGAGCTGGTGGTCGCGGATGTAGATGTCCTCGCCTCCATCTTCGCGGAGGGCAAAGCAGAAGCCCTTGCTGGAACAGCGCAGTCGGGCGGCCACGAACTCGGGATTCTCAAGTTGGCGGAGGGCTTCGTCCTCCTCCTCAACCAACCCGAGTCGGGCAAGAGCATCGAGGCTGATCCGCAGCAGGGTTTTGTCCGCCTTGGTGGTGAGGCCCAGGGCCTTTTCCAGCCGGGCCAGGGGTAGCAACTCGCTGCTGGACAGCTGGTCAAGCAGGTCGGCGACCGTGAACTTCATCGGGGGATCAGCGGTGGATCGCCGCAGCGGCGGCGGGTGGACGGTGGAGGGCAGGGAGGCAGGGATGGCACCCATCGCGCCCAGGTCTGGATCGATGGGTGCCCATGGCGGGAAACCACCGGATAACGACGGTCTTGGGTGGCGGGCAGCGGGGTGGATCCGGGGAGGAGGATGGGTGGTGGCGCTGCGGTCGGCGAGGGGCCACCGCTGAGACCGGCCTTCGGGGCCGGGCTAGGAGAAGCGGCGACGGCGCCCTGGGTGGCGCCAGTCATCGCCCGTCGTTGATTGACTTTAGGGAGTGGTGGTGTTCTGGCCAGCCTCACCATTGCTATCGCTGGTGGTCGCCGGGGCGCCGGAGCGCAGGATCAAGCGGGTGCCCAGGATCAAAAAGCCAACCGATGCCGCCAGCTGGAGGGCGTCGGGTGGGATCAGGCTGGAGAGAGAGCCGCCCGCCGCTGCCCCCAGCAGGCTGGCCAGCACCAGCGCCGCCGCACTGCCAGCAAACACCGCGCCTGGCCGGCTGGTGGTGCCGCTGATGCTCACGATGGCGAGCTGGGTCTTGTCGCCCAGCTCGGCCAGAAAGACCGTGATGAAGGTCGATGCCAGCAGGGCAAGCATGGGGCTCAAAGGTGATGGGAGGGGTTGATGGTTGGGCTGGCTGTGGCTTGGAGCGGTGGGCTGGAGTGGAGGGGGATCAGGGCGTCGCTGTCAGGCCCCTAGCCGCCAAGGAGGGGCATCACCGTGGCCTGGAGCGGCGCCAGATGGAGCATGGCCTGCCGTCCCAGCCAGAGTCCTAGGGCCACCATCAGCAGGCCAGCGGCCCTTTCGAGTTGTTCCGGGGCCATCACGGTCGAGAGCCAACGGCCCAGCAGCACCCCCACCAGGCTGGAGCAGATCAGGGCGAGGGAGGACCCCACGAACACCACCACCGGACGACCCGATTCGGCTGACAGCAGCAGGGCGGCCAGCTGGGTCTTATCGCCCAGTTCGGCCAGGAAGACGGTGGTGGCGGTGGTGAGGAACACCCCCAACCAGGAGGCAGGGATCGTCGGGGTAGGCGCCGCTCCCGTTGCAGTCTCCGGGGCTGGATCGGTGGCGGCTTCCGCCGGGGTGGCGGGATCGTTAGGGCTGGTCATCGTGGCCTCCGAATCGCCCGCAGGAAGCGTCGCATCACCCTGCCACGGCCACCTTCCTCGCTGCGGATCTGCTCTTTGCAACAGGCAATGGCTAAGGCCTCGCCATCCTGGCCCCGTTGGCCGAACAGCTCGATCAGGGAGCTCACCCGGCAAAAGTCGGGACGGCTGTCGTAGATGCGGCAACGACGGCCACCCGTGTCGAAGTGGATGCACCAACCATCGGGCCCCACCATGGCCAGATAGGTGGCCCGCTGGGGCTCGGAGAGGGCGTCTAGGGCCTCACTCCGCAGGCTGGGATCGAGGCGGCAGCAAGAGCCACAGCCAGCAATGCATTGCCAGCTCTCGGCCCGGGCCCGTTTCGTCCCCCCGGCCCCGCCTTCCTTGAGCGCATCCTTCATGGGCTGCCTCCCGTGACAAGCCGTCACAGTGGCATCCGTAGGGGGTTCAGGGCCAGGCCCGGCGATCTAAGCTTAAAAGGCAGCGCTGTTTTGCGATCCGCCATGGGCATCGACTTCCACCTGATCTCCAACTTCGCAGCTCTGGCCTTGATCACCCTGGCGGGCCCGGCCGTGATCTTTATCCTTTTCTACCGGCGCGGCGCTCTCTGAGCAGCTTCGCCTCGATCGACGCTGAGCCTTAGTCGATGTTTTTGGCTGGGATTGCTTAAGGAGTTGGATCGCCTGCACGGCTAGCGAGGGCCCGGTAAATCGGCTCTGGCTGGACCAAGCGGCCCACCATCGCCCCAACCACCGAGGCGATCAGCAGACCGGGCAACAGGCTCTGGGCCCCTGCCATGCGAATCGCGAAGGCCAGGCTCATCACCGGCAGCTGGGTGCAGCCCGCCAGGGCCGAGGCCATTCCCAGACAGATTCCGAGGTAAGGGGCTCCACCCGTGTGGTGCATCACCCCGGCTCCGAAGCTGCCTCCGAGGGCCAGGGCAGGGTCAATCAGGCCCCCGGCCACACCGCTGGCCAAGCCCAGCACGGGGCCCACCAAACGCTCCACCAGCAGGCTTGGCCATCCCAACCCCGCCAGCACTGAGGCCCCGGACTGCCCCGAAGCGGTGCCATCGAGCAGCTGGTGGAGCAAGGTTTCCCCATCGCCGCAGCTGCGGCCGCCACTGACGAAGGTGAGCAGGCTCAGGGCGGCACCCAGCGCCAACCCCGTTGCCAGCGGCCTCGTGCGCGCCAGGGGCAGCAACCAGCCGCCGGCCAGGAGCAGAAGCCGGGCCAGGAGGCCGCCCAGGAAGCCGGCCCCCAGCCCGATGGGCACGGCCCAGGCCACCTGCTGCCATTCCGTCACCGGTTGGGCATGAATGCCAAGGGCAAACAGGGGCTGGCCCCCCAAGCTGCTCACCAGGGCCGCAGCGCCGGCCATCAGCAGGGCCGGCCAGATCAGGGCTGGCTGAAAACTGCGGGTCAGTTCCTCCGCCACAAACACCACCCCCATCAGCGGTGTGTTGAAGGCTCCGGCCAGGGCCGCACCGGCCGATGCCGCCAGCAGATCGGGCCCCACTTTTCCGCGTCCTAGGGCATGGGCCACCGCAGCCCCCAGCTGGGCCGCAGGACCTTCACGACCGAGGGGCATCAGGGCGAGGCTGGCCACGCTCCAGAGGCCGATCCTGCCGAGGCTGGGGGCGGCAGCCAATAGCCGTGGGCGACTGCTGGGTTGTTCGAGGGCTTCAATCAGCTGGGGAAGGCCGGATCCGGCGCAGGAGCGCAGCACCGAGGCCTGGAGCACCAGGATGATCGGCAGCACCAGCAATGGTGCCAGGGCCAGCATGGTGGCCGTTGGACTCCAAGGCCCTCCGCTGAAGCCCGGTAGTCGATGGATCAGTTGGTCCTGGATCCGGTCAATGGCATTGAGAGGCCAGCAGGCCAGGCCCACCGCCAGGCCCAGGGCTGTGATCTTGAAGGTCTTGCTGCCGGGGGCGCTGCGGCGCTGCTGGATCCGCTCGGCTGCTTCCATCAGGAGCACATCCCCAGGGCCATGGCGGCCTCCTGGACCAGCGCCTGCAGGTAGGGATGGGGCTGGTCCTCATCGAGCCGGCCGCAGACCTCTTCGCCGGCGGCATTGCGGATCAGCACGCCCTCGGCGTGGCGGCGGCAGTGGTAGAGGCGTTCACGGCGCCGCAACACCACCACCTCCGCTCCGCCGGGGCGCACGGCCACCAGCTCCAGCTGGAAGCGGGTCTGCCCTTGCCAGGTGTCACGCTTCAGCCGGTAGGCCACATCCACCTGGGGAGGCAAGGGCCCCTCGTCTTGCCAGCGCCAGGCCATGGCCCGCAAGCGCACCCCCTGTTGTTCGAGCTCCAGTTGCAGGTGGCCGCCACGCAGCAGGCGCTGCTGCACCACCCGGCAACCACTGCTCCAAAACACGGGAGCTGGGTGGCCGATGCCAAACGGTTCGAGCCTTTGCAGGTCGGCCCAGAAGTCGTGGTCGATGCGCTCCAAGGGCAGGAGGGCTTCCGGCTCCACCAGCAGCAGGGGACCCGCCTGCTCCAACCAGCCGCTAGCCAGCTCCTCGAGCCGCTGGTGCAGGGCGCTCACTCGCTCCGCCCTCACCGTGAACCCCCCCGCCGCCGGGTGGCCACCGTGACGTTCCAGTAGGTCGGCGCAACTGGCCAGCGCCTGGTCCACGGCAAAGCCCCTGGGGGCCCGCACGGAGGCCCGCATCGTGCCGCCGCCTTCCCCGGCCAGCAAGGCCACCGGGCGGTCGAACCGTTCGACGAGCCGGGCCGCCACGATCCCGATCACCCCGTGGTGCCAATGGTTCTGGGCCAGCAGTAGGAAGGCCGAACGCCGGTTGCCGTCGGCTTCCAATAGCGCCAGGGCCTCCGCTTCGATCGCGGCGCAGAGCTCCCGCCGCTGACGGTTGAGGCCATCGCACTGGCGGGCCAGCTCGAGGGCCCGCTCAGGCTCGTCCGTGGTGAGCAGGTCCACCACCAGAAGCGGATCCCCCAGCCGGCCCACCGCATTGATGCGGGGGGCCAATTGGAAACCCACGGCCTCCGCATCCACCCGCTCACCTTCGAGTCCGGCGATCTGTTGCAGGGCCCGCAGTCCCTCCAACCGGGTGTGGCGTAGCCGGGGCAGCCCATCCAGCAGCCAGCGGCGGTTGACCCCGAGCAGGGGTGCCATGTCGGCGATGGTGCCAATGCAAAACAAATCGAGGGCAATCGCTTCGCCATCACGGCGGCCGAGCTTGCTGCAGAGGGCCTTAGCCAGCACATAGGCGAGGCCCACACCGGCCAAACCGCGGTAGGGCGAGCCGGGGGGGGTGACCGCCGGGTGGAGGAGGGCCAGATGGGGGGGGAGCTGAGCCGGAAGGGTGTGGTGATCCGTGAGGATCACTTCGACCTGCAGGGCCGCCGCCCGTTCCAGGGCCCCAATGGCGGACACGCCGTTGTCGACGGTGATCAGCAGGCCAATGCCAGCGGCGGCGAGGTCTTCCACCATGCCGGGGTTGAGGCCGTAGCCGTCCTCCTGGCGGCTGGGGATCGCGGCACGGGGTTGGCCCCTAGCCGCTTCAGTACCCCCACCAGCAGGGCGGTGCTTGTCATGCCGTCGGCGTCGTAGTCGCCGCAGATCGCCACCGCTTCTTCGGTTTGGCACGCCTGCTCCAGCCGCTCCACGGCGCGGCAGAGGTCTGGGAAGTGGTCGGTTGCGTCCGGGGCGATCGGCGGATCCAACAGAGCCGCCACGGCCTTGGCATCGCGATGACCGCGGCGGATGAGCACCGCCTGGAGCTCAAGGGGGAGTGAGCTCGCGGGCTGCGCGGTTGGGTCTGGGGCGCCTGAGCCTGGCTGGCCCGCGCTGGCTAGGGGAGCCGGCAACACCCAGGGGCGTTGGGGGGCGGGGGGCAAGGAGGCACGACCGGAGGGGCCACCGCATTGTGCGTGGGGTTCGGCCAACCTGACACCCCTAGCCTGGTCGCACCGGGGCGAGAAGGGAGATGGGATCAG
>Ga0114980_10001197_pt1 | contig 18610 bp, 16 predicted proteins | sample S_140806_EF_Meta_FD_87018 | JGI IMG/M metagenome (GOLD analysis project Ga0114980, IMG submission 87018) | Freshwater microbial communities from Lake Simoncouche, Canada to study carbon cycling - S_140806_EF_MetaG | ecosystem: Environmental > Aquatic > Freshwater > Lake | place: Lake...
AAATAACCCATTGTGAAAGAGTAGATCCAATTTTCACTGCAGGTACCATTTTACTTCTCATTTGCAACATGCTATATTGAGTAGCATGTTGTATGGCATGGCCGCATTCATGCGCAGCTACTGCTGAAGCAGTAACGCTTTCTCCGTCATATACTTCAGGGCTTAAATTAACGGTTTTGTTTTCAGGGTTATAGTGATCGGAAAGAAATCCAGGGGTGCTTACTACTTGTACATCATAAATGCCATTGTCCCTTAACATTTTTTCGGCTATCTGTTTACCTGTTAATCTATTTGATAAACCTACTTGACCATATTCGGTCATTTTTGATTTTAATCTGTTGCTCACCATCATGCCAACAAGAAACATAATTCCAGCAATTATATAATATCCTATCATTATCTTATCTTTTTTTTATAATTATTGCAAATATAAGCCCAAAGCTATTTTGATTACGCAATATGCCATAATAACATGTTTTGTAAAAAAGTTAGCGACATTTTGTCACCAACTTAAAACCCTCTCTAGGTAAGGGTTTCTAGTTTTTTTACTTTTTTAACAGAATAATTTTTTGTAGAAACGTTGGATAGCCGTAATTTAGCAATGAATTTTATGGGTTAGTAAGCAAAGGGTTGTCGAGAAATTGATAACCCTTTCTTCTTTTATTGATGAATTATTGACCCTTGATTTTTATATTTCGAATTCAAAATTATACAAATTCAATTCATTAAAATGGCCAAAACAAAAACAACTTTTATCTGTCAATCCTGTGGAACAGAAAGTGCAAAATGGCAAGGAAAATGTCCTTCATGTAATTCATGGAATACATTTGTAGAAGAAATTATTCAAAAGGAAAGTAAGAAAGAAAATTGGAAAGAAGATGAAGTTGGAAGAAGTTCAACCTCTAAAAAATTAAATGAAATTGAAGAAACAGAAAATCAACGAATCATTACTGAAGATGCAGAATTGAATCGTGTTTTAGGGGGAGGCATTGTTTTAGGTTCAGTAATTTTAGTAGCGGGAGAACCAGGCATAGGAAAGAGTACCTTGTTTCTTCAGGCATCATTGCAATTAAAAAATTGTACCACTTTATATATTAGCGGAGAAGAAAGTTTGCAACAAATAAAATTGAGGGCTGAACGGATAAAAATACCCAATGAAAATTTTTATTTATTGACAGCAACTGAAACACAAGCTATTTTTAATGAGGTAAAAAAAATAAAACCACAACTTATTATTATTGATTCTATACAAACATTAGAAACGCAATATATTGAAAGTGCACCTGGAAGTGTGAGTCAGGTGAGAGAGTGTACTGCTGAAATTGTTCGGTTTGCAAAAGCTACGAATACACCTGTTTTTATCATTGGGCATATTACAAAAGATGGTTCTATTGCTGGCCCAAAAGTTTTGGAACACATGGTGGATACCGTGTTGCAATTTGAAGGAGATAGGCATTATTCTTATCGAATATTAAGAACGACCAAAAATCGTTTTGGTTCGGCACATGAACTAGGTATTTATGAAATGAATGAAGGTGGATTGAGACAAATTTCAAATCCAAGTGAAATACTCATTACTCAAAAAGAAGATTCATTAAGTGGTATTGCAATTGCAGCCACCTTAGAAGGTGCAAGACCATTGCTAATAGAAACGCAAGCCTTAGTTACGCAATCAGTTTATGGAACTCCGCAGCGAACTTCATCGGGTTTTGATTTACGAAGAATGCAATTGCTATTGGCTGTGTTAGAAAAAAGAGGAGGATTTCACTTTGGTGCTAAAGATGTATTTTTGAATATCGCCGGTGGAATAAAAGTAGAAGATCCAGCAATCGATTTAGCTGTTTTGTGCGCCATCCTTTCTTCATATGAAGATAAATGCTTGCCGCATAAAATATGCTTTGTGGGAGAAGTTGGTTTGAGTGGAGAGGTAAGAGCGGTTAACAGAATTGAACAACGAATTGCAGAAGCAGAAAAATTAGGCTTTGAAAAAATTGTCATTTCATCCTTTAACAAATTGAGTTTCACACATGAGTATAAAATTGATATTGTGAAAGTAAATAAAATCGAAACATTGTATAATATGCTTTTTTAAATGATAATTAATAACCTACGAAAACTAAGTAATCAAATTTTCTCCTTATTCTATCCTAATTTATGTGCAGGCTGCCATGTAGACTTAGTGCGCCATGAAAAAATAATTTGTTTAAGTTGTTGGGAAACATTGCCTAAAACAAATTTTCATTTAAGAGAAAAAAATCCTGTCGCACAAAAATTTTGGGGCAAAATAAATATACAACATGCAACCTCATTTTATTATTTCAACAAAGAAGGACGATTGCAGCAAATTTTACATGCATTAAAATATCGAAAGCAATTTGATGTGGGCATTTTATTAGGTCAAAAAATGGGAGTTGATTTATTGTATGCTGATTGGATAAAAAACATTGATTTAATCATTCCTATTCCTTTATCTAAAGAAAAAATGAGGACCAGGGGATATAATCAAAGTGAAAGTATTGCGCTTGGACTAAGTGCCGTATTAAATATTCCGGTACAAACAAATGCTGTTTTAAGGGTAAAAAATACAGCATCACAAACCAATAAGAATATAGCAGAACGATTGGAAAATGTGAAAGATGCATTTGCTGTTCAAGATGCAGAAAAATTAAAAAATAAACAAGTATTATTAATAGATGATGTCTTAACTACTGGGGCCACATTGGAGGCTTGTGCAAGAGAATTGCTTACAATTGAAAATTGTAAAATTAGCATAGCAACAATTGCCTATGCAATGGATTAATCATTTTTACGTTATATTTGTTCAACGTATTATTTTATATGAATTATAGATTTGGAAAAGCAATTGTTGCTGTTTTATTGTTGATTTTGATGGTTCAGTTTTTTTCGTCTTGTAAAAAGGATACCTTTTTAATGAATGGGGGTACCCTTTCATTTTCAACCGATACGTTAAAATTTGATACCGTTTTTACTTCATTAGGAAGCGTTACTCGCTCTTTTAAAATTTATAATACCAATAATAAACGAGTTAAAATCAATCAAATAAAATTAGAAAAAGGCTCGCAATCTTTTTTTAGAATGAATATTGACGGGGTGCCTACGAAAGATATTACAGACATTGAAATTGCTCCAAATGATAGTATCTATGTTTTTGTAGCATTGACTATTAACCCCACAAATGGTAATAATCCTTTCATTATTGAAGACAAAGTGCTTGTGAACTTAAACAATAATATCAGTACTGTTCCATTGGAGGCATACGGGCAAGACGCTCATTTTATTCGTGACAGTATTCTAAAATCACAAACTTGGATCAATGACAAGCCTTATGTAATTATTCATTCTTGTCTAGTTGATTCTGCACAAGTATTAACCATACAAAAAGGCTGTAGAATTTATATGCATGCCGATTCTAAAATGTATGTTGCAGGTACCTTAAAAGTGTTTGGTACTAAAAAAGATTCTGTAGTTTTTCAGGGAGATCGTTTAGATAGAGATTATTTTGGATATAAAGATACTCCATCTGAGTGGGGTGGTTTTTATTTTACTCAAAGTAGCAATCAATGTAATTTGAATTATTGTGTAATTAAAAATGCCGGTAATTCTACTGGTGACGGTGCTTTCCCTGCTGCAATTATGGTTGCTCCTACGCCAAATTTAGGAGGGCCAATTGTAGAATTTAATTCTTGCACCATTGCAAATTCTGGTGGATATGGTGTATTGGCTTTTAATACGAATTTACATTTTAATAATTGTTTAATACACTCATGTGGTTTACAAAATGTATTGATTACAGAAGGCGGTGATTATGAATTTAATTATTGTACGATTGCAAATTATGGAGGTTATGGATTAAATCATGCTCAAGAACCAACAGCGGTTTTTATCAATTATAGAGAATTAAATGATGGATCTTTTGTAGGAAATAATTTAAAATTAAAATGCGCAAATACTATTATTTATGGCTCTTTAGAAGATGAAGTTTTATTTGATAAAAAAACTACTTGGGTTTATGATGTGAAAATGGAAAACTGTTTACTAAAAAGAAAAACGCCTATCATGTCAGGTTTGATTAATGAGGTGAATGCGCTTGCTTACAATTCTGATCCACAGTTTGTCAATTACAGCAAATGGGATTTTCATCCTAAAACTACTTCTCCAGTAAAAGGTGCAGGAGTTTATTTACCATTATATCCTTTTGATTTAGATGGAAATAACAGGAGTACAACAGCTCCTAGTATCGGTTGCTATGAGGTACAATAAGTTGTAAGATTTAATAATTAAACGGCAATTAATTTATAAGCTTAAATCTAAATATTGTAACTCATTTCCATGCTTTGGGGAGTTTATTTATTTATTGTTCCTCAAAAATTTTCCATGCTTCTTCTGCTTGAATATGCAACATTTCTAAACCATTTTTAATTTGAGCGCCTTGGTTTTCTGCAATCGAGAGTAGTTTTGATTTTTCAGGATTGTACACTAAATCATAAACAAAATGGTTGTCGGATATTAAATGAAAGGGTAGTGGCAATACTTCCTCAACTTTGGGATACATGCCTACAGGTGTTGTGTTGATTAATATTGAATATTCTTGCATTATTTTTTCATCAATATCTGCATAGGTAATTCCATTTAAAATTTCATTTCTGCTTACTTGTAAAAAGGGGATTTGATGTTTTTCTAGAATATATAGCACTGCTTTATTCGCACCGCCTGTTCCGAAAACCAATGCTTTTTTAGGTGATTGAATTGCTGAAATAAATGGTAAAAATGATTTTTCGAAACCAATCATGTCTGTATTGTAACCAATGAGTTGATTGTTTGAAATTTTTACACAGTTTACAGCACCTATTTTTTTTGCGTCAATATCGATATCATCTAACAAATGAATAATTGATTCTTTAAAAGGGATAGTCACATTGAAACCATTTAATTGATTTTGAGACAATATTGTTTTGATATTGTCTAAATTAGGCAGTGAAAAATTTTCATACCTTGCTTCTATTCCTTCTTTATTAAATTTTTCAGTAAAGTAAAATTTAGAATAAGAATGTTCTAAAGGGTAACCAATCAATCCGAATGTCTTCATAAAAAAGTAAAAAAAATCCTCCAATGTTGGAGGATTTGAATTTTATTATTTGTCTAAATAAAACATAAATGTATCGCCACGAAGCCCTACACGGGTTGCTTCTAAAGGAATTACTTCGTTGGGTGCTATGTTACCTAAGTTTACATTGCAACCACACAATTCCATAAAATAGACTTGTTGCGCTTTTTGTGGAGCTTCCCAAATGATTTTCTCACCCGGAATTTGCGTTAATATTTCTTGTACCAATCCTTCTCTTACTTCACCTGAACTTCTGTAAATACCTACATTGCCTGCTTCTCTTGCTTCTGCAATCACGTATTCGCTACCTGCTTCAAGTTCTGCTCTCATTAATTCTATCCACTTGTAAGGAGGAATAATATGTGCAGCATCTTTGCTACCTACTTCACTAAATACCGTTACTTCTTTTGCTAATTTTTCAATGTATCCACATTTTTCTGAATGCGGAATACTGATAGATCCATCTGAAACTTCAACATGCTTTAATCCAAAATCTTTAATCATGCTCAAATATTCATCAAATTTATTTCTGATTAAAAAGGCTTCGAATAAGGTGCCCCCTAAATAAACCGGGATATTTGCATCTGCATATATTTTTAATTTTTCTTTTAAATTAGGGGTTACCATAGAGGTTCCAAATCCTAATTTAACAATATCAACATAAGGGCCCGATATAGATAAAAAATTGATAACTTCTTGATTGCTTAATCCTTTGTCCATTACCATCGTTAAACCATCTTTACGAGGTTTCGAGGTTCTTACAGGCATTTGTGGTAAATCGTAATTCATTTTGCGAAAATAAGTATAAGTTTTTGTAATTTTTAGCTTTAAGTAAGTTGTTTTTTAATATGATAATTTTTATTAAATGCTTTATTTGAGGTGTATGGCTTTAATTTTTCCTTTTTTATGAAAATAAATGGTGGTATAGTTTTCTAATCTTAATTTTGAAATCATTGTAAACATTTCATAACGAATCAAATGAATATCTTCAATCCCAAAGTAGATGAATTTTTAAATAACACCACCAAATGGCAAGCCGAGTTAAAAAAGCTTCGAAGCATTGCCTTAGATTGTTTATTGGTTGAAGATTTTAAATGGAAACAACCTTGTTATACCCACCAAAATAAGAATATTGTTTTAATTCATGGTTTCAAGGAGTATTGTGCTTTGTTATTTATGAAAGGTTCATTGCTTCATGATACCGCGGGAATATTGTTTCAGCAGACTGAAAATATGCAATCAGGACGCCTAGTTCGATTTAATAATCTAGCAGAAATTGTCAAAATGGAACCCGTTTTGAAAGCCTATATTTTTGAAGCCATAGAAGTCGAAAAAGCAGGATTGAAAGTGGAGAGTAAAACCATTCAATCACTTGTCTACCCTCAAGAATTTGAAGAAATAATGTCAAAAGATAACTTATTTAAAAAAGCATTCTTTGTGTTAACCCCAGGTAGACAACGTGGCTATCACCTCTTTTTTACTGGTGCAAAGCAATCCAAAACCATTGTTTCTAGAATAGAAAATAGCAGACAGCGCATACTAGATGGTTTTGGTTTAAATGATTGTACATGTGGCTTGTCTAAACGAATGCCCGCTTGTGATGGTTCGCATAAATACATTTAAAAAAGAATTTTAACTCATGTTGGTGTTTTAAATGCATTGCTTATAAATAAATAGAAGGAGTATTTTGAGGGACTTTATTGTGATTGCCCCATACCCGGAAAAGGAAGTAGACGGAGGAATGTTGTGTGTAACAATGCCAATGTTGTGTAAAAAATAAGAGTGCATAGTCTCCTTGATTGTTCGATTATTTCGAAGTAGCAACCACGAGGGTACGTCACTGCGAAGAATGAAGCAGTCTAAGTAAACCCAAAAAGCAAAACCTAGATTGCTTCCTACGTCGCAATGACGCTTTGGAATTGAGAGTATAGCTACCTTGATTGTTCGATTATTTCGAAGTAGTCTATATAACCCAGTAATTTAATAATATGAAAAGCTCAAAATTGATGCGCAAAAAATGTCCTCGACCTTCTAAAAATGTATTTGCCAACATCCAATATCTGTCATCCGACATCTACGCTCATTCCGTCATTGCTTTGTACATTTCCTTCTTAATTTCTTCTAAAGGGACATCCATTTTTATTTTACCATGGCTGGCAATGGAAAACTTACTTGTTTCTTCTGATACCACAATAACCAACACATCGCTGTGCTCGGTAGCACCTACTGCAGAACGATGACGTAAGCCAATAGAGGTGGGCAAATCGTTGCTGTCGCTAATAGGCAATATTACGCCAGACGCAATAATAATGTCTTTATCAATTATCATAGCGCCATCATGCAATGGACTTGCTTTGCAAAAAATGCTTTCAATTAATTTGGTACTTACCACCCCGTTTATCATGTTGCCAGAATTTGTATCAAATTCAAATTTATCAGATCGAGCAATGACTAATATGGCCCCTAATTTTTGATCTTGAAAAAACTTCAAAGCCTGTGATATTTCTTCTATCACTTCCTCTTCAATAATATACTTGTTTATAGAATTGGATTGAAATAAACGACTCACAAATCCGTTTTTACCTAAAGTGGTTCGTCGGCCTAAAATAATTAGAAATTTACGAATCTCGGGTTGAAATAAAACAATTAAACCAATGAGGCCTATGCTCACTAATCGGTCTAAAATTTCGCTCATCATTGGCATCTGTAATTTATTTACCAAAAACCAAAGTAGGTATACCGCTAAAGCGCCAACAAAAATATTGAAGGCAATGCTGCCTCGAAGCGCTCTGAATAATTGAAAAATGATTAGTAAAACTAATATGATGTCAAAAATTTGAATCGCCGTAATGTTTGTAAAATAATAAAGAAAATCTTCTTTCATGGTTCACAAATATAGTATTTTTACAATTGTAATGATATCGAAACAAGAAGTAGTAATTCACATTGAAAAATTATACAAGCATTATCCAATGGGCAAACAAGTGGTGCCCGTGCTGAGAGGTTTGGATTTAACTATTTATAAAAATGAATATGTTGCATTGATGGGGCCATCTGGCTCTGGTAAATCTACTTTAATGAATATTATTGGTTGTTTGGATACACCCACAGCTGGACAATATATTTTAAATGGTATCCAGGTGAGCTCAATCAACGATGATGATTTAGCAACCATACGAAACAAAGAAATTGGTTTCGTGTTTCAACAGTTTAATTTATTACCTCGTTTAAGTGCTTTAGATAATGTGGCATTGCCTTTAGTGTATGCCGGAATCAGTAAAAAAGAACGTGAAGAGCGAGCTAAAGAAGTATTGGCCAAAGTAAATTTAGCGGATCGCTGGCACCATAAACCAAATGAATTGTCGGGTGGTCAATGTCAACGAGTAGCCATAGCTCGTGCATTAATTAATAATCCAGCCATCATTTTAGCAGATGAACCTACTGGTAATTTAGATTCTAAAACATCGATAGAAATCATGGATATTTTTACTCAAATCAATGAAAGTGGAAATACCGTAATTTTAGTGACGCATGAAGAAGATATTGCGGCTAAAGCCAAACGCATTATTCGATTGAGAGATGGATTGGTCGAAATGTCAGATGAAATAAGAATGACAGCGGAGAAAGAATCCATTATAGCTGTTCGAAATCCGATGATAGTCTTAGAAAAACAAACAGTCGAATCTGATACACCTAAAACCGGACATCCTACATCCGACAACACTCCAGAAAACGAACCCTTGTTTTAATATATAATCAACTCTTGATAGCCATTCAATATAGAGTATGATATTAATCGTTTAATTTCTCTTTTATTATTCTAAATTTGCCATCAATTTAATAATAGAAATGGCAAAAATAGCAATCAATATTGCAACAGGTACCTTAGAGCAAAAAGAGGTAATTGTTGGAATCGATTTAGGTACTACCAACAGTTTGGTAGCAATTATACATCCTGAAACCAAGCAACCAATTGCATTAAAAGATATTGATCAAACCACCTTAGTTCCTTCTTTATTACACTTTGGAGCACATGGCGAAATGCATGTTGGAAATGAAGCTAAATTGTATTTGAAATCAGATTCGAGCAATACCATTTACAGTGTGAAACGCTTAATGGGAAAAAATTACAATGACATAAAAAATACGCAAAAACTATCCTATAAAATTATTGACAATGAAACCGATTCATTGGTGAAAATTCAAGTAGGGAATCAGTTTTTTAGCCCCATTGAATTGTCATCTTTTATTTTAAAAGAACTAAAGCACAGAGCAGAACATGTATTAAAAATGAATGTTTCAAAATGTGTGATTACCGTACCTGCTTTTTTTAATGATGCCCAACGACAAGCCACAAGAGATGCAGGTAAATTAGCTGGTTTAGAAGTTTTACGAATTATTAATGAACCCACTGCAGCAAGTTTGGCTTATGGCATAGGTGCAAAAAGTGAAGAAACTAAAAACGTAGCAGTATATGATTTAGGAGGCGGTACGTTTGATATCTCCATTTTAAAAATTACAGAAGGCATTTTTGATGTCGTATCCACCCATGGCGATACGTATTTAGGTGGCGATGATTTTGACAATGAAATTGTAAAACATTTTACCCAACAATTAGGGTTAACAAACGATGAATTTCAATCGAATGCTAATTTGATATCCATGCTTCGCTTAGAAGCAGAAAATGCTAAAAAGCATCTTTCAAATAATGATTTGTATGAATCTACGGTATTGGATAAAATGGTTTCTATTACTCAATCTGAATTTGAAAATGCCATACAAACATTGGTTGACAAAACAATAGATTCTTGTGCAATGGCATTAAAAGAAAGTGAATTGACTAAAGAAGAAATTGATGTTGTGGTTATGGTTGGAGGCTCTACCAGAGTCCCTTATGTAAAAAAACGAGTGGCCGAATTCTTTAAAAAAGAAGTAAATGATTCATTAAATCCAGATGAGGTAGTGGCATTAGGTGCTGCTATTCAAGCCGATATTTTAGCAGGAAATAATAAAGAGGTGTTGTTGTTGGATATTACTCCTTTGAGTTTAGGCATCGAAACAATGGGCGGTTTGATGGATGTATTAATTCCAAGAAATTCGAAAATTCCTAGTCGAGCGGGTCGACAATATACGACGCAAAAAGATGGACAAAGCAGCATGCGCATAGCTGTTTATCAAGGGGAAAGAGATATGGTTTCGGATAATCGGAAATTGGCTGAATTTAATTTAACAGGAATTCCTGGTATGCCAGCAGGATTGCCTAAAGTGGATATTCAATTTTTAATCAATGCAGATGGAATTTTAAAAGTGAAAGCAACCGAATTGAGAAGTGGGGTAGAGCAAATCATAGAAGTAAAACCTCAATATGGATTAACAGATGAGGAGGTTGAAAATATGTTAATGGCCTCAATCACCAATGCTAAAGAAGATATTCTATTGCGATCTTTAATAGAAGCAACTACTGAAGGGGAAACACAAATAGAGTTGACGCAAAATTTTTTAAAAAAACACAAACAATATATTACTGACGAAGAATTACTAGCAACTGAAAATGCGATTGTAGAAATAAAAAAAGCAATTGAAGCCAAAGATAAAAATGCAATAATGTCTGCTAATGAATCATTAAATACCATCAGTTCACCTTATGCCGAACGAGTGATGGATATTGCAGTAGCAGAAGCGATGAAAGGAAAAAAGGTATAATACTTTTTATTTAAGAATAAAAAAAGGCTGTCAAAAAATTGACAGCCTTTTTTGTGGGATAAAAATTTATTTTAATTTCATTGCACTTACTAATCTTGCTTTGTCGGCAAAGCCTTCGATATTCATTTCAACTTTTCCTTTTTTGTAATAAATCAATAAAGGAATATTAGTTACTTTCATTGATTCTGCTAAGGATTTATTTTCATCTACATCAATGGCAACTACTTTAATTTTACCAGTATATTCTTTTTCAATTTCAGCTAAAATAGGTTTCAATTTTTTGCACGGGCCACACCATGTAGCATTAAAATCAATTAACACAGGAATATCTCCATTCGTTATTTTTTCAAATTCTTCTTTGCTCATTCCTTTCCATGATGGATTTGCCTCTGCACCGGTTAATGGAAGTTGATCTCCTTTCCATTGTAAAATTCCACCTTGCATATTGTATACTTGCTTAAATCCATTTTTAGCAAATATTTCCATTGCACTGCCACTTCTTCCTCCCGAAAGGCAGTAAATAAATGTAGGTTTTGTTTTGTCTAGTTTTTTAATGTTTGCTTCAAAATCATTCCCATTAAAATTTATGTTTATTGCATTGTGCAGATGTTCTTCCATAAATTCTCCTTCTGTACGAACATCAATTATTTGATTGTTTTTAGTTTCAGTAAGTAATTGCTGATATTCTAATGTTGGAATTGTTTTAGTTTGGGCATTGTTACTTTCACAAGATATTAATGCAACCATTACTAATAAAAAAGTAAAGAATTTTGTCATGTTGCAAAAGTAAAAAAAAGCCGTAAAGTAAAACTTTACGGCTTGTTAATTACAATTATTGAAATGTTATTTATTTAGCTTCTAACATTTGAACATTAAAAATCAAAACGCTGTTTGCAGGAATTCCTTTTGGATTATTTGGATTACCCGGCATTTCTTGTTTGCCATAAGCCATCGTTGAAGGAACAATCAAAGTTGCTTTAGCACCTTTGTTTAATAAGGCGATCCCTTCGTCCCAACCTTTAATTACTTGGCCAGTGCCTAATTTAAATTTGAATGTTTCAACATGACTAAATTTAGGATCTTCATTTGAATCAAATTTTGTTCCGTCTAATAAAGTTCCTGTGTAATTCATAGAAACTTCTTGTCCTTTTGATGGATTAGCTCCCGTTCCAGGTTGTGTGATTACATAGTATAAACCAGAAGCTGTTTTTTGTGCATTGATGTTATTTTTCTTCAAATATTCTTGAATTAATTTATCATCGATAGACATTTGCTCACTGCTAGCTGCTTCTTGTTCTTTTTTGTATTCTTCTTGTGTTTTTACAGAAATCATTTTCACATAGAATGCAACGGTGTCACCACTTTTTGCAAATGGAGGCATTTGACCTCTAAATAATGAATCTGCTACACAACGAATAACCGCACTATCACCAGCACTTAATAACATAAATCCTTCCATTGGATCACCATTGAAAGCTGCTTTTTGAATCATAGTTTCAACAGGCTCCCCATTGTTCATTGTATATGAATCAAAAATTGTACTGTCTTTTAACGTTGTTTTGATGTGCATTTTGATAACACTTCCTTCTTTAGCTAATTTATCTCCTTTTTCGTCCTTCACTATCATATATTCTAAACCAGATTTTAGTTTAGTAAATGATTTTGGTTTACAAGAAAATAATGATACTGTAATAAGTGCTAGACTTAAAGCGATTTTTAATTTGTTCATGTTGTTTATTATTATTGTTTATTTAAAATGTTTAATTATTTAATGATTTGTAAAAGTTCTACATCAAAAACCAATATTTCATTAGGTTGGATAACGCCTCCTGCACCATTTGGACCATAACCCAATGCAGATGGGATAATTAACTTCCCTTTTCCACCTTCTTCAAATAAAGGAATTCCTTCCGTCCAACCTCTAATTACGCCTGATAAAGGGAAAGTAATTGGTTCGTTTCTGTCGTATGATGAATCAAATTTTGTTCCATCCAATAAAGTTCCTTTGTAATGTACTTTCACTTGATCAGCAGCGGTAGCATGTTTGCCATTTCCTTTTTTATCAATTACGTAATATAAACCAGAAGCTGTTTTTTGTGCATTTAAGTTATTTTTTTTGATGAAATCTTGAATCAATTGATCTTGTACTGTTGGATCAGGAGAGTTTGCAACTGTTGTATTGGCTTCTTCTTTTACAGGCGCAGCAGCTTCAGTCGTTTCTGGTTCAGGATTAATTTTAATTAACTCAACATCAAACAACAATACTTCATTTGCTTTAATAGTAGATCCTGGAGGCGCATTTTGTCCATATGCTAAAGAAGAAGGAATTAATAAAGTTCCTTTTCCGCCTTCTTCAAATAATGGAATCCCTTCTGTCCAACCTTTGATAACACCTGATAAAGGGAATTCAATAGGTTGACCTCTGTCGTAAGAAGAGTCAAAAGTTGAGCCATCTAATTTGTATCCTTTATAATGTACTTTCACTTTATCAGCTGCCGTTGCATGCTTGCCATTTCCTTTTTTATCAATTACATAATAAATTCCAGAAGCAGTTTTTGCTGTTTTTAAATTTTTAGCTTTTATGTATTCTTTCAATAATTTATCGTCAATACCGTTTTGAACTTTTGAAGCCTTCTCTTTTTCAGCATCCGCTTCTTCTTTCGATTTTACTGAAAATATTTTTACTTCATACGAAACCATATCGCCACTTTTTGCAAATGGAGGCATTGGGCTTCCTTTAAATGCAGTGTCAATAGGTAAACGAAGAATAGCGCTATCACCAGATGAAAGCAACGAAAATCCTTCCATAAACGCACCTAAAAATTGTTTTGTCAAGGGTTGCTCAATCGGTTCGTTGTTATTCATTTTATATGAATCAAACATCGATGAATCAGCAATTTTTGTACGAATATGCATTTTTACAACGCTCCCATCTTGAATGAATTTAATGCCTGGTACATCATTTAGCATGTAACACTCTAACTTGTTTGCAGTCTTAATTGTAAAACTTTTTTTCGTTGGAGTTGCCTTTTTTACTGCTGTTGTTTTTTGAGCCATGGTAACGCTACCTGTTAATAATAGGGTAGCACAGGCGAATGAAATTTTCTTTATCATTTTATTTCTGTTTTAGGGGTTTCTATTTTAGGTTTAATATTATTTAATTGTACGTCAAATACTAATATTGAGTTCGCCGGTATTTTGGCCTGACCTTGTGGGCCATATCCATTTCTTGAAGGGATATAGAAGGTGGCTCTGCTATTAAGTGGTAAAAATCCAATGGTTTCATCCCAACCTTTTATCACTCTATTGGCTCCTAATGGAAATTCAAATGGTTGTACATGATGAAACGTAGTGTCTTCATTGGAGTCAAATTTAGTCCCATCCATTAATTTTCCGGTATAGTTCATTACAACTGTATCTCCAGTTTTAGGAATTGCACCATCTCCTTTTTCATTGATTGTATAATAGGTGCCTAGTGGTGTTTTTAATGGATTGATGTTTTTTTTAGTAAAATATGCTTGGAGTTCCTTTTCTTCTTTGGCTGCAATTTTAGCTTCTTCTTTAAATTGTTTATCCAACTGCTCTCTTATTTGTTTTTGAAAAGCTGCTTGTTGTTCTTTTTGAACTTCTTCTTTTGTTTTTACAGAAACCAACTTGATAAAATAAAATACCTTATCTCCTTTTTTAATAAAGTCTGGTTTTTTAGTTTTGGAATTTGAAAAAACTGCGTCTGCATCAGCCATGCAAATCATACTGTCGCCAGGAGTCATTAATGTAATCGCTTCAATAATATCGCCTTTGAAAGCTGGTTTGTTAATGCCAAATTCAATTGGTTTATTTTTATTGGTTGCTCTTGAATTAAACATCAAACGATTGTTTACGACAGAAAGTAAATGAACTTTAATTTGATCACCCTCTTTGGGTTTAGGACTCGAAGGCTTATCCACCATAAACACATATTCTAGGTTTGCATTTATTTTCTTCATAGCTGGCATGGTTGGTGCAGCTTGAGGTTTGGGAGCTGGAAGTGCAGGTACAGGATTTAGTTTAGGAGTCACCTTTACTGGTTGTGCTGCATTAGTTCCGGGTTTACTATTTAGTGTTGGTTTAATTTGTGCAAACGCAACCGTACTAATTATACTCAATAATCCTACTAATTTAATTGTTCGTAACATTGCTGTAATATGTTTTTATGTTCTAAAATAGCATTTGTCAGTTTATCAAGGGTTTTTTCAAGCGAGTCATCCGATTTTCCTCCTGCAGCATTGGCGTGTCCACCACCGCTAAAGTAGGTTCTAGCAAATTCATTTACATTAATCTCCTTTACTTCTAAATGACATTCTTATTTCATTTTCTCTTTCAGAGATAAAGATAGAAAAAATCACATTTTTCAAACTTAAAGGGAAGTTAACAACGCCTTCGGTGTCACCTGTATTAATATTGTATTCATTTAATTCTGGACGACTAATTGCTATAATTGAAGTATGACAATCAGCTATCAAATTCATTTTTTGAGACAATACAAATCCTAAAAAACGCAACCTATTTTCGTTGTAATTATCATAAACAGCTTCATGAATAGGCGTTGTTTTTAATCCTTTCGACATTAAATCAGAAACCATTGCATGCACACTGGCAGTGGTACAAGGAAATTTAAATGAACCAGTATCAGTCATTGTCCCAGCATAAAGACATTTTGCAATGTCTATATTGATTAAAGCGTTATCGCCACAGATGTTGATAAAATCATATACCATTTCACAAGTACTGCTTTTTGATGGAATGCTAATTCCAAAATCAAAAGATTCATCAGGAGATAAATGATGATCGATCATTACTTTTTTGCCCGTAAATTTTTCTAAAGAGGGCGCAAAAGATTTTGTTCTTGAAAGATGATTGAAATCCAAACAAAATAAATAATCACTATTTTCGAGCCATTTAATAGCTTCTTGAGCTTGTGTTTCAAAATTAATAACCGTTTCTGACCCTGGCATCCATAAAATAAAATCAGGCATTGCATTGGGTGAAATTACGATGCAATCATGTCCTTTCATTTTGAAATAATGCCATAATCCCAATGTTGAGCCTAATGCATCTGCGTCAGGATTATAGTGATGTGTGATCACAATTTTTTTTGGAACATGTAGTTCTGGAAGTAAATCCTGTATTGGCTTCATAAAATAGTGTGCAAATTTGCTTGTTTATTGGTAAATAACAAAATAAATAATAATGAGTTCCTAAATAAACATTTTCGATTTTTGAATTATTCGTAAATTGGGGAAAAAGTTGAATCCCTTAAATAGCCTATCTATATTCCTAAATGATTATATTTGCAGCATGAATAAAGATAAAAGAGTCTTCGACAATATCGTTGATGCCATAGGGAATACACCATTAATTCGATTGAACAGTATTACTAAAGATTTCCCTTGCCCCGTTTATGCAAAGGTTGAGTATTTTAATCCTGGTAATAGTATTAAGGATAGAATAGCTTTAAATTTAGTGATAAATGCAGAAAAATCAGGCGCGTTACAGCCAGGAGGAACTATTGTAGAATGTACCAGTGGAAACACCGGCATGGGATTAGCTTTGGTTGCACTTTCTAGAGGTTATAAATGTGTTTTTACACTAGCAGATAAAATGAGTAAAGAGAAAGTAGACATTTTGCGAGCAATGGGAGCAGAAGTTCATGTTTGTCCTACCAATGTAGAACCAGAAGATCCTCGTTCATATTACTCAGTAGCGGCTAGAATAGCAAAAGAAAGAAACGGTTGGAATCCTGATCAATATAATAATCTTTCAAACAGAGAAGCTCATTATATGTCTACAGGCCCTGAATTATGGAATCAAACAGAAGGTAAAATTACACATTATATTGCCTCTACAGGAACTGGAGGAACACTAGTTGGTACAGGTATGTATTTGAAAGAACAAAATCCAAATGTTCAAATTATAGGAATTGATCCAGAGGGTTCTATTTTAAAACATTGGTTTGATACAGATGAAATTAAACCTGAATTAGCTAAGGTATATGCTGTTGAAGGAATGGGAGAAGATTTTATTCCAAAAAATTATGATAAAAAATACATTGATCACATGGAAACAATTCAAGATAAAGAATCAATGTTGATGTGTCGTCGTTTGGCTAAAGAAGAAGGCTTGTTTTGTGGTTCATCATGTGGTGCAGCCGTGCAAGGTTTAGTTCAAATGAAAGATAAATTTACCAAAGATGATTTAGTAGTTGTGGTTTTACATGATCATGGTAGTCGTTATATTGGAAAAATGTATAATGATGATTGGATGAGAGAAAAAGGATTTATAGATTAATCATCGGGGGCTTTAATAATAAATACACGAATTTTTCGTTATACACTATAATAAATAATCTACTAAAATTTACACAATGAAAAAAAACAACAAAAAACATCGCTTTTTATTATTAACCATGTTGCCTTTCCTTTTCTTCATTTCTTGCGAAAATGAAAAAGTATTAGACAATCAAACGAGTGGTAGTATTAAAATATTAATTGATGAGACATACAAACCAGTAATGGAACAACAAATTAAAATTTTTACTTCTCGTTATCCTGACGCAAAAATTTTAGCAGAATATAAACCGGAAGCAGAATGTATTAAAACGTTTTTAGAAGATTCTACCCGCGTTGTATTTGTAACAAGAGACTTAACCGACGAGGAAAAAGCGTATGGCGAAAGTAAAAAGTTTATTACTAAAAGTATGCCAATGGCAAGAGATGCAGTAGCTTTTATTACGTCAAAAGAAAATTCAAATCCTGTTTTTAAAATTGCTGATTTGCGAAAAATTTTATTGGGAGATAGCACACAAAAAAAATATCAAATTGTTTTTGATAATCAATCATCAAGTACTGTTCGATATATTACAGATTCTATATTGTATGGAAAAAAAATTGCTGGAGATGTATTTGCTACTAAAACAAGTGAAGAAGTAATTGACTATGTTTCTAAAAATAAAAACGCGATTGGAGTTTTAGGGGTTAGCTGGGTAGCAGACAACAGCGATTCTACAACTGAAACTTTTTTAAGTAAAATTAATGTTGCAGGGATTTGGGGTGATACAGATTCATCTTTAGATTATATTAAACCTTACCAAGCATATATCGGTTTGAAAGAATATCCTTGTACTCGAAATTTGTATTTTATTTCAAAAGAAACATGGACTGGTTTAGGAACTGGTTTAGTAAATTATTTATGTAAAGATGGACAATTGGTTTTCAAACAAGCTAAAATGTTTCCACTTCGAGTAAATGTTTTGCTAAGAGAAGCCAATGTACATTAATTACATAATTGTTAATAATTAGAGAATTAAAATTGATTCAATTAAACTTGAATTAATATTGCACATCAAATAAAAAAGAAAGTAAAAAAAACGTAAGAATGAAAAGAATAATTATGATCGCTTTTGTTGCAATGTCATTTATTGCAAACGCACAAACAAAGGAAGAAGGAATTCAAATGTATAAATATGATCGATTTGAAAGTGCTAAGAAATTATTAGAAGTTTTGTCAGCAAAAGATGCAATGGCAAACTATTATTTAGGATTGTCTGAATTGGCATTAGAAAGAAACAATGAAGCAAAAGCAATTTTTCAGAAATACCCAGAAGACAATGCTAACAATGCGGGTTTAGCGCGCATTTATTTTGCAGAAAAAAAACCGCAGGATGCGATGGCAATTTTACAAAAGGTAGCAGCTAAAGCTAAAAAGAAAGATTACAGTCCATTGCGTTTAGCAGCCGATGCAATT
>Ga0114980_10001198_pt1 | contig 18596 bp, 14 predicted proteins | sample S_140806_EF_Meta_FD_87018 | JGI IMG/M metagenome (GOLD analysis project Ga0114980, IMG submission 87018) | Freshwater microbial communities from Lake Simoncouche, Canada to study carbon cycling - S_140806_EF_MetaG | ecosystem: Environmental > Aquatic > Freshwater > Lake | place: Lake...
CGGAATGCCCCCGCCAAACAATGCCCTGCCGCGCAAGCGCTATTTCGTGTGCGGCATGAACGCGAGCGTGTCCATCGTCTCGAACGCGCCTTCGCCCCATTCGGGCTGCGGGGTGATGCTCGGCGTCGGCTGCAGCGACTTGATCACGAGGAGCGGGGGGTTCCACGCCTCGAAGGCCGCGAATGCGACCGCCGCTGCGACCGTGATTCCCGTCGCCATCCGCAGGCCGAAGACCGCGTCGGGCTTGAGGGTCACGCGCCGGGCGATGGCGATGCACGCCGCGTCGACCGCGAGCGCCGACATCGCGAACAGCACGGGCGAGATCGACATCGCCTGCCGCGCGTAGCCGTAGAACGCGACCGTGACCGCGAGCTTGTAGGCGACGACCGCGAGCAGGATCAGTCCGCCGGGCCGGCGGCACGCGACCACCGCGCCCACGGCGAGCGAGCCGAGCACGAGCACGAGCCAGCCGATCGCGTTCCAGCGCAGCGGGACCGCCGCGTCGACGGGACGACGGAGGAGATGCTGGGTGTACGGCCAGTCGCTCGCGAAGAGCCCGACGGTCGCGCCGTCCTGGAAACGCAGTAGTTTCTCGCCAACCTGCCCGAGCCAGCGCGTCGGATCGGAGCGGATCGACGCGAGGCCGATCTCGTAGCCGTGGACGAGCAGGTTCGCATGCGTCGGCCGCGCGAACGAGAACGGCGGATTGACGCCGTGCGTGTCGCTCAGTCCGCTGCGCGTGAAGCCGCCGTCGCTCGCGGGCTGGTTCGCGAGCGCGAAATCCAGCGGGCCCTTGATCGAGATCAGCGACCACTCGGAGATCGGTTCGGGCGTCGAGCCCCATTCCTTGGCGAAGAACCGCTGCACGTCCTGCACGTCGATCGACTGCACGCCGGCGCGCCGGCCGATATCGCTGAGAAACGCGTAGTTGCTCGCGCGCGCGTAGGCGGGGAGCGATTCAAACGCCGCGATTGCCGCGGGCGTCCACGCGGGCTTCGCGGCGTCGTACGGGATCTCCTGCAGCGGCTCCGTGTTGAAGCGGTGCGCAGCGGCGTGACCGCGCAGCGTCCACGGCGCGCAGACTGCGAGCATCGCGGCCACGAGCACCGCGCACTGCGTGGCGACGCGCGCGAGTCCCGCGCCCCGCATGCGCCACGCGGCGTAACCGAGCAGCATCACGACGAGCAGCATGTGCTCCGCGCGCATGAGCATCGCGATCGCGTGCATCGCGCCGAGCGCGACCGCGAGCCACAGCCGCGGCCGATCGATCCACGCCAGCGTCGCGCCGATGATCCCTACCACGAGCAGCGCGTACGGCGTCTCGTTGTTGAGCGAGGTCGCGAGCGCAAACGAGCCAAAACTCAGTGCAAACAGCGTCGCAGCGATCAGCCCCGCGCGCCGCGTGAACCACCGCGCGAGGACGAGGTACAGCGCCGCGCCCGTCGCCGCCGACATCGCGCACCACAGGATCTTGGCCGAGGTGTACGGCGCCGCATCCATGTGCAGGAAGTGCAGCATCCACGCCACGCCCGGCGTGCGGAACGGCAGGTCGAACTCGAACGCCTCGCCGACCGCGAGCGACTTGGCCCAGCGCGCCCAGGTCGGTGCGTCGCCTTCGTAGAGCGCCGAATGCGGCCACGCGTGGTCGGGCCCGCTGAAGAGGAACATCAGCCGCAGCCCGAAGGTCACCGCCGCGATCGCCACTGCGATCACGACATCGCTGCGTCGGAGTCCGTTGCGTGCGCTCGCTTCGTTTGCCTGCATTCGCGCAGACTAGCGCATCCAACGCGGGCGTTCGAAGGCGAACAGCGTCTCGACCTCGCCTTCGTCGGCCACCTGCATGCCGGCGTCGCGGATCGCCGCGCGCGCCGCACTCGCGGGATCCAGCGCGGGATTCGAGTGGTTGAAGTGGATGAAGCGGATCTTCGCGCGCTCCTCCGCGGGCAGCGCGGAAAGCCGCTCGATCGTGTGCGAGACAAACGGATGCGGGAATCCCGTCATGTCGCGCCCGGGGATCTCGCCGTTGGCGAAGAACGTCGCGTCGATGTACGCGATGTCGACCGTGCGCAGGACATCCTCGAAGCGCGTGCCCTGGCGGTCCCATTCCTCCCACGAGTCGATGTCGGGGAGCCACAGCGCCGAGCGCGCGGGACCCGCGATCCGAAACGCCACGACCTCGCTGAACTCCTGCCGGTGCGGCACCGCGATCGGCGTGACCGTGAGGTCGTCGGCGAGCCGCACGGGCTCGCCCGCCGCGAGCGGCATGAGCGCGATGTTGTCGTACTTGACGAGCTGGCTCCACGGGCCGTTCGTCCGCAGGAACTCCGCCATCCGCGGCATCGCGTACACGGGCAGCGACTTCGCGCCGATCGACTCGTGGCCGAGGAACATCAGCCCCGTGTAGTGGCCCATGTGCGCGTGCGTGAGAAAGATCCCGTCGACGACCGGCTTCGGCGCGCCGCGCGACGCGCGGTAGAGCTCGAGCGATTGCCTGCGGAAATCAGGCGTCGCGTCGATCATCCAGCGCTTGCCGCTGCGCGGATCGACGATGCCGAGCGAGACGACCTCATGCGCGCGCGACGCGTCGTCCCAGCGCGGATCGCCAAAGCTGCCCGCCTGTGGAACGCCGCCGTCCTGCGCGATGCCGAGCACGACCAGCGACGGCCCGCCCGCGGGGACTTGCGCGCGCGCGGTCGGCGAGCCCGCGGTCGTGCAGCCGGCGAGGCACATCGACAGTGCAGCGAAGTACGTGCGCGCAGCGTGCATCGACATCAGCTTGGTCATGGACATGGACGCACGATACTCCGCGCTGCAACGAAAGAGGCCTGCTCCGCGCTGGCGGAACAGGCCCGTGTCGTTGCTTGGTCTGTCGCCGTTGCTCGATCAGTCGAGGAAGCGCACGGCGCCAGTCTCGACGTCGTAGATCGCGCAGAGCACGGTGAGCTTTCCGTCGGCCTTGGCCTTGCTCAGGATCTCGCTGTTCTTGAGGAGCTGGCCTGCCTGCCAGCGCACGTTGGCGATCTCGGCATCGGCGGTGCTGGTCTTTCCGTCCGCGCCCTTGGGCGCGTCGGCGAGCGCGGGCTTGATGGCCGTGACGAACGCGCCCATCTTGCCCGGGAGGTCCTTGCCCGCGACGGTCGCGCCGACCGCGCCGCACTTGGTGTGGCCCATCACGACGATCGTGTGCACGCCGAGCGCGGCGACGCCGTATTCGAAGGTTCCCACGCCGACATCGTTCTGGAAGTTGCCCGCGATGCGCACGACGAAGAGCGAGCCGATGCCCTGGTCGAAGATCATCTCGGGCGGAGTGCGCGAGTCGGCGCAGGTGAGCACGCCGATCGACGGCGTCTGGCCGTCGGTGCCCGTCTTCACGGTGCGCTCGTGGCGCCAGTCGTGCATGCGGACATTTCCCGCGACGTAGCGGGCGTTGCCGGCCTTGAGTTCCTGGAGCGCCTGTGCGGGCTCGATGGTGGTCGAGACCGTGCTCGTGGTGTTGCGCGTGCCAGTGGATGCGCAGGCCGCGAGGGCGATCGAGAGAGCAATGGTTGCGACGCGGCGGAGTTGGAGATTCGTCATCATGCGCCGAAATCTACCTGATTGAAATCGACGCGAGCGCTTCGAGCGCCTACGGCGCGCCATTCAGGCGAGAAACGGAACGAACATGCGCGTCAGCACGACGCGCTCAGCGCCGCCGCAAGCATCGATGCGAGTGCCGCATCGAGCTCAACGCCGCGTACGGAAGTCAACCCGCAGCGTCAGGGACGCCCGGTCCAGCCGTTGAGCACCTGCGCGAGATCGTCGCCGTTGGTGATTCCGTCGTTGTTGAAGTCGTACACCGACTGACCGCCCCACCAGTGGAAGATGCCCGAGATGTCCGCGGAGTCGACGACGCCGTCGAGGTTTCCGTCGCCCGGAACCGCGGTGCCCGACGCGAGCAGATTGCGCGCGTAGGTGTCGAGCGTGGTGAACGCGAGCTCCGCCTCAGGAGTCAGCTGCGTGTCGGTGCACGCCGTGTCGGATAGCAGGTTCGCGCCCGGGTAATCGACACCGCGACCGCCGAGCGCCTTGGCGAAGGGCGCGGTGAAGAGGTCGTAGAACTCGTAGGCGCAGACCTTGCCTTGTTCGCAGCTCGGCAGTTCCTTCACGATCAGCTTGTAGCGCCCGTCGGTCACCGCGAGTGCCGCGGGAGAGACGATGCCCCAGCCCGTTCCCGCCTCGCCCGAATCGCGGAGATCGCAGCAGGTCGCGTAGCCGTCGTACCAGACTCCGCCGTGGAGTTCGCACACGGTCTGTCCCGGGAAGATCGCGTCGGTGCAGGTCTGCAGCGACTTGAGCACGCACGCGCGGAACATCCCGCCCGGGAAGGACAGGTTGGTGCCGTTCTGCGTGAAGTTGAACGCGCGCACCGCGGGAGCGTTCGCGTCGCGGAGGTAGCCGATCATGCTCTGCGAGTCGAGCGCATGCGACGCCGGCACCGTGGCGCGGACATCGATGTTCGCGACCTCGCCGAAGAGCTGGTAGAGGTCGGCGACATTGACCATCGCGTCGACCGAGCGGCCGGGCGAAGCGACGCCCGCACCTGCGATCACGAGCGGAACGCACACGCCCGACTGGTTCACATAGCCCTTGGCCTGGTACTTGTTGTACGGAAGGCGCACGACGGGTCCGTAGCTGCCGTTGTCGCCGACGACCACAACCAGCGTGTTCGGATCGGTGAGCGTGACGCCGTTGCCGGACCACGCCGCGAAACCGCCCTGCACGAGCAGGCGACCGATCTCGCGGTCCGATGCCGAGAGCATCTGGTTGGTCATGCCCTTCTTCGACGGATCGGTGTCGGCGTTCTCGTAGCCGACCTGCGTGTCGCAGATGTAGGGCAGCGCCGCGGGCCACTCGGAGTCGGGCTGCAGGAGATTGGCGGGCGCGGGCTGGTACGGATCGTGGACATTCACGAAGCCGACCGTGCACATCCACGGCGATCCCGCAGGCTGCGCGCCGATCCACGCGAGTGCGTGGTCGACATCGCTGCTCGGCGAGTACTTGTTCTCGGTGGTCACGGCATGCTTCTGACCATCGATGGCCACGACGCGGTCGTTGACGAAGTAGCCGTTGTCGGCCGTGAAGTCGACGCGCGCAACCGCCGCAGCCGAGCCGACGAGGATGGGCGTGCCCGCCGCGTCGACCAGCGGAACGCCGCCGACGGCGAGACACGAGACCGCATCCATGCCGTCGACCCAGGTCTGGTCGGGGAATCCGCACGAGCAGACCGCGGGCGCGTTGGTGGCGCTGTCGACGGGGAAGCCGCACGAGTAGAGCGGTGCTGCGCCGTCGGCCGGCGGCGGCATCTGCCCGGCGAGCGTCGTGTCGAGCGGCGACGCCCCTCCGAGCGGCGTGCCGTTGAAGTAGGGGAAGCCGAGCCCGTTCGCGTAGCTGTCGCCCTCGGGGTTGAGCACGGGATCACCCAGGTGGAACTTGCCGACGTAGCCCATGGCGTAGCCCGCCGTCGAGAGGAGCCTCGGCAGCGTGAACTCGTACGGAGAGGCCTGCGAGCGCGGCGGCGCGTTCGTGAGGCAGGCGTTCATCACACCCGTGCGGAACGGATAGCGGCCCGTCATCATCGCGACGCGCGACGGCGAGCACTGCGGCATCGACCACACATTGCTAAAGCGCACGCCGTGATCGCAGAGCGAGTCGATCACGGGCGTCTGCGGAAGCGCGACGCCCGCCGGGTTCCAGCGTGTGAACGAGTCGGCACCCGCATCGTCGATGATGACGAACACGATGTTGGGCTTGGTGGGCGCGCCCGTGGAGCGCTGGCTGATCGGGGCCTTGCTGTCGGCCTTGCTGTCGGACTTGCTGTTGCTGTTGACCGCAGGTGCAGCCTTCGCAGGCGACTTCGCTGCGCGCGCGGCTCCACCCTTCTCCGAGCCGGCGTGGGCCGAGAGTTGGGTCGAGAGCATGAGCGATGTTGCCATCAGGCAGAGAGCAACCGAGGATCGGAAGCGACCGGAAGTGGCGACGAAGTGACTTGCAGGCGTGGACATCTGTGTGGACATCTGTGTGGATCCGGATCTGGACGAGTAGCCGAGTGCGTGCGCCCAAGCCGACGCGCATTGCGCCAGGACGGAAGACGACGAGCCCCTGGAAGTGCGGGATCCTCACCCCGCGATCCGACAGAGTGCCCCGACCGCGCGCTGGGGCAAGCCGTCTTCCGAGAATAGGTCAAACCTTTGCCGATTTCGGAGCGTTGCCGTGCGATCGGGGGCTCCCGAACTGCGGAAGGACTTAAGTAATGACTTGAGCAAGGACTTGAGCAAGGGCTGGAGACTGCGGCTGTGGTCGGGCAGTGTGTCCCCCACTCTTGCTACATCCACCCGTGATCCTCAGGGTTGTCTGCCTTGCGTGCGATTCACGCTTGGAAAGTCGCGGATCGATTGCATATTGCCCCTACGTCGCGGCTGCCCGTCCCTTCCTTCCTTTGTCCGCTTCGTAGAGGTCATCGCTCCGTGCACTCCATCCGAATCGTCCGGGACTGTGGCGTTGTCGCCTTCGCTGTACTCGCTGTTGGCTCGGCGTTGCCGTGCCCAGCTTCTCCCGCCTCGTCGGCCGCGGCGGCTGGTCAGTCTTCGCCGCCGAACATCCTCGTGATCGTGCTCGACGACCTCGGCATCGACCAGATGTCGTTCCCGCCGTTCAACTGGAACGCGGCGCCCGAGGCGCCTGCGATGCCCGTGCTCGCGGAGATCGCGTCGAAGGGCGTCAGCTTCCGCAACTTCTGGGCGACGCCCGAGTGCTCACCCTCGCGCGCGGCGATGCTCACTGGGCGCCAATCCTTTCGAACCGGCGTCGTGACGGCGATCACCGACCCGATGCTCCCATCGAACCAGCTCCATCCGTCGGAGGTCACCGTTCCCAAGCTGCTCAAGGCAGCGGGATACACCTCGGGCATGCTGGGCAAGTACCACCTCGGCGGCGGTCCGGCCAACACGCCTCCAGGCTACGGCTACGAGGCGCCGTTCTCGACGACAGGACTCGACTTCTACGAGGGCTACTGGGATCTCCCGCCGTCGGTCGACACGACGATCGGCGGCCAGGCGCCCGGCGGCGCCTACGACTGCGGCACGATCGGCGGAATCAATGTGCGCGGCGCGGCGTGCTTCCCCGACGGAACCTGCATCGAGAACGTTCATCCCCTGCAGGCGATGGCGATGGGCGCGACGCCGCTGCTCAAGGCGGACGGGACGCTTGCCGCAACCTGCGCCGAAGGGTCCTGCTCGGCGGTCGACTACACGCTGACCAACGCGTACTACGTCTGGCCGCGCGTCACCACCACGCCGAGCTCGGCTGAGCGCGCCAAGCTGCCGCAGCGTGAGTACCTCACGAGCTTCATCAGCCGTCGCACCGCCGAGTGGATCGCGGGAGCGCGCAAGTCAGGCAAGCCGTGGCTCGCCTTCTCGACGCACTCGTCGGCGCACACCCCCATCCAGCCGCCGCCGCCGTCGCTGACGGGTCCTGCGGCGAGCGACCTCTCGTGCGCGTTTTCGGGTCCCGGCTTCCGAAACCAGTACCGGCTGATGGCCGAGTCCGTCGACACTTCGATCGGCAACATGCTGGTCGATCTCGGCCTCGGCAGCCGCGTGAACGGCTCGTTCGTGCTCGGCGACCTGGTGGCCGCGAACACGATGATCCTGATCGTCAACGACAACGGAACCTTCGGTTACGACGTGTTGCCGCCGTTCTCGTTTGCCCGCGCCAAGCAGACGGTGTACGAGACTGGCGTGCGCTCGCCGTGCATCATCGCGGGACCGCAAGTCGCCGCGCCTGGCCGCGCGGTGGACGAGACCGTTTCGATCGTCGACCTCTTCGGTCTGCTCTGCGACACGGCCGGCGTCGACTGGACTGCCGTCGAGACCCCATCGCGCCGCATCGACTGCGTGCCGATGATGCCGTTCCTCACCAACCCCGCGCAGGGTCCGATCCGCGAGTTCAACTTCGCCCTGTACCGTCAGGGAGTGTTCCCCGCGAACACCGTCGGTCCGTGCGTCAATGCCAACACGGTCATCGACGGTCTCATCCCGAATCCCGCGCTGTGCGCCGCCAACGGCGGATGCTGGCTGGGCGGCGCGGAGTCCGCCCCGTACCCGATCACCAACTACTGCGACCTGCTGACCACGGACCCCTCGAACGCGGTCGTGGAGTGCGGTGGGACCAACTACTGCTTCCTGCCGCCGGACATGGCGGACCAGTGTCCGAAGGGCACGACGGCCATCACGCAGCCGCCAGTGCTTGCGCAGTACGGCGTGCGGCGCGGTCAGTGGAAGCTCGTGGTCAACCAGCTGCCCGCCTGCCTCGCGCCCAGCGATTGCGATGTGCGGCTGTACCTGCTCGCGCAGCCGGTGCCGCCGCTCCGGCCCGGGATCGAGGGCAACGACGGCGACGTCGGTGTGTGGGACCCGCTGAGCGAGACCCTGCCGCCGGTCGCGCAGGCCGAGTACCAGGCGCTCAAGACCGAGCTCGTGCGGCTGCTGCTCTCCGAGCCCAAGTCGCTCGCCGACGGCAACCTCGACGGTGTGGTCGATGCGGCGGACCTCGCGGGCTTGTTCTCCGAGTGGGGGTCGATGGGCTTCTGGGATGCCACGCAGGACGGCGTCGTGAACGGCGACGACCTGACGTATGTGCTGAACGCTTGGGGCGTGGTCGCGCCGTCGCTCGATGTCGTTCCCGCTTGCCTGCTGGGAGGCGCGCAGACGCTCGTGCGCGAATACACCTTCGACAAGGGCTACCGCGATTCGGCCAGCAGCGGAGTCGACGCCATCTCGATGGGCGGTCGCGTCAAGAACGGCGAGTACGTGTTTGGCCCGCAGCAGGGTCTGCGGATCCCGGTCGCGGGTCTCGACCTCAGCGACTACACGATCGAGATGGAAGTGGTGCTGACGGGCGGGTTCGACTTCCTCGGCGCCAAGCTGATCGACTTCAGCAATCTCACCTTCGATACGGGCTTGTACTACGTGCCGATGAACGAACGCATGGCCTTTGTGATGCCGCCGCCGGGCCCATTGAGCGCGGCGACCGTTCCCGTCGGAACCCCGGTGCGGATGGCGCTGCGTCGCGATGGTTCGACGAAAGTCATCACGCTGGCGATCAACGGCGTTCCGCAGTGGGCGTTGCAAGACACGCTCGGCCGCGCCGTCGCGCCGACCGATGGGTTCATCACGCTGTTTGCCGACGATCCGATCACGAAGTACCGCGAGACCAGCGCGGGCCGACTGATGTCGGTGCGGATTCTCTCGGGCTCTGCGCACTGAGCGGCGCGGCGTGAGCGCAGCGTGGGCTTACCGCATCTTCGCGACGTGCTTCTTCGTCTCCGCGCGCGATGCCTTGATGATCGCGTCGGCGGCCTTCGGGTTGGCCTTCGCCTCGAGGAGCGCGCTGAGCATCATCGGCGCGACGATGGTCGCGTCGCTCTCGACGACGAACATCGGCGTGTCCTCGGTGAGCTTGTCCCAGGTGATCTTCTCGTTGGGCGTGGCGCCCGAGTACGAGCCGTAGCTGGTGGTCGAGTCGCTGATCTGGCAGAAGTACGCCCACGGACGCACCTTCTCCTGCAGGTCGTACTTGATGCTCGGCACGACGCAGATCGGGAAGTCGCCCGCGATGCCGCCGCCGATCTGGAAGAAGCCGACGCCCTTGCCCTTGGACAGGACCTTGTAGTCGTCGTACAGGTTTGCCATGTACTCGATGCCGCTCTTGACGATCGACGCGCTGCAGTCGTTGAACTTCACATGCGACGCAAAGATGTTGCCGAAGGTCGAGTCCTCGTGGCCGGGCACGACCATCGGGAGCTTGGCCTTCGCGGCCGCGAGCAGCCAGCAGTCGTCGGGGTTGCCCTCGTACTTCGACTTCGGGATCGAGAGGATCAGGTCGTAGAAGTACTCGTGCCAGAAGCGGCGGTCGCCGTTCTTCGTCGCCTTCTCCCACATCGGGACGAGGATCTTCTCGACCGCGCGGAACGCCTCGTCCTCGGGAATGCTCGTGTCCGTCACGCGGCGCATGCGCTGCTTGAGGATCTTCGTGTCGTGTTCCTTGGTGAAGTAGCGGTAGTCGGGGAAGTCCTTGTACGACTCGTGCGCGACGAGGCGGAAGAGCGACTCCTCGAGGTTCGCGCCCGTGACCGACAGGCCGTGCACGAGGCCCGCGCGGATGGCCGGCGCGAGCGTGATGCCGAGCTGCGCGGAGCTCATCGCGCCCGCGACGGCCCAGTACATCTTGCCGCCCGAGTTGACGTGATCCCAGTACGCGAACAGCGCGTCGCGCGTGGCGCGGGCGTTGAAGTTCTTGTAGTTGCGGGCGACGAACTCCAGGATTGGAAGATGGATCGGAAGTTGCTGCGTGGCCATAGGGGGCGGGATGCTAGCAGGAAGAATGGCGTTCTTCACGCGCGTGCGTACGCGTGGGCGCGCTGGCGTGTCCGTGCGCGCGGATCCGCAGGGATGCGTTTTCACAAGAGAGGGACTCGCGGCTCAAGTGCACGCGGAATCGCAAGTGCAATCGAGAGGAGTTCGGCGCGTCGCAGTACGGCAACCGCCTCGTCCCCTTCGAGCGCCTATGGGGCTCCGCGTGATGCTCGAGCAACTTGCCCGTCAGCACGACTCCGCGCTGCTGTCGCCGGGCGCCAAGCGTGGCTGGACCAAGCTCCTCGTGCACAACCGCTTTGACTGCGAGTCGGCGGCGCGCCTCGCGGCGCTGCAATTTTCCTCAAGTCGCGCTGTCCGCGCTTCGCGTGCAGGTTGATCGCGCGGTTGGTCCGCGTCCGCCAGTTTCCCCGCAGATCGCGCGCGCCGCGAGGTCCATCATCACCTCCGATGGTCGAGGCCGTCCCTGTCGGACGCGCGCGGCCACGGAGCAACACCATGATCACGACGATGCAACTTGCGCTTCAGCTCGCGATGTTCGGAGCAGCACTCGCACAGGATCCGGCGGCGATCGATCGCACGCGACTGCCCGTGGCGGAGCCGCCCGTGCCCGTCATCAAGGAGATCGATCCGACCAAGGTCGTGGCGCCCAAGCGCTTCGAGGTGCGTCCGCCCACGGGCGCGCCGAACGTCGTGATCGTGCTCATCGACGATATGGGTTTCGGCCACTCGAGCGCCTTCGGCGGACCGTGCCAGATGCCGACCTTCGAGCGGCTCGCGACGAACGGCCTGCGCTTCAACCGCTTCCACACGACCGCGCTCTGCTCGCCCACGCGCGCCGCGCTGCTCACGGGCCGCAACCATCATGTGAACAACATGGGCTCGATCACCGAGCTCGCGACGGCGTTTCCGGGCAACACCGGCGTGCGTCCGCTGAGCGTCGCGCCGCTCGCCGAGATCCTGCGCCTCAACGGCTACAGCACCGCGGCGTTCGGCAAGTCGCACGAGACGCCCGCGTGGGAGACGACGGTGTCGGGCCCGTTCGACCGCTGACCCACGCATTCGGGATTCGACAAGTTCTACGGGTTCATCGCGGCCGAGACCAACCAGTGGTCGCCGTCGATCTACGACGGCGTCGTGCGCGTCGATCCGCCGCGCGATCCGAACTACCACTTCACGACCGACATGACCAACCAGGCGATCGCGTGGGTCGATGCGCAGCAGTCGCTCACGCCCAACCGGCCGTTCTTCATGTACTTCGCGCCGGGCGCGACGCATGCGCCGCATCATGTGCCGCAGGAGTGGATCGAGAAGTACCGCGGCAAGTTCGACCAAGGCTGGGACAAGCTCCGCGAGGAGACGCTCGCGCGGCAGATCGCGATGGGCATCGTGCCGCCGACGACCAAGCTCACGCCGCGTCCCGCGGAGATCCCCGCGTGGGACTCGTTCAACGCCGACCAGAAGCGCCTGATGGCGCGGCAGATGGAGACCTACGCGGGATTCGCCGAGCACACCGACCACGAGATCGGCCGGCTCGTCGACGCGATCGGCGCGATGGGCGAGCTCGACAACACGCTGTTTATCTACATCGCGGGCGACAACGGCGCCAGCGCCGAAGGCGGCCCCGAGGGCTCGTTCAACGAGGCGCTCGGGCTCAACGGCGTCGACGCGACGACCGCGATGCAGCTCTCGCATCTCGATGAGTGGGGCGGTCCCGCGACCTATCCGCACTACGCCGTTGGCTGGGCGCACGCGGGCAACACGCCGTTCCAGTGGACCAAGCAGGTCGCGTCGCACTTCGGCGGCACGCGCAACGCGATGGTCATGAGCTGGCCCGCGCGCATCAAGCCCGATGGCCGCGTGCGCGCGCAGTTCCACCATGTGATCGATGTCGCGCCGACCGTGCTCGAGGCCGCGGGCATTCCCGAGCCGAAGTCGGTCGACGGAATCGCGCAGACGCCGATGGACGGCGTGTCGATGCTCTACGCCGCGGCCGACGCGTCGGCCAAGGACCGCCGCACGACGCAGTACTTCGAGATGTTCGGCAACCGCGCGATCTACCACGACGGCTGGACCGCGGTCGCGCGCCACTCGATCCCGTGGGTGCTCATTCCGCAGCTGCCGCCGCTCGCGCAGGACCGCTGGGAGCTCTACGACGTCACGAAGGACTTCAGCCAGGCCAAGGATCTCGCGAAGGCGCAGCCCGAGCGGCTCGCCGATCTGAAGAAGCTCTTCGACTCCGAGGCCGTGCGCAACCATGTCTTCCCGATCGACGACCGTCGCGTCGAGCGGTTCAGCGCCGAGGTCGCCGGACGGCCGGACCTCGTCGGCGCGCGCACCTCGATGACGCTCTACCAAGGCATGACCGGCATCAGCGAGAACGCGTTCCTCGACCTCAAGGCCAAGTCGCACGCGATCTCGGCGGACATCGAGATTCCTGCGGGCGGCGGCGAGGGCGTGATCATCGCGCAGGCCGGACGCTTTGGCGGATGGAGCCTGTACATGAAGGACGGCCACCTGCGTCATGTCTACAACTTCGCGGGGCTCGAGCGATACGTCGCGTCGTCCAAGGACGCGCTGGCGCCGGGCAAGCACACGGTGCGCTACGAGTTCGCGCGCGATCCGCAGGCGGAAGGTGCGGGGGCGCAGAACACGGGCGGCATCAGCCGGCTCTTTGTCGACGGCGCGCTTGTCGGGCAGTCGCGCGTGGATCGCACGATGCCGTTCGTGCTCTCGATCGACGAAGGCATCGACGTCGGGCGTGACGGCGAGACGCCGGTGTCGGGCGACTACAAGGAGCGCGACAACGCGTTCAACGGACGCATCGCGAAGGTCACCGTGTCGCGGCCTTCAGGCGCCGCCGTCGCCGGTGCCGACGGCAGCAAGGAAAGCCACTGATCCGTGCGGCTCGTGCACCACATCGCAGCATGTTCGATCGCGGTCGCCGCGGTGTGGCTCCTCGCCATGCCGTCGGTGGCCGCGGATGATCCGCCGACGCCCGTGCCTGTGCCGACGCCCGCGCCCACGCCCACGCCCACGCCTGAGCCTCCCGCGCCAACTCTTCCAGACCGCGACAGCGACGCCTGGCGCGCCGAGTTCGACATGCTCGGCTGGCTGCTCGGCGTGGACGGCACCGTCGGCGCGCGCGGCTACACCGCCGCCTCGCACGCGACGTTTCTCGACATCGTCGATGCGGCCGATTCGCTGTTCGCATTCACAGGTCGGCTCGAGCTCGGGAAGGGCCGGCTCGGCGCATACATCGACGGCACGTACGACAAGGTCGGCGTCGACGGCGCCACCGACCCGAGCGGCGTCGCGGATGTCGACGTCGACTTCTCGCAGACCACGCTCGACTTCGGCGCGATGTTCCGAATCCTCGAGCCCGACGACACGCTGCGCGATCCGACGCTCGACCTCTACGCGGGCGGGCGCTACATGGGCGTCAGCCTCGACCTCGATCCCGCGAACATCCCTGCGATCTCCGGGGACCGCAGCTGGACCGACCCGATCTGCGGCGCAAAGCTCGGTCTCCCGCTGACGGATCGATTCCGGCTCGCGCTCAACGGCGACGTCGGCGGGTTCGGCGCGTCGTCCGACTTCACGTGGTCGGCGACGGCGCTCGTCGTGTACGACTTCACCGTGTGGAGCAAGCCTGCGTCGCTCATGCTCGGCTACCGCGGGATCGGATGGAACCACGTCGAAGGCACGGGCGGCCAGCGCTTCACCTGGGATGTGATCGAGCACGGCGTGATCGTGGGATTCGGCCTGCGCTTCTAGCCCGAACCGTCAGCGCGCGAGCTTCTTGAGCTCTTCGACCGCGGGATCCGCGATCGTCTTGCCGCGGATGACGAGGTTCTCCTTGTCCTTGAAGTATCCGAGCATCTGCTCGGCCCACTTGCGCTTGGCCGGACCCTTGACCTGCTTGGCGAGCTCGCGCACCTGGTTCGCGAACTTCTGCGCGGCGCGCTTGTCCTTGTTGCGGTCGGGCGACGCGAGGTACGCGTCGACCGCGGTCTTGCAGCGCGCGACGAACTCATCGTCGCCGCCGAGCGTGCGCCAGCAGCGCGCGAGCAACGCCTGATTGGTGCAGCCCTGGCGCTCGAGCGTCTCGAGGAGTTTCGCGGTCTCGTCCTGCGTCGCGGGCGCGGGGAGCCTCTCGATGCGCGCGTGCGCGAGGTCGCGGACGGTCGCGAGATACAGCGCGTACTGCTTGTCCTTTGCGATCTCCGCCGTGCGCTTGTTGAAGGCGTCGAGCACCGCGAGCACGCTCTTCGTGTCGGGCGCTGCGTTGATCGCGGCGTCGGCCAGCGCGATCGCGAACGGATTGCGCGCAAGGCCCTGGTCGACGAGCTTGACGCAGTCGCGCGCGCGGTCTTCAGCGGGCATCGCATCCCACGCGCGGCGCATCGCCAGCGTGTCGACGAACGCGTCGAAGTCGTGGTTCACGCCCCACGCGACCGTCTGGTGCCAGATCATGTTGCGCCGGCCGCCGACATCGTCGTAGTTCCAGCCCGCGTGCACATGCGTGACCTCGTCGCCGCCGGTCGCGTACTGCTCGCCAAAGCAGCGGTACTGCTTGGTCTTGGCGTCGTAGCCCATCACGACCAGCGCGCAGTGGCCGGGTTGCCCCGCGGTCGACGCGGGCTGCCCGACGATGCGATGCGTGCGCGCGCCGATGTTGCCCATCGTGCCGCACACGCCGCCGTCCTTCCACATCATCTGGATCGAGCCGTAGCTAAACGCGTACGGCGCCACGCGGCGCGCGCTCTGCATGTCGAACTGCTGCGCGATGCCGCCGATGTACTCGCCGTAGGTGCGGAGCTCGCCGGTGTCGCGGAACTTGACCCAGATGTCCTCGCGCTCGCGCAGCGGCTGGTCGTCGGCCGCGAGCATCATCAGCACTGGCCACGGCGCGTTGAGCGGGAAGCGCGGCCATTCGCGCGCCGCGCGGTCGGCGTCGCCAAACGCCCAGCGGTCGTTGCGGATGAACCACGCCATCGACTCGCTCGGCGTCGGCGCGCGGTCGCGCTCGGCGGGCATGCGGCCCTTCGCGCGGTAGGCGTCGTGGAACATGTTGTGCGCGTCGGCGATGCGCTTCTTGAGCGCGGCGTCGGTGACCATCTCGGTCGCCTTCCAGAACACGGCCTTGTCGCCGCAGTCGAGCGTGATATCCGCGAAGCCGTGCGCCGCCATGTACTCGTTGAACTCGCGCTGCAGCGCGCTCGACGCGATCACATCGGCGCCGCACAGCGGGCGCGTGACCATCTTCTTCACCGCGACGGGCTTGCCGCGCGGCTTGGCGATTCCCTTGTCGTCGTACTCGAGCGGGGGCAACTCGTTGACTTCCGTCTCGACCTCGATCGGCGCGTGGTCCTCGAGGAAGTTGATCACGTGATCGAACTTGTCGAGCGTGCGCGAGCTGTCCTTCGTGTTCACGGGCTTGCGCGGATCGGCGGGAATCACGAGCTCGAGCCGCGCGCGCGGCGAGACATCGGGCAGCGCCTCGGGCGGCTTCGCGCCGTCGGCGTCGTTCCAGCCCGTGCCTTGCGCACCGCGCTCGGCGTACGAATCCTGGATCGCGAACGCAAGCGCGAGCTGCGTGTAGTCGCGGCGCACGATGTCCTGCCCGAGATCGATCTCGAGCGCGCGCAGCCCGAGCAGCACGGGCAGCGGATCCTTGCGGCATCCGTACACGCTGTCGCGCACGATCGGCGTCTTGTCGACCCACGCGAGAAAGTCCGCAGGCAGCTCGATCTTGCGCTCATGCAGCGCCTCGATCGTGCGCGCGCGCGCCGACGCGATGTACGGCTCGACGCGCGGCGAGAAGGTCTCGGCGAACGAGATGCGGACCGCGAGGGCGACAACCGCAGCGAGAACGAGGGTGCGGATCGTGCGTTGCGCGGCAATGAGACTCGGGTGCATGGGCGACGATCCTATCGCCGCACGGGACGGTTCCCTGCTAGCCTCGCCCGCCGCATGGCCCACATCCACGAAAAAATCGATTTCACCGTCGCCATCTTCATCGTGCATGAAGGCAAGGTCCTCGTGATCCACCACCGCAAGCTCGACAAGTGGCTGCCGATCGGCGGGCACATCGAGCTCGACGAGGATCCCGAGCAGGCCGCACTGCGCGAGGCGCGCGAGGAGAGCGGCCTCGACATCGAGCTGATCGGCGACCGTCCGCCCACGACGGGCCCCGGCACGCGCGCGCTGATCGCGCCGCGTTTCCTCGATATCCACCGCATCAGCGACACGCACGAGCACATCGGGATGATCTATTTCGCGCGCGTCAAGCGGGGCACCACCACGCTCGCCGCCGAGGAGCATCACGCGATCCGCTGGTGCAGCGACGCCGAGCTCGACGCGCTCACGCCGCCGATGAGCGACGCGGTCAAGTGGTACTGCCGCACGGCGTTGCGCGAGGTGTGAGGCGTGCGCGTCAGCGCACCAACACCATCTCGCCGACGAGGCCCGGCCCGAACGCGAGACCGACCCATGGCCGCGGCGCGCAGGATTTCCGCAGCCGGTCGAGGATGAAGAGCAGCGTCGCGCTCGACATGTTTCCGTGGGCGCGCAGCACCGCGCGGCTTGCTTCGCCTGCCTCGGCGGGGAGGCCGAGGGATGCGACCACCGAGTCGATCACGCGCGGACCACCGGGATGGATCGCCCACGCGCCGATGTCGCCGATCGAGAGCCCGTGCGTCGCGAGCGAGGACGCGACCCACGCGCCGACCTCGGCGCGGAGCACGTCGGGTACGCGCGCGCCCAGCGTCATCTCGAAGCCGTGGTCACCGATCGTCCAGCGCATCTCGTCTGCGGTTTCCGCCAGGAGCACCGAGTGCGTCGCGGCGAGCGCGGGCGCTGCGTCCTGTCCGTGCGTGCCGCCGCACACGATCGCCGCCGCGGCGCCGTCGCCAAAGAGCGTGTTGGCGACGAGCTGGTCGATGCGCGCCGAGTGGTGGAAGTGGGCGGAGCAGACCTCGGCGCAGCAGACGAGGACGCGCGCGGCTGGATCTGCGATCGCCGCGTTGCGCGCTGCTGCGAGCGCGTTCACCGCGGCGTGGCAGCCCATGAACCCGATGTTCGTGCGGGCAACTCCGCGCGCGAGCCCGAGCGATTCGATCAGGTGCGCATCGACGCCCGGTGATTCGAATCCCGTGCAGGACGCAGTGATGACATGCGTGATCGCATGCGGCTCGATCTGCGCATCGGCGATTGCCGCGGCGCAGGCGTCGTAGGCCATCGCTCGCGCCGTGCGCGACCAGAGCTGCATGCGCGCGGCGGTTCCTGGGACGGTGCCCGCGCCGTAGAGCGGCGGATCCACGGCCGCCGCTGCGCGCCCGTCGATCTCGCTGCGATCGGCAAGACGCGCGAGGAGCGCACGGCTGACGTCGGGTGGCGCGATCTGCCCCGCGAGCGTGAGCCACGCGTCGCGCGGGAGGCGCGCGGACGGAGTCGCCGTTCCGATCGACATGATCCGGGCCGTGGTCATCGCGTCGTCGCTCCCTCAAGCCGCGCGGCGAGCCCTTCGAATGGCCTCGGCGCGCGCGAGCCGATCGCGAGGGCCGTGCGCACGAGCGCGGGGCTTCGCAGGACCGCGGCGATCACGCTGCAGCGCCACTTTGGCCGCGCGACGAGCGCCGCGTGCATGCGCGGCCACGCGAGATGGGCGTCGGCGTCGCGCGCCGCGAGCGCGCCCGCGGCGATGCCCGTCGCGATCGCCCACGACATGCCCTCGCCAGTGAACGGCTCGATGTAGCCGCCTGCGTCGCCCGCGACCAGGATCCCGCGGTCCGAAAGCCGGGCGCGGGTGCGCGTGAGCTGCGGCGTTCCGCGCCAGCGCGCGCCGTCGATCGCGCGCGCGTCGTGCGGAACGCCCCTCAGGAGCTCGCGCGCGCACGCGGCGACGCTCCCCGCGCGCTTGAGCGCCGAGGGACGCACCGCCGCGGCAACATCGAGTTCCCCCGACGCAAGCCGGACGACACCGATGTAGCCGTCGCGGACGACATGCATCGCGATCTCGCCGATCGGACAATCGAGCGCGCCAGGCGGAAGCACCGCGCCGAAGCCCATCGCGCTGCGCCGTGCGATGCGCCATTCGAATCCCGGCACCTCGTCGAGCGCGCCGCCCTGCAGGCCATCGGCGACGATGACGGTGCGGGCGCGCAGCAGCTCGGTGTGCTCGCC
>Ga0114980_10001199_pt1 | contig 18581 bp, 19 predicted proteins | sample S_140806_EF_Meta_FD_87018 | JGI IMG/M metagenome (GOLD analysis project Ga0114980, IMG submission 87018) | Freshwater microbial communities from Lake Simoncouche, Canada to study carbon cycling - S_140806_EF_MetaG | ecosystem: Environmental > Aquatic > Freshwater > Lake | place: Lake...
CCGGCGCGACCTCGACCGCCTGGGCGAAGGCCTGGACAGGCTGGAAGGCGACTGCACCGGCGAGGCCGAGGCCGAGGACGGCCCCGAGGGCCTTGAGGGAGAGGGACTTGAGGCGATGGGACAAGGTCACGGGATCAATCCTGAAAGGGACAAGGAAAGGCGATTTCGGGGTCAGGTCAGGTAATGCCACGGCGGGCGGAGGCGACGATGGAGGCGATGAAATAGATCCCCATCAGCATGCCCGTCAGGCCCCAGCCGGTGATGGTGCCGATCAGCCCCAGCCGCTCGGCGGCGGCATAGACGAACAGGCCCAGTTGCACGGCCCAGAAGGCCAGGGCGCTGGTCTCGAGCATGACCCGACGGAGCATTTCGTCGGCGGCGCGCCAGAGCATCAGATTGGCAACGCTCTGGGCGGCCAGCAGCACCGCAATGGCACCGAAGACGACATCCGGCGTGGCCCAGGCGGTCCCGAAGATGGGCAGCAGGAACATCACGCCGGCGAGCAGCATGACGATGACCTGCAGGATGCCGCAACCCTTGGGGACCTCGGAGGGACGCGTGGCGACGACAAAGGCGCTGACGACGCCGATCCCGATCATGGCCGCGGCCATGAACACGGCGAGATCATCCTCCCAGCGGGTCACAAAGCCGTCTGTCAGGGTGGCAAAGCCGAAGCCGAAGGCACCGCCGAGGGCGGCAAGCAGGACAAGCAGGGCCGCCTTGCGCAGGAGCGAGGGGCGGGGGGCTTCAAGACTGGTATTCATGATCAGTCCTCCGTGAAGATGGCTTCGATGGGTTGGCCGAAGACCCTTGCGATCTTGAAGGCCAGCGGCAGGGACGGGTCATAGCGACCCGTCTCCAGGGCATTGACGGTCTGGCGCGAGACACCGAGCTGGTCGGCGAGCTCGGCCTGGCTCCAGTCGCGTTCGGCACGCAGCACCTTGAGGCGGTTGTTCATCGGGTCGCTCCTAGCGGTGCTTGAGCCACCAGCCGGCCCAGGCGAGCGAATAGCCCGCCAGCTGGAACAGCAGGATGCACATCATGCCCGAGACGAAGATGTCGGCGGGGGTCGAGCCGAGTTTGGCGGGAAGCGACTGCTCCTCGGCCCGCAGCATCAGGGTCAGCAGCAAGACCGAGCCGACGGCCATGCCGCCCGAACCGCCCCACCACCAGGCCCATTTGTGAGCCTCGCGGGCGGCTTCATCGATGCCGCGCCACCACCAGATACAGGCGGTGAAACCCACGGCCATTGCGGCCGTCACAAAGGCCGCCGTCACGGCCGTGCCGACCGGCCCCGGCTGATCACCGAGGAAGGCGCTTGCCGCCCCCGCCAGCCCACCCAGAACCAGGGAGGCACCGATAACCAGCAGATAGGCACCGGGTCCATGCGGACGCCTGGGCCGGGATAGGTCGTTCATGACAAGGCTCCCTGTCGATTTGACAAGGGTGTTTTACAACACTGGACCACCATGTCAAGCGTGCTTGTCCTGAAAAAAGTCAGGCACCGGGCAGGGCTGCCGACGGAGCCTCGTCTGCGGTCAGCTCGGGCCGGCTGAGGGCTCGCGGGGCGGATTCGATCGGGGTCAGCTCGCCCAGGTCCTTGCCCTCATGGTCGACCTGCAGGTCCTCGAAGCGGCGGGCGGAGACCATGACCTGGCTCTCCAGTGAGCCGACGAACTGATTGTATTTGCCGACGGCCGTATCGAGCGCGCGTCCCACGGCGGCGGCGTGCCCGCCCATGACCGAGATGCGTTTGTAGAGCTCCTTGCCGAGCTTCGCGACGTCCTCGGCGTTCTTCGCCTGCTCCTCGGCGCGCCAGCCGTAGGCGACGGCCTTGCACAGGGCGAACAGGGTGGTCGGGGTGACGATTACGACCCGCGAGGCCATGGCCGTGGTCATCAGATCGGGCTCGTGATCCAGCGCCGCGGCGAGGAAGGCGTCGCCGGGCACGAACATGGCCACAAAGTCGGGGCTGGGCTTGAACTGGTCCTGATAGGCCTTGGACGACAGCTGGCGTACGTGGGTCTTCATACTGGCGGCGGTGCGCAGCGAGGCCGCCCTGGCCCGGGCCTCCTCGTCGCCGTCGGTCTCGTCACCGAAGGCCAGCGAGACCTTGGCGTCGATCACGAACATGCCGCCGCCGGGCAGGCGGACGACGAAATCCGGGCGCTGCTGGCGGCCGGCGTCATCGGCGCTGGACGACTGTTCCTCGAAATCGAACCGGCCGGCCATGCCGGCGGCCTCGAGCACATTGCGGCAGGTCTGTTCGCCCCAGCGGCCGCGGCGGCCGGTGTTGCCGCGCAGGGCCTCGGTCAGGCGCCGCGCCTCGTCGCGGGTGGCGGTCGAGGCCGTCATCAGCAGGGCCAGCTGTTCCTTGAGCCCGCCGGTCTCCTCATTGCGGGTCTTCTCCAGCGCGGCGACGTGTTCCTGAAATTTCGCGAGCGTATCGGCGACCGGCTTGAGCTGGGCCTCCATCCGCTGCTGGGCCATCAGTTCGCGATTGCGGAAGGTCTCGTCGGTGCGTTTGAGCAATTCCTCGGCCACCGTGGTCGCGGATTGCGCTGCCTGGGCGCGCAGCAGCTCCGTCGAGGTCGCGGCCTGATCCTCGTACAGCCGCATCCGGGCCTCGGTCTCGGCATAGCGTTCGCGCAGCTCCCACGCCCGCGTATCGGCGGCGGAGGCGCGACGCCGCTCCATCAGGGCCCAGACCAGGGCGATGACGGCGACGACGGAGGCGGCGAGAAAGGCGACAAGGGTGGCGTTCATGGTCCGTTCCTTATCGGGAGTCGGCAGGGGCCGCGAACTGAAAAACACAGTGCGGATCGTGCGCATCGTGCGCATCGTTCGCATCGTGCCCTTTGTGCGGAAGGTCGGAGGCCCGGTGCGTCATCCCCCCGATCCTGTACCGGGCATGCGACAGGATCGGTCGCAGGCTCAGGTCGGCCGTCGCTGCCTCATGGCCTGGATGATGGTCCCGTCGTCCAGCCAGTCGAGCTCGCCGCCGACGGGCACGCCGCGCGCGAGAGAGGTGATCTCGACGCCAGAGCCGGCCAGACGTTCGGCGATATAGTGGGCGGTGGTCTGGCCGTCGACGGTGGCGGGCAGGGCCAGGACGACTTCCTTCGCCTCGCCACCGCGCACCCGCCCGACCAGTTCGGCGACCCGGAGCGCGTCCGGGCCGACGCCGTCGAGGGCCGAGAGCAGGCCGCCCAGCACATGGTATTTGCCGCGGAAGGCGCCGGACCGCTCCATGGCCCAAAGGGCGCCGGCCTCCTCGACCACGCAGATCAGGGCGTTGTCGCGGGCGCTGTTGGAACAGATCGAACAGGGATCGCGGGTGTCGGGCGCGCCGCAGACGCTGCAGGAGGTCACCTTGGCCGCCGTCTCGGCGAGGGAGGCCGCGAGCGGGACCAGCAGCTGTTCACGCTTCTTCAGCAGGGCCAGGGCCGCGCGGCGGGCCGAGCGGGGGCCGAGGCCGGGGAGTTTGGCGAGGAGGCTGATCAGCCGTTCGATTTCGGGTCCGGCGGAAGCAGCCATGTCCGGCGCATACCATGTGGGTCCAGCGGTTGCCTATCTCTGCGTGGGTCTGACGGGGCGGTCCGCGCCCTTGCTCCTGGCGGCGGCTGGTTCATCACGAAGGACACGAAGGCGGGCACGAAGGACACGAAGGGAGCGAGGGTGGCTCAGCCCTCGCGGGTCCCTGCCCGCAATCGGATTTCTTGCGTCGCCCTGACGGGCGCCGCGGAGCCGCTGGCCCCTTCGTGTTCTTCGTGGACCCTTCTTGGCCTTTGTGATGAACCTGCCGGCCCCGGCTGCCTCACCGCGGCCCGGCGGCTCAGAACAGCTTCGGCATGCCGGGGATGTTCATCCCGGCCATCGGGCCGGCGGCCTCGCGCATCAGGGCACCGTTGGCCTCGTCCAGCTTGCGCTTGGCGTCGGCGTGGGCGGCGACGATCAGGTCGGCAAGGATCTCGCCCTCACCCGGGACCAGCAGACTGTCGTCGATGGTCACGCCGGTGATCTCGCCCGCACCCTTCAGGGCCAGGGTCACGAGCCCGCCGCCGGAGGTGCCGGAGGCGGTGGTTTCGGCCATTTTCGCCTGGGCGTCCTGCAGCTTCTGCTGCATCGCCTGGGCCTGTTTCATGAGAGCATTGAGGTCAGTCATGCCTTGAAGATAGGCGTTGTCGCCGGCTTCGGACAGGGCTGAAAAACAGGCGCAGGATTTGTTTCGAATACCCTTGAACCAAATCCCGGCAGGCTTATTTAGCATCTATAACTGTTGCGAATAAGGACATCTGCCATGGCCCCCGATTCCATCACTGCCCGCGACCTGCCCCTCCCTGACACGGCGCTGGACCAGCTGTTCACCGCCGCCCGGACGCGCAACGCCTGGACCGATCGGCCGGTGTCCGACGACCTGCTGCGCAAACTCTATGCGTTGACCAAATTCGGCCCGACGGCGGCCAACACCACCCCGGCCCGGTTCGTCTTCATCACCTCACAGGAGGCCAAGGCCCGACTGGCGCCCCTGATGTCGGATGCCAACCGCGCCAAGACGCTGCAGGCGCCCGTCAATGTGATCATCGGCATGGACCTGGCCTTCGCCGAGACGCTGCCGGTGCTGTTCCCCCATGCGCCGGGCGCAAAGGACTGGTTTGCCGACCCCGCGGCCGCGCGAGAGACCGCCTTCCGCAACAGCTCGCTGCAGGGCGGCTATTTCCTGCTGGCGGCGCGGGCGCTCGGCCTCGACGCAGGTCCGATGTCCGGATTCGACGCCGCAGGGGTGAAGGCCGAGTTCTTCGCCGGCACAGCGGTCGAGCCGAATTTCATCGTCAACCTCGGCTACGGCAGCGACGAGAACCTGTTTCCGCGTTCGCCGCGGCTGGGGTTCGAGGAAGCGGTGACGATTCTTTGATCCCTCTCCCCACGGGAGAAGGAAACCCGCTCAGTCCTCTTCACCCGACCCATCCGGAATAGCCGGCAGTTCAACCGCCGGGGCGAGGGTCTTGATCTCGCCGATGACGGTGCCGGGAAAGGCCTCCAGCACCGCCAGGACAAAGGGGTCGGCCTCGACGGTCGCCCGTTCCTCGACCCGTTTGCGACGGTCGATCTCGATCATGGTCTCGCCACCGCCCTGGCCGTTGGCGGCGATCAGCCAGGTGCGGCCGGTCCAGTCCTTGAGCCGCGACGACAGGCGACGCGCCAGATCGACCGGCGCGCCCTCGAGGCTTTCATAGGTGATGGCGCCGGGCTTGAAGGCCACGGGGCGGACGTAGCGCTGGACGTCCATCTGCAGGCCGACCTCGCGCTTCTCGCCGATCAGGGCGACGACCTGTTCGAATGACTGGGGGTCGGGAAGCGAAGGCGCGGCAGCCGGGCGGGCCGCCAGCTGGGCCCCAAGAGCCGCCTGGGCACCGCCGCCCCCGCCGCCGGACGGGCCGCGCGGCGCGGCGCCGCCGGACATGGGTTCGCCGTCGCGCAGGGCCTTCAGCGCCTCCTCAGGTCCGGGCAGGTCGGCGGCATAGGCCAGGCGGACGATGGCCATCTCGACCGCATCTGCGGGGTTGGGGGCGCGGCGCACCTCGTCCAGCGCGCGCAACAGCATCTGCCAGACACGGGCCAGGGTCCCGGCCGAAATCACCGCGCCGAGCGCCGTCAGCGTCCGTGCCTGGTCATTGGGCAGGCGGGTCGCCTGCGGCCCCAGCATCTTGGCCACCGAGGCGGCGTGGCAATGCTCCAGCAGGTCGTTGGTGATCTGCACCGGATCGGCGCCGTAGCCGTAGAGGGTGCGGAACAGCTCAAGCGCTTCGGGCGTGCGCCCGGCCATGATCGATTCGAACAGGGCAATGGTCTGGCTGCGGTCCGCCAGACCCAGCATGTCGCGCACGACCTCGGTCCTGACGGTTTCGCCACGGTCGCCCTGGACCAGGGCCTGATCCAGCAGGGACAGGCCGTCGCGCACCGAACCCTCGGCCGCGCGAGCGATCAGGGCAAGGGCGTCCTGCTCGATCTTCATCCCCTCGCGGTCGGCGATGCGGGCGAGGTGTTCGACGAGGATTTCCGGCTCGACACGGCGCAGGTCGAAACGCTGGCAGCGGGACAGGATGGTCACCGGCACCTTGCGGATCTCGGTGGTGGCGAAGATGAATTTGGCGTGGGGCGGCGGCTCTTCCAGCGTCTTCAGCAGGGCGTTGAAGGCCTGGTTCGACAGCATGTGCACTTCGTCGAGGACATAGACCTTGTAGCGCGCCTCGACGGGGGCGTAGCGGACGCTTTCGATGATGTCGCGGATGCCGTCGATGCCGGTGTGGGAGGCGGCGTCCATCTCGACCACATCCATATGCTGGCCGGCCATGATGGCGGCGTCGTGCCGGCCATGGGCGGTCAGTTCCAGCGAAGGACGGTCGATGACATCGGTCTCGTTGTTCAGGGCGCGGGCCAGCAGACGGGCGGTGGTCGTCTTGCCAACCCCCCGGACGCCGGTGAGCATGAAGGCATGGGCGATGCGGCCGGTGGCAAAGGCATTGGTCAGGGTCCGGACCATGGCCTCCTGGCCGATCAGGTCCTCGAAGGTGTGCGGCCGGTATTTGCGAGCGAGGACCGTATAGGCCGCGCCGTCGTCGGCATGGACAGGCGGGCCGGCGACGGGCTGCGGGGCTGAGGCGGCCTCGGCCTCGCGCATGCCGGCCGGCTCGGGCGAGCCGAACATGTCGTCGGTGTCGGGATCGCGCTCCACGACGTCGGCGTCGGGCGCGTCATCGTCCCACGGAGGGCTGTCGGGATTCGGGTCGGCATCGCTCATGGACCCGTCTTAGCGCGCGGCGGGCCGGGGGCGAAGGGGTTGCTGGAAGGGAGCTGTGGGTGGTCGGTGGCCGCGTGGCGGTGCGTCCTTCCTCCACCCCTCCACCATCCTTCGCCTGCGGCTTCGGATGTTCCCCCTCCCCCAAGGGGGAGGAATGCGCTCAAGCAGTGAGGCTCCGCGAGCCGAGCGTTAGCGCACCAAGAGAGGAAGTGGAGACCGCGACCCGAAGGGGAATTCGTTGTGGCTGCTGCCTTCCGGCCCTGACCAGATTGGCGAAGCCTTCGCCCGCGATCTCCGAGGCCGATATGACGATTTCGGCTCGCGGATGCAAGACCGGGCTTGCTAGACAGCGTCCATGTCCCTCACCGCTCTCAACACCTTCGCCGGCAATCCGCTCGATCGGGCGGGGGATCGGCGGGACGATGCCGACTGGCTGGCCGACCAGGCCGCCAGCCCCGACGCCATGGCCATGGTGCTGTGGGAGGGGCGGCCGCTGATCGAGGCGGGTGAGCCGCGGCTGGCCTGGCTGGCGCTGTCCCATGCGCGGGCGGTGGCTCCGGATCGGGAGCTGTTCCTCGGCCTGTGGAAGGGCGCGCCCTGTTTCGCGGTCGAGGTCGAGGGATCGGCCGATCCGGCGGCGGGGCCGCTGGCGGGGCTGGGGGCGTTTCACGAGATGCGCGAGGCGGCGGCCTTGCTGCCGGGGCCGGATGCAGCCATGGCGGGGACGGCCAAATCCCTGTTCGACTGGCGGCGTCGGCACGGCTTCTGCGCCGCCTGCGGGGTGGAGACCGGGAACGGGTCGGGCGGCTGGAAGCGGACCTGCCCAGCCTGCGGCGTTCAGCATTTCCCGCGCGTGGACCCTGTGACCATCATGCTGGCGATCTACAGGGGCGGGCCAGAACCGGTCTGCCTATTGGGCCGGCAGGCGGCCTGGCCCGAGGGCCGGATGTCGGCCCTTGCGGGGTTTCTTGAGCCCGGCGAGACCATCGAGGCCGCCTGCGCGCGCGAGATCGAGGAGGAGGCCGGGCTGACCGTGACGGCGGTGCGCTACCACTCCAGCCAGCCCTGGCCGTTCCCGTCGCAGCTGATGATCGGGCTGATTTGCGAGGTCGATTCCGACGACGCCCACCCGGACCAGACCGAGCTGGAGGCGGTGGCCTGGCTGACGCGGGATGAGGCCCGGGCCTGTCTTGCGGGGACCCATCCGTCGATCAAGGCCCCACCGAGGATCGCGATCGCCCGGACGTTGCTGCAGGCGTGGGTGGACGGGTTCGAGGTCTGAGGCGTTCTCTCGCTTTCGTCATTCCGGGCGAAGGCAAGCGTAGCGAGCCGGAGACCCGGAACCCAGCGGCGCCGTAGCGCAGCGAAGGCGATGGCTTGGCAAGCCGCGCTCCCGACAGGTTCGCGCTCACGCGCGCCGCTGGGTTCCGGGTTGCGCTGCGCACCCCCGGAATGACGATAGCAAATGGGGTTCAGCCCGCCAGCGCCCGCGCGGCCGCCAGGTCATCCGGATTGTCCACGGACAGCGGGGCCTCATCAATCACGGCCGCCCAGATCTGCAGGCCCATTTCCAGGGCCCGGAGTTGTTCCAGCTTTTCGCGGCGCTCCAGCGGGGACGGGGCGGCGGCGCAGAAGCGTTCCAGCGCGGCGCGGCGGTAGCCGTACAGACCGATGTGCCGCCAGACGGGGGCGTCGCCATAGAGGGTCGAGCGGGTGAAATAGAGGGCGCGGCCGTGGCGTTCGCCCTGCTCCATAGCCACCACAGCCTTGACGACGTCGGGGTTCGCGCGATCCGAATCGTCGGCCTCCGGCGCGATCAGGGTGGCGATGTCGCAGGCCGGTTCGCCATGCAGCAGGGCGGCGCAGGCCAGGGCCAGGCCCGGATCGGCGAAGGGCATGTCGCCCTGAAGGTTGATGACGGCGTCATGGCGGCCGTCGGGGTCGATGGCGTCGAGGGCGGCGCGGATGCGGTCGGAGCCGCTGGGCAGGTCCGGATCGGTCAGGACGGCGACGCCGCCGGCCGACTCAATGGCGTCGACGATCTCGCGATCCCCCGCAGCCACGGCGACGGGCAGGCCGGACAGCACAGCCTGACGCCAGGCCCGCACGATCATCGGGGTCCCGCCGATGTCGGCGAGTGGCTTGTCAGGAAGGCGGGTCGCGGCCATCCGGGCCGGAATCAGGATCAGCGGGTTCACGTTCAAATCCCAAAGTCGGTGCCTGCGACGCTCAGACCGTCCTGATCTGGTTGCGAAGGCCGCGCTAGCGTGTAAGAGACGGCCACGCAAGAATTCGCCCGTCCTTGCACAAGGCCGGGCCTCAGAAACGGGATGAGACGACGCGCATGAGCGGCGATCTGAAGTGGAACAAGATCATGGGCGCCGGTCTGGCGACCGTTTTCGTCATTCTGGTTGTGAAAGAGGGCTCAGCCGCCATCTACTACAACAAAACCCCTGAAAAGATGGGTTATTTCGTCGATGCACCCGAAGAGGCCGCCGGCGGCCCCGCCGAGGTGGTTCTGCCGCCGGACTGGGGCACCGTCTTGCCGGCCGCCGATCTGGCCGCAGGCGAAGCCGCCTTCGCCCGCTGCAAATCCTGCCACACGGTCAATGCCGGCGGCGCCAACGGCATCGGCCCGAATTTGTACGGTGTGACCGGTGGGCCGGTCATGCACATGGCCGGATTTGCCTATTCTGAAGCCTTCCAGGCCCACAAGGCGACGAACCCGGCCTGGACCCTGGACGAGCTGGACCTGTTCCTGACCGCTCCCGGTCGCCACATTCCCGGCACCAAGATGTCCTTCGCCGGCATCCGCGACACCGCGACCCGGGTCAATCTGATCGCCTGGCTGCGCTCGCAGGGCTCGACCGGTATGGCCATCCCGGCTCCCGATCCGGCCCGCCAGCCGGGTGCCGCCCCGGCCGCGCCTGTTGAGGGTGCCGCTCCGGCCGCCGGCACCGAACCTGCCGCCGCCGGTGCCACACCCGCGACCCCGCCGGCAGCCGCCGCGGCGAACTGAGCTTCGGGATTTCTGAATGACGAAAGGGCGGTCTTCGGGCCGCCCTTTTTTCTTGCGGTCAGAGTCGGCGGAAAACCGGACCGTCCGAGCCCGCCACGCGATGGCGGGCGTCCGCCTCGGCGAATGACTCGATCACGACCGCGCCCAACCCTCCGACAGCGTGCAGCACGCGGTGGCCGTCGAGGATGAAGCCGGCGTGACCATTCCAGGGACCTTCCCTTGGGTCCAGCCAGATCACCAGATCGCCGTGCTGCGCCTGACCGGCGGACACGCCCTGTCCGAGTTCCGCCTGCTGGTCCGCATAGCGCGGTGCCGCGCGACCGCAGGCATAGAGCGCCTGTTGGACAAGACCGCAGCAATCCGTACCCAGCGATGAGCGACCGCCCAGCTTGTAGGGCGTGCCCAGCAACCGCTCAGCCACCTCGACCGGCTCGGCGGCGAAACTGCCGATGGGTGCCAGACCCGCTGGATCGCCCGTCTCGATGACAAGGGCGTTGAGGGGCAGGTCCTGGTCGGTCACGCCGATCCGATGGGTCGCGAGCGGCGCGCCATCCTCGAGCCCGGACAGCCGGACCCAGCCCACGACCCCGTCGCGACGGGCACGGCCCCAGACCTTGTCGCCGCCCAAATCGAGGACATCAAAGGCCTCGCCGAAAATCAGCTGATCGACCGGGTGTTCGCCCGCCACGGCGTCGGCGTGGATGTCGGCGACCGGAATGGCGCAATGCATCGCCCGGACGGCACGGAAGGCGTCGGCACGCACAATCCCCTCCAGCGCCTGCTCGGCCAGATCGGGCCGGGCCAGGGTGGTGCGGGAATCAAGGCTGGCAGCGGCTGCGGTCAAACGTGGACTCGTCCGATTGAGCCGTTGTTTTAGCGGAAGAAGCCGAAAGGGCCGTTAACGGGAGGAGGGCTTAGGGCTTGGGGCTTGGGGCTTAGGGCTTAGGGTCAGCTCGGGTCATCTTCGACCTAAGCCCTACGACCTAAGCCCTACGACCTAAGCCCTACGACCTAAGCCCCAAGCCCTACGCGAACCGCCGCTTCAACATCTCAAAGCACGCCCTCAGCGCCTGGGCCTCGCCGCCTTCGGGCCAGCCGGGGCGGGCACGGGGATTCCAGGCGAAGATGTCCATATGGGCCCAGCTACCGGTCATCGGTGCAAATCTCTGCAGGAACAGGGCGGCCGTGACGGAACCGGCCTGGGCCCAGCCGGCGGAGTCGTTGCGCAGGTCGGCCAGCTCGCTTTCGATGGCCGCACGATAGCCGGGCCACAACGGCATCCGCCAAAGCGGGTCGCCGACCGAGCGGCCGGCCTCGAGAAGGTCCGCAGCCAGGGTCTCGTCGTCTGTATAGAGCGGCGGCAGCTCGGGTCCGAGGGCGACGCGGGCCGCCCCGGTCAGGGTGGCAAAGTCCAGGGTCAGGTCCGGCGCGTGCTCCCCGGCGCGGGTGAGGATGTCGGCAAGGATCAATCGGCCCTCGGCGTCGGTATTGCCGATCTCGATGGTCAGGCCCTTGCGGCTGTCCAGGATGTCGCCCGGCCGGAAGGCGTCGCCCGAGATGGCATTCTCCACCGCCGCCACCAGCACCACCAGCCGCACCGGCAGATTCGCCTGCATGACCAGCCGGCCAAGGGCCAGCGCATGGGCGGACCCCCCCATGTCCTTCTTCATATTGCGCATGCCGGCGGCCGGCTTGATGTCGAGGCCGCCCGAATCGAACACGACCCCCTTGCCGACGAGGGCGACCAGGGGGAGGTCGGCGCGGTCTAGGTTCCAGCCGATCTCGATGACCCGCGGGGCCCGGTGCGGGGCGGCGGCCCGACCGACGGCGTGGACGGCGGGATAGTTGTCTTCCAGCAGGGTCGCGCCGGTCGTCACCGTGATCGTCGCCCCCGAGGCGGTGGCGATCTCGCGGGCGATGGTCTCGATCTGCAGCGGCCCCATGTCGGCCGCCGGGGTGTCGATCATCTCGCGGGCGAGGGCACAGGCCGAGGCGATGCGCAGGGCCGCCTCGACATCCAGCCCCTCCGGTGCGACGAGCCGCACGGGATCACGTTCAGGCCGGGCCTTGTAGCGGTCGAACACATAGGTCCCGAGCAGAAAGGCCAGAGCCGCCGAGCGGGCGTCCTCCGCTTCGGCTTCAAGGCGATAGAGGCCCGGCGGCAGTCTGGCGGGCAGGGCGCGGGCCGACAGGGGGTCGAAACGCTCTCCGGTGCCGACCAGCACAGCGGCGATCCCGCCCTGCCCGTCCGGCGCGACCAGAATCTGGCCGGGCTTGCCCTTGAAGCCGTTGGTCTCGGCCCAGGCCCGGTGCGCAGTGTCGATCGGGCCGTCCGGGCCGACGAATCGCACCGGAATCGCGCCCGCGGCCTCGGAACTCAGCAGGTCGGGGTTCAGGACGGACATGGTCGGCAGCCTTTCCGGCCCCACGGGCCCGATCTTAACCAAGGATTGACGAGAAAGTCCGAGTCTCGGATCGAACCTTCCGGAGCGTCTTCCATGTCGCGCACGACTGCCCGCATCGCAACCGTCGCCCTGCTTCTGGGCGGACTCGCCGCGCCCGTCATGGCCGACCCCGTGGCCGCACCACAGGCCCCGGCGCAGGCCGCGCCCATGGCCCGTCAGCCGGCTGCGGCCGAGGTTCGCGCCGCCTATGACCGCGCCGACCCATTGAGCCGCCAGATCTTCTGGTCCGACCAGGCCGACATCGACCCGATGGATCCCGTCGCCGGCGTGAAGGCGGCGCAGGCCTTGCGTGAACTCGGCCGGTTCGACCAGGCCGCTGAAATGGCCAGCAAGGTGCTGGTGGTTCAGCCGAACAACGTCGAGGCCATGCTGGAGGCCGGGCGCGCCCACATCGCTCGCGGCCAAGCCTTCTACGGCATCGCCGCCCTGGAGGGCGCCCGAGAGGCCCAACCCGGAGACTGGCGGGCCTGGTCACTGCTGGGCACGGCCTATGAGCAGGTGCGCCGACCGGATGACGCCCGCGCGGCCTGGGCCCAGGCCCTGGTCCTGTCGCCGGACAATCCTGACGTCCTGTCGAACCTGGCCATCTCAGCCATGACCCGCGGCGATGCAGCCGGTGCCGAGCCGCTGCTGCGCCGCGCCGTGGCCCAGCCGGGCGCTTCGCTGAAGGTAAGGCTCAACCTGGCCATGGTGCTGGGGCTGACCGGCAAGCTGGCCGAGGCGGAGCAGATGCTGCGTCGCGACCTGCCGCCCGAGGCGGCCGACCGTAACCTGTCCTGGCTGCGCGAACGGGCCGGCGGGACCGGCGTGGATCAGGCCCGTACCTGGGGGTCGCTCCAGGGGAGCTGATCACCTATAATCGCGTCATGATCGACGAGCTCTACAGCGCGCGAATCCTCGGTCTGGCGGCCAATCTGCCGTTCAGCGGACGGCTGGCTGCGCCGGACGGCACGGGCGAACGGGTTGCCAGATTGTGCGGCTCGAAGGCCATCGTCGACGTCACGCTCGACGACGCAGGCCGGATCGCAACCTTCGCCCAGGATATCAAGGCCTGCGCCCTGGGTCAGGCGGCGGCGGGCGTGCTGGGCGAGGTCGTGATCGGGACCTCCCTCGACGAACTGGTCGCGGCCCGGGACGCCATGTCCACCATGCTCAAGGGCGGCGGGGAGGGTCCGGCGGGCCGGTTCGAGGGTCTGCGCGCCCTGAAACAGGTCGCCGACTATCCGGCGCGCCACGCCTCCACCATGGTCGCGGTCGAGGCGACACTGGACGCGGTGCGGGCCGCCCTTGCCCGAAAAAGCCCTGACACGCGAACTAGCCTCGCCGGTGCGGCCTAGAGCCCGTTGCTCCGCGGCGTCTGCCGGGGGATAAGCGCGGCGACATGGCTTCCGGCGAAACCCTCTATGAACGCGGCGTGCGGCTGGCCCACCGGGGCTACAAGCTGACGCTGTCGCCCCTGATCGGGCAGTCGTGCCGGTTCCGGCCGACCTGCTCGGACTACGGACGGGACGCGCTGATCCAGCACGGACCGCTCAAGGGGGGATGGCTCACCGCCAAACGCCTCTGCAAATGCCAACCCTTCGGCGAAGGCTGGAAATACGATCCGGTGCCGCCCGCAAAGACGAAGACATGATCGACCTCAAATTCCCCGACGGCGCCGCGCGCCAGTATCCCGACGACGCCACCGGCCGTGACGTCGCCGCCTCCATCTCCCCCTCGCTGGCCAAGCGCGCGGCCCTGGTCGCCCTGAACGGCGAACAGCGCGACCTCGACCGGCCGCTGGGCGGCTCCGGCGACTTCAAACTGATCATGCGCGATGATCCGGAGGCGCTGGAGACCATCCGCCACGACGCGGCCCATGTGCTGGCCCAGGCCGTGCAGGAGCTGTTCCCCGGCACCCAGGTGACCATCGGCCCGGCGATCGAGGACGGCTTCTATTACGACTTCCACCGCGAGGAACCGTTCTCGACGGACGACTTCGCCGCCATCGAAAAGAAGATGGCCGAGATCGTCGACCGCGATGAAAAGCTGGTCCGCGAGGTCTGGGAGCGCGAGGCCGCCATCGCCCTGTTCGAAGGCAAGGGCGAGACCTTCAAGGCCGAGCTGATCCGCGACCTTCCGGGCACGGAGACGATCACCACCTATCGCACGGGTACCTGGATCGACCTGTGCCGGGGGCCGCATTTCCCCTCGACCAAATTCGTCGGCAAGGCCTTCAAGCTGACCAAGCTGGCGGGGGCCTACTGGCGCGGCGACCACCGCAATCCGCAGCTGCAGCGCATCTATGCGACGGCCTGGGCCTCGAAGGAGGACCTCGACGCCTATCTGCTGCGCGTCGAGGAGGCGGAGAAGCGCGACCACCGCCGCATCGGCAAGGCCATGGGCCTGTTCCACATGCAGGAAGAAGGCCGGGGCATGGTCTTCTGGCACCCCAAGGGCTGGATCCTGTGGCGGGTGCTGGAGGCCTATATGCGCCGCCGTCTGGACGCCGCCGGCTATGTCGAGGTCAAGACGCCCCAGGTGCTGGACCGGACCTTCTGGGAGAAGTCCGGCCACTGGGAGAAATACCGCCCCAATATGTTCGTCTGCGAGACGGTCGAGGGCGAGACCCTTTCCCTCAAGCCGATGAACTGCCCCGGCCACGTCCAGATCTTCGATCAGGGCCAGCGGTCGTACCGCGAACTGCCGCTGCGTATGGCCGAGTTCGGGGCCTGCCACCGCTATGAGCCCTCGGGCGCCCTGCACGGGCTGATGCGGGTGCGCGGCTTCACCCAGGACGACGCCCACATCTTCTGCCGCGAGGACCAGATCGTCGAGGAGACGGAACGGTTCATCCGCCTGACGCAGATGATCCACGCCGACCTCGGCATGCAGACCCACGAGATCGCCCTGGCCACCCGGCCGGAGGTGCGCGCCGGCACGGACGAATTCTGGGACAAGGCCGAGGCCATGCTCGGCGAGGCCGCGCGCCTGGCCGGGGTCGATCCGGTCATCGCCGAGGGCGACGGCGCCTTCTACGCGCCCAAGCTGGACTTCATCGTCAAGGACGCCATCGGCCGGACCTGGACCTGCGGCACGCTGCAACTCGACTATGTCCTGCCGGAACGTCTGAACGCGGAGTATATCGGCGAGGACGGCCAGAAGCACCGGCCGGTCATGCTGCACCGGGCCATCCTCGGCTCGTTCGAACGGTTCATCGGCATCATGATCGAGAACTATGCCGGGGCCTTCCCGCTCTGGTTGGCCCCGACCCAGGTGGTGGTAGCGACCATCGTCTCCGAGGCTGACGACTATGCCCGCGAGGTGGTCGAACGGCTCAAGGCCGTCGGCCTGCGCGCCGAGCTGGATCTGCGCAATGAGAAGGTCGGCTACAAGGTTCGGGAACACTCGGTCGGCAAGGTCCCGGTCATTGCCGTGGTCGGCAAGAACGAGGCCGAGGCCGGCACGGTGGCGATCCGCCGCCTGGGCTCACAGGCCCAGGAACTGGTGTCGCTGGACGAGGCCATCCGCATCCTGACCGAAGAGGCCACGCCGCCGGATCTGCGCCCGGCCTGATCCGGTCCGGAATGAAAGAAGCCCGCCCCTGCGAAAGCGGAGGCGGGCTTTTCCTTGTCCGGCTTGCGATGCCTACAGCAGCCGCTTGCGCATGGCCTGGGACAGCATGTCGATCAGGGTCACAGCGATGACGACGATGACCACGATGGCGGACGCCTCGCTGTACTCGAACGCGTTCATGCGATCGAACAGAACCTGGCCGATGCCGCCGGCGCCGATGACGCCGAGGATCGTGGCCGAGCGGCTGTTGGACTCGAACCGGTACAGGGCGAAGGATGTCCACAGGGGTGCCACCTGCGGAAGCACGCCCCACACGATCTCGTGCAGCGGCGCGGCTCCGGTCGCGCGCACCCCTTCGACCGGCCCCTTGTCAATCGACTCGACGGCTTCGGAGAACAGTTTGGCCAGCACGCCGGCAGTGTTCAGCGCGATGGCGAGAACGCCGGCGAGGGGGCCGAGGCCTACGATCACCACCAGCACCAGGCCGATGACCAGGTCAGGGACCGACCGCAGCAGGTTCATCACCCAGCGCACCGGGGTCACGATCCAGATCGGCGCGATATTGCGCGCCGCTGCGAGACCCAGGGGAATCGCGATGAAGAGAGCGATGAAGGTGCCCCAGAGCGCGATCTGGACGGTCTCCCACATCTTGGCGACAAACAGCCGCCAATCGCCGAAGTCCGGCTGCAGGAAGTCGGACAGGTTCCCCGCCGTGCCGGCGTTGGTCACCAGCCGCGGCAGGTTCTGCAGGTCGACGGCCTTGAAGCTGTAGACCAGCAGGGCCGCGACCCCGCCCCAGATCACGATGTCCAGCAGCCAGGCGACCAGTGACTTCGCCGGCGGGTTCGGGATCGCCGACGTTTCAACAGCCCTTTTCGGGGTCGTACCGGTCAAGGTTGGACCTCGCGGAGACTCCGCAGACGCTGCAGTTCGCGTTCGGCGGCCGTCGCGGCGGCGGTATCGCCCTTCGCACGCGCCTCGATCAGTTTCTGGTCGGCGACCATCTCCCGGACCGGGTTCAGGTAACTGTCGTCAGCCGCGTTGAAGCGGGAGTAGTTGAGGCCCGCCAGCACTTGGCGCTGTCGATCAGCTTCGGCGCCCTCGCCCTGGCCGTAGGTCAGGAAGAAGCTGCGGATCTTTTCCTTCAGCGCCGGGTCGAGGTCCGCGCGGAGCACAATCCCGCTCTCGGGGATCGGGGGCGACTGCCAGATTTCCTCGATCTGGGCCGCGACCTGCGGGTTCTGGCGGGTCAGGAAAACCGTATTGACGGTGTTGGACGTGGCGACATCCACCACCCCGGTCGCGACGGCGAAGGCGTTGGCCTGGTGATTGGCCGAGCGCACCGTCTTGAAGCACTCGGCGGGCACGATACTGCGGGGATTGAACAGGAAGGCCATGGGGGCCAGCGTGCCCGAGGTCGACTGCGCGTCACCGATGCCGAAGTCGTACCGCTTGCCGCAGGCCAGAACCTGATCCAGCGTGATCCCGGAACCGCGCCGTACGATGATGGTCGAACGGTAGCTGTCGCGGCCTTCCGGATCGACGATACGGGCGATGACCTCGCCCTGGGCGCGATTGACGGCCTCAAGCGCCGGCTTGGCCGAGAGCCATGCGACCTGGGTCTGGTTCCCGCGCATGGCCTCAACCAGGATGGTGTAGTTCGAGCCGAAGAACGGCTTCACCGGCACGCCGATGGCCTTGGACATATCGTCCAGCAACGGCTGCCAGAGCGGGCCCGACGAGGCCTGGCCCTCCGCCGACAGGATCGAGAAGGTGATCTCGGTCGGCACGGCACCGGCCTTGCTGTCATCGCCGCCACCGCAGGAGGCGACACCGAGGGCGAGCGCTGCGGCCAGGGCCAGACGGCGGGTGATGCGGAAAGGGGTCATGCCTTGGTTTCCCAGAACGCGTCCTCGAATTCAGGACCGTAGATGTCGATCAGTTGTTTCGTATCCAGGCCCGTGGAGGGGCCGTCATAGACGACCTGACCGGCTTTCAGGGCGATCACGCGGTCGCAATAGCGGATGGCGTAGTCGACCTGGTGCAGGGTGACGATGACGCCAAAGCCGTCGCGCTTGTTCAGCTCGACCAGCAGCTCCATCACCTTGCGGGCCGAGACCGGATCCAGCGAGGCCACGGGCTCGTCGGCGAGGATGGCTTTTGCGCCCTGGACCATGGCCCGGGCGATGGCCCCGCGCTGCTGCTGGCCGCCCGACAGGGTGTTGGCGCGCTGGGCGGCATAGTCGGAGACGCCGACCCGGTGCAGGGCCGCCATGGCCTTGCGCTTGTCTGCCGAGGGCCATGCTCCGAGCAGGCCCTTCCAGCCGGGAAGGCGACCCAGCGCCCCGAGCATGACATTGGAGAACAGCGACAGCCGGCCGACCAGATTGAACTGCTGGAAGATCATTCCCAGCTTCTGGCGCGCCGCACGGGTGGCCCCGGTGGTGCGGCCGTTCTTCTGGACGATCTCGCCGAAGACGCTGATCGTGCCCTTGCCGGGGTCGATGCTCTGAAGGCCGGTGATCGAACGCAGCAGCGTCGACTTGCCCGACCCCGAGGGGCCGATAAGGGCGACCATTTCTCCGGCCGCGACCTCGACAGACACGCCGTTCAGGGCCTTTCGGGTGCCGAAAGTCTTGGACACGTCCCGGGCCGATACGACACTGGGTCCGGCACTGGGCGCAACGGCGGCGGCAGCTGGGGTCATGGACACGCTGGAAGCGGTTGCAAGGGCGCGTCG
>Ga0114980_10001201_pt1 | contig 18573 bp, 4 predicted proteins | sample S_140806_EF_Meta_FD_87018 | JGI IMG/M metagenome (GOLD analysis project Ga0114980, IMG submission 87018) | Freshwater microbial communities from Lake Simoncouche, Canada to study carbon cycling - S_140806_EF_MetaG | ecosystem: Environmental > Aquatic > Freshwater > Lake | place: Lake...
GAGGTGGAAATCCATCTCGCTGAGCTGGGGGTGGCTGACGTGGCAGGTGCCGCCCTCTTTAAGGAAAGCTTTAGGGGCCTCAAAAAGCAACGTAAAGGCCGCGAAGGTGCTTTTGGTGGTCTTCATCACCGTGGCGGGGCTGACTTCGACGAGCTTGCAGGCAGCACTGGCGACGGCGTTTTGCTTGAAGGTGAATTCACTGCCGAGGTGCGGGACAAAAAGATCGCGGTTGAACGGCCCTGCGGGCAAGGGGGCCGCTTCGGCGGGTTTTTGCCGTTCGTCCGCTTTTTGCGCCGGGGCAGAGGCGTGGGATTCGACCGTTTTTTCACCGGCGGGCCATCCGAGATAAGCGGCGAGTCCCGTGGCAGCGGCGGCCCCGCTCCAGGCGATGAGTTGGCGGCGGGAGGGATCAGCAGCGGCGTTTTCCATGATTTTGCCGGTATCACAAAGCCTAGGCCCTGTCTTGAAAAGATTTCGACATTTGACCAATCGCACTTGGACGTTGGCGCAATTGTTGCGTATAACCCAAAAATAAATTTATGGCTGAACCTTTCCTCTCCGAAATTCGTATAATGTCCTTTAACTTTCCGCCGAGAGGCTGGGCGTTGTGCAATGGGCAGCTGCTGCCGATCAATCAGAATCAGGCACTTTTCTCTCTTTTGGGCACGACCTTTGGTGGGAACGGGACAGTGAACTTCGCCCTGCCGAATTTTCAGGGCCGCACGCCGATTCATTTCGGGAATGGTCACGCTCTGGGCGAGGTGGGCGGAGCGCAGGCCCACACGCTGACGATTGCGGAACTGCCGCAGCACACGCACACGGTGCAGGCGACGAGTGATCCAGCCGCGTTGAACGTGCCCACGGGGAACCGGCTGGCCGCTGTGAACAACGGCTACGCACCTGCCGCGAATCTCGTGGCCACGGGGGGCTCCTCGATCGCGAATACGGGCGGTAGCCAGGCGCACCAGAACAGGCAGCCGTTTTTGGCGATCAACTTCTGCATCGCCCTCCAGGGCATCTTTCCATCTCAAACCTAAATCTCTCCCATGGCTCAACCTTACGTTGGTGAAATCAGAATGTTCGCGGGGAACTTTGCCCCGGCGGGCTGGCAGTTTTGTGATGGCTCACTGCTTTCGATCGCGGAAAACGAGACGCTCTTCAATCTCATCGGCACCACCTATGGCGGTGATGGGCAGAATACGTTCGCTATGCCGGATCTGCGAGGCCGGCTGCCGATCCATCAGGGGAATGGTGTCGTTTTAGCGGAGACGGGCGGTGTGGAGGAGGTGATACTCACGGTGCCACAAATCCCGGCGCACAGCCATCCGCTGCTGGCCTCGGCGGATATCCCGACTGGCTCCAGCCCAGATAATGCGCTGACGGGGCAGGCGGCGGCGAAGTTTTACCGCGCGGGCACGGCCACGGTGGCGATGAACGCCTCAAGCATCACGCCCGTCGGCGGATCGCAGCCGCACAACAACATGCAGCCTTATCTCTGCGTGAATTTCATCATCTCCCTCTTCGGCATTTTCCCCTCACCCACCTGATTTTTTATGGCTGACCCCTTCGTCGCGGAAATCCGCATTTTTGGCTTCAACTTCGCTCCGCGTGGTTGGGCCTTCTGCAATGGGCAGCTTCTGCCCCTTTCACAAAACACCGCGCTCTTCTCCCTCCTGGGCACGACTTACGGTGGCAATGGGTCATCGAACTTCGCCCTGCCGGACCTCCAGGGCCGTGCGCCGATGCATCCGGGGCAGGGTCCGGGCTTGTCTCTGCATGATCTGGGAGAGATGGGCGGCTCTGAGACGGAGACGCTGCTGGAGAGTGAGATCCCCGCGCACAATCACACCCTACAGGCGCAAGCCGTTGTCCTCGGTGGATCGGCCAGTCCGGCGGGAAATACCCTGAACCGCGTGGCAAGTGGCAATCTGTATGCGAACACGAGCGCTAATCTGGTCTCCCTGTCCCCTCAGGCTCTAGCACCGGCTGGAGCACACCAGCCGCACAACAACATGATGCCCTACCTCACCGCGAACTTCTGCATCGCCCTGCAAGGCGTCTTCCCACCGCGGGGGTGATGGACCCTGCTTCGGACTCTGAATCTCCCTTTTTGCCCTCAAACGCTTTTTTCACTGCATGAAAACCTTCCTCTCCCGTCTGCTGGCCCTCGTTGGGCTGCTCGCCGCGACGCCCGCCGTCATTTCCTACGCCGCGCCAGGTGACAAGCTGCTCGATGCCGCCAATCCGGGTCTGGGGCAGCCGAACAATCTCGATCCCTACTTCCTCGACTACAACCGGGCACAGGGGATGGCGGCGCTGAGCAATGGCAGTGTGGTCGTGGTCTGGAGCGAGCGGGAAAACCTCGCGGCACCGGTTCCGTCGCCAGATTCGCCGGATGGGACGAATGGGAAGTTGGAGGCGTGCTTTTTCCGTATTTACAGTGCCACTGGGACGGCGGTGACGGCGGCGACGCGCCCTTATCTGGACATCAACTCTGACGGTACGGGGAGTCAGAACACGCCCATGGTGGCGGCGCTGACCGGCGGCGGGTTTGTGATGACGTGGAATTCCGCACTCGGCCCCGGAGACACCTTTGACGATGGTTTCGGCTTTGGCGGTGATGCCTGGGCGCGAGTCTATGACAACAGCGGCACGGCGGTAAGCGGCACCTTCCGGGTAAATGACAATGATCCCAACGGCGTGCCCGACACGCAGGCGCCGAAAGCTGTGGTGGGCCTCAGCGGCGGCGGTTTTGCGATTCTTTGGGAGGATGGCAATGACAACGCGGCTGGCCTGGGCGCCACACTTTCGAATACGGATGATTTCTTCCTCCGCGTCTTTGCCGCGAACGGCACGCCTGCGGCGGCGAGCGTCCGGCTTGGCGGTGCGGGCCAGGATGCCTTCTTCAAGGACTTCCAGTCCTTCGGCGGGGCGGCCAGCGGCCTTGTCGCGCTGTCGAACAACACCGTGGTAATCGGCTGGGCCGTCCGTGACCAGGCCAACAACGGGACAGGGGTGAGTCCGGATGGCACGGCACCGAATGGCGGCGGCGCTTCCTATTTTCAGGTCTTCAATGCCTCCGGCGCGGCGGTGAATTCGGCGACTGCACCTTATTTGGACATCAATGCCAACGCCTCTGGCAGCCAGCTCGCTCCGGCGCTGGCAGCGCTCAGTGGCGGCGGTTTTGCCGTGACATGGAATTCAAACCACAATTCTGATGACGGCGGCAACAGTGATGTCGGCATCGGCGGCAACGGCACCAGCGGTGGTGACACCTATGTGCGTGTTTACACGAATGCAGGCGCGTCCACCAGCAGCACGGTGCGGGTGAATGACCTGCGCACCGCTGACGAAGACGTACCTAGTGCGATCAAACCCTTGACCGATGGCGGATTCGCCATCGTCTGGAAGGACGACGAGGACAACACGGGCAACACCGACGACTACTTCGCCCGTGCCTACAACGCCAACGGCACGCCGCGCAACCCGAGCATCATGGTCGGCGGGGCCGCCTCGGACGCCCTCTTTGATGACCTCGACACGAATGGCCATGGAATGGCGGCACTCACCGATGGCGGCTATGCCGTGGCCATCCGCGTGCGTGACTCCCTCAACAATGGCACGGGCACCAGCCTTGACGGTGTCGCACCGAATGGCGGTTATTCCGCCGCCGTGCGTGTCTTCAATGCGGACGGCACCAGCCGCGCGGGGCCGTTCTTCCCCTATGGCGACATCAATCCTGACTTCAGCGGCAACCAGAACACCCCGCTCGTCTGCGCCATCACTGGCGGCGGCTTTGCCGTGACCTGGCACTCGAACTTCAACACGAACGACACGGATAACGATCAGCCGGTGCCTGGAGCTCCGAGCACGAACACAGGTGGCGACACCTACACGCGCATCTTTAACAACAGCGGCGTCGCGTTGCACGCCACGGTGCAGGCGCACGGCGAAGGTGTGGCTGAGCCGACGGGGATCATCGACCAGCAGGACCCCTTCGGCATCATCGGCCTCACGGGCGGCAATTACGCCATCGTCGTCCGCGACGACAACGACAACACTAACAATAAGGACGACATCTTCCTGAGCATCTTTGAAGGTGTGCCGACGGGGCCCGTCGCCACCGCCCCCACCGTCACCACGGCTGCCCAGAGCGCCGTCACGGCCACCAGCGCCACTCTGGGTGGGAATGTGACCTCCGACGGCGGAGCGAGCGTGTCAGAGCGCGGCATCGTCTGGAAGACCTCCACCGGCCCGACCACGGCGGATAACAAGGTGCAAAACGGCAGCGGCACGGGTGTCTTTAGCGCCACGGTGAACAGCCTTCCCGCAGGCACGACGGTCTTTGTGCGGGCTTATGCCATCAACAGCGTGAATACCAGCTACGGCAACGAGATCAGCTTCGCCACGCTCTCACCCACCGTCACGCTCTCCGCCTCGCCCACGAGCATCGCGGAAGCCGCTGGCGTCTCCACCATCACCGCCACGCTGAGCGCGGCTGTCAGCACCAGCACCACCGTCACGCTCACCCCCTCCGGCACCGCCACGGGCAGTGGCACGGATTACACGCTGGCCTCCACCACCATCACCATCCTGGCCAATCAGCTCACCGGCACCACCACCGTCACGGCAGCCCAAGATACCTTGGATGAGGACAACGAAACCGTCATCCTCGACATCACGGGCGTGAGCGGCGGCAATGGTGCGACGGAGAGCGGCAGCCAGCAGGTCACCGTCACCATCACAGATGATGATGCGGCACCGAGCTTGAGCATCAACGACGTGTCGCTCACCGAAGGCAATTCGGGCAGCGCGAACCTCTCCTTCACCGTGACGCTCAGCCCCGCCTCAGGCAAGACCGTGACCGTGAACTACGCCACCGCCGATGGCACGGCCACCACCGCAGGCAGTGACTACACCGCCACCAGCGGCACGCTGACCTTCACGCCTGGACAGACGACGAAGACCGTCAGCGTCGCCATCCTTGGCGACATCTCGGTCGAGACGAATGAGACTTTCTTTGTCAACATGAGCAGCGCTTCCAACGCCAGCATCACCGACAATCAGGGTCTCGGCACGATCACCAATGATGATGTGGCGGCGGACATCCCGACGACGCTTTCCTCCGGCACGCTGACCATCAATGCCAGCGGCTCCGCCAACGCGGCGAATGTGGTGCTGCGCTTCGTGGCTCCGAACCTTTTGGAGATTTTTGATGCCACACGCACGATCGGAGCGCCTGCGGGCGGCACCCAGGTGAATGCCAACACGGTGCGAGTCCCCCTCTCCAGCGTCACGAGCATCGTTTTGACCGGCAGCGCCCTGGCGGATGTGTTCACGCTGAACTTCAGCGACGGGGACATCTGTCCTACGGGTGGCATCACGGTGAATGGCGGCCTGCCGAGCACCTCGCCGGGGGATATGCTCGTCATTGACGGCGATTTCAGCAGTGGCGGGGCCTATGGCACTGGATCGCCGGGAGCGGGCACGCTCACGCTGGATACGGGCAATACCGTCACCTTCACCGGACTGGAGCCGGTGGATATGAGCGCGGCTAGTTTCACCGATTTCACCATCACCGTCGATCCGACGTCTGTTTTCAGCGGAAACGTCATCACCACTGTCGCGGCGGTGGATGCGGGAGTGAACACGGAAGTCACATTTGGCAGCAGCGGACTGGAAAGCGCCAAACTGGGCACTGTCACCGGCACGCTGACCATTCTGGGCGACAATGTGGAGCAGGACTATTTCAACCTCCAAGGCCTCGGCAGCGCGATGGCGGGCCATTTCGTCGTCGATGGCCGCGGAGGTGATTCCGACGTGATCGACATTCACAACACCACTTTTACCCTGCCAGGACTTAACAAGAACCTCACCCTTCGGGCGGATTTCATTGTGCTGGGCAAGCAGAACCTTCCTACCTTTGCCACGACGGGTAACATTGTGTGCAGTGGCGACATCCTGCTGGAGGCCAATGGCGACAGCACTGGCCCGGTGCAACCCTGGAACAATGCCTTGGCTGTGCCGTCAGCGACGACGGGTACCTGGGGCACGTTGCCCGGCTACGTGATTCAGGGCAGCGTTGCTCCCCTCTGTACCCTGGGCTCGATCCAGATCAGCGGCACCATCACCAAGAACGCCGGCAACAACGCCACGCTCACCCTCAAAGGAAAGCATAGCATCGGCCTGATGAACAACGGGACAGGCATCTCTGGCACCATTCTCACCACGAATAATAAGCTCAACGTGGTGGTGAACTCCGATAGTGACGGGGCCAATGGTGGTGCGGTGGTGTTCCAGAGCAATTCCAGCATCACCACCCTGGGTGGCGATGTGACCATCGGCGGTGGCTCTGACCCCACCACGATGCCCGCTGTTGGGACGATTGGCGGGGGCAATACCGCAGGGGTGCTGGTGAACAACATGGGCATCACCACGACCACGGCCGGACCCGCCAGTACGGGGGGCAATGTATCCATCATTGGCAGTGGCTTCCCCAGCGGCACCACCAACTGCTTTGGCGTCTTCTTTACGGTCAGCAACGGTGCCACACCCGATGCAACCATCAGCACCGGCACTGGCAGCATCAGCATTACCGGCACTGGGGGGGGCTCAACGACTTCCTGCCCTGGCGTGCAAATTTCAGGAGCCGCTTCCGCTACGCCTGCTTCCGTTCGCTATGTGCGCCTCAACACCAGCACTGGCCCGATCAGTATCACCGGTACTGCCACAGTGGGTACCAATAATGGGGTGATGCTGGCTTCGAATGTGGACATCTCCTCCACAGGCGCGGCACCCATCAGCATCACGGGTACGGGCACCGGCACTCCCTCCGGAGTTGTGGGCTACGGCATTTTGAGCTTCCCGTCATCAACTGGCAGTGCCACCAGCGTTGTCAGTAGCACTGGAGGCACCATCACCCTCAAGGCGGACACCATGAACCTCGTGGGTAACCTGGGTGGCACGACTACGATCTCCTCAAACGCCGTTGGAGGCAGCATTGCGGTGAAGCAAAACAGCGCCACCCGCCCCATCGACATGGGCTTGGCGGTTGACACGGTTACCACCTTGGGAATCTCGACAGCTGAGTTTGCTAGGTTGAATGCCCCGACGATTACCATGGGTGACAGCAACAGCGGCACGATCAACGTGAGCGCTGTGATCGCCCCAGCGACCAGTGTTGCTACTCTGGCCCTGGCGAACAACACCACCTTTGCGGCCACCGGCGGCTTCACCTCCACCATCTCCAGCGCCTCGAATTTCACCAAAATGACTGTGGTCGGCACGGTGGACATCAACGGCACTGCCACGCTGGCCATGAACAGCGCCGGCGGCTACATCTGGAACGGCACGGACAGCTTCACTCTGATCGACAACGACCTCGCCGATGCCATCACCGGCACCTTCACCGGCCCCACGCTGACGAATTTCCTCGGAAGCACCCTCACCGCCACGCAGAGCTACAGCGGTGGCACGGGCAATGACCTCGTCTTCTCGGCTGCGCCCTCGGCCAATGCGGATCTCGCCGCGCTGACCACCACAGCGGGTGCTCTCTCGCCGGCCTTTGGTGCGGGCACCACCACTTACAACACGCCGAGCGTGCCGAATGCCACCGCCTCCGTCACCGTCACGGCCACGCGTGCCCAGGCAAACGCCACGCTGGAGGCTCGCGTCAATAGCGGGGCCTTCACCAGCCTCACCAGCGCCACGCCCAGCGGTGCTTTGGCGCTGAATGTGGGGGCCAATACCATCCAGGTGCGTGTCACCGCGCAGGATGGCACCACGCAGAAGACCTACAGCATCAATGTCACCCGCAGCGCCCCTCCGGGAGCGCCCACGATCACCTCGGCGGCTCCGGCTCGCGGCCTGATCGGCGGTGGCAGCAGCATCGTCATCACTGGTGCGGATTTCACCGGAGCCACGGGCGTGAATTTCGGCAGCACTGCCGCCACCACCTTCACCGTGAACAGCCCCACGCAGATCACCGCCACAGTCCCGGCAGGCACGGCGGGTATTGCCGATATTTCCGTCGTCACCGGCCTCGGCACCGGCACGGGCTCCGGCCTCTTCTACTACTTCACCACCAGCGGCAGCACGCCTGCCATGGCGGCCTCCAAAGTGGACATCTTCACGCCGAACGGCGCGGGCAAAGTGCTCCCCGGTGCCCCCATCCAGTATCGCACCCTCATCGCCAACACCGGCGGCGGCAATGCCACCCTCGTGGACTTCGCCGATGCCATCCCGGCGAACACCACGCTCGTCCCCGGCTCCGTGAACGTCTCCCCGCTGGCCGAGGACGATGTTTACACCACCATCGTCAATACCCAGCTTGCCGCAGGCACCCCCACCGTGCTCTCTGGCCCGCTTGTCACCAGCGCGGTGAAGGTCACGGCCAATGACCGCGAGTTTTTGACCGATACCTTCACCCTCTCCGCCTCGGACAGCACTTCGGCGAATGGCGGGAGCGTTGTCGTGTCCTCCGACGGTTCCTTCACCTACCTGCCGCCAGCGGGTTTCGTCGGCGCGGATTCCTTCACCTACACGATCCGCGATGACGGCACGGACAGCACCGCCGGCAATGCGGACGACCTCACCGGCATCGGCACCGTGGTCATCAACGTCACTGAAGCCGACACCGTCCTCGCGGGCACGCAAAAGGTTTGGTACATCGACAACAGCTACGCCGGAGCCAATGGGGCTGAAAACGGCACCTCCGCACGGCCTTTCAATGCCCTTTCCGATGTCACCGCAGCCTCCGGGACGGATGTGGCCGGGGATACCCTTGCCTTACGCACGGGTTCTGGCGACTACACCGGCGGCATCACTCTGTTGGCCGATCAGACGCTCGTGGGCGCGAACGAGGCACTGGTGCTAAATTCCATCACGCTCGCCACGGCGGGCACGGATCCCGTGATCGCCAACAGCGGCGGCGCTGGCATCACCCTCGCCACCGGCAACACGCTTCGAGGCTTCACTGTCGGTAACACCAGCGGTGGCGACATCGCGGGCACCGCCGTCGGCACGCTGACGGTGAGCAATGTGGTCTGCAACGGCACTGGGCCGATCTTCACCGTGAGCAACAGCGGCGCACTTGCCGTGACGCTAGAAACGGCGACGACCACGAACAGTGGCACTACCGGCATCAGCCTTACCGGCTGCACAGGTAGCTTCACCACCACCGCCGGAGCCATCAGCGGCGTGACGGGGGATGATGTCCTGATCAGCGGCGGCACCGCCAACATCAGCATCGGCAGCAGCATCACCAACACCGCAGCTCGCCCCGTGAACGTGGCCAACAAGACCGCAGGCACCGTCACCTTCAGCGGAGCCATCAGCGATACTGGCACCGGCATCTCCCTATCCACCAACGCCGGTTCCACCATCAGCTTCACCGGCGGCATCAACTCCAGCACCGGCACCATTGCGGCCTTCTCCGCCACCGGCGGCGGCACCGTGAATGTCACGGGAGCTACCAACACGCTCACCACCACAACCGCAGCCGCCTTGAACGTGACCAACACCGCCATCGGAGCCAGCGGCCTCACCTTCCGCAGCATCTCCTCCAATGGCGGCACGGGCAATGGCATCATCCTCGATACCACCGGCTCCAGCGGCGGCCTCACCGTCACGGGCGATGGCTCCAACACCTCCCTCGGCGGCAACAGCAGCGGCGGCACCATCGCCAACAAGAGCGGCGCAGACGGCAACAACGCCCAGGGCATCGGCATTTACCTCAACAACACGAGCAATGTCGTGCTGCGCCGCATGAGCATCAGCGGCGTGAATCAAAACTTCGGCATCCGCGGCTTTGGCGTCACGAATTTCACCCTGCAATACTGCACCGTCGGCTCCCCCACGCCGACGAACGTCGGCTCCATCGCCGCGAATCTGCAAGGCACCAACAACGGCGGCATCGGCGAAGGTGCCCTCTACTTTGGCAGTCAAACCGACGGCATCCTCGGCCTCACCGGCACCGCCAGCATCGATAACTGCTTCATCAGCGCCGGACGCACGGACAACATGCAGCTCAGCAACGGCGGCGGCACGCTCAACCGCCTCGTGATCACCAACAGCACCTTCGGCTACAACTTCACCACCACGCCAGCGGCCAATGCCGCGCTCACCGTCGTGGCACGCCGTGCCAGCAGCGGAAACACCCTGCTGAACTCCACCGTCACCGGCTGCACCTTCGTCGGCACGCCGGGCAATGCGGCCAATTTCACCGGTCAGGAGCCGACCACCACGCTCGGCATCGCGATGGATACGATCTTCCAAAACAACACCATCACGAACGATCACCCGCAGAACCTCCTCGGCGGCAGCAACATCACCATCGCCGGATTCAGCACCACCACCTTCAACATCTCCAACAACAACATGCGTGGCGCCAACGGCAGCGCCATCACCCTGCAACTGGGAGCACCCGGTGCTGGCTCCACCGTCGCCACCGCGCTCAGCGGCACGATCCATAACAACACCATCGGCGTGACGGGTGTGGCTGACTCCGGCTCGGTCTCAGGCAACGGCATCTTCTTCTCCTTCGCTGACAACACCACCGCACCGAAGGGCCAGGTGAACGTGGCCGTCACCAACAACATCATCCGCCGCTACAGCGGCAACGCGGGCATCTACGCCGACAACACCGGCGGCAACTACGACCTCAACTTCACCTGCACCGGCAACACCGCTGCCGAGCCAGGCTCGGGAGCCTTCGCGGGCCTCGCCTTGGCCGCCGGTTCCCCCACCACCAACGACGACATCGACATCTTCGCCCGCATCACCGGCAACAACTTCAGCACCGGTGACCCAAACAATGCGAACGACATCATCGTCGGTGGCGGTGCCAACGGAGCCTCCACCATCAAGCTCGCGGGCACCAGCGGCCCGGCGGACGGCATCGCCTTTGCCTCCACCGCCGCGGTGCAGACCTTCCTGTTCAACAACAACAACACCGTCGGCACCGTCGCCAGCGCCTACACGGATGCTCCCGCCACCGTCGCCATGTTCCGCGGTGCTGGAGCCACGAACCCACCGCTGCCTTCCACGCTGCTCTTTGCGGAAAAAGAGGCGCAAGTGCCCGTGAAGAGCCGCAGCGACCTTGTTGACCTCACGGACGGCATTGAAGTCAGTGCCGTTAATCCGGTCAAAAAGGCCCCCAAAGCCCCCCAAGGCCGTTTTGCGCCTCAAACGGCCCTCACCCAGGCCACACTCGAAAAACTCGCCGCCCAGGCAGTTTCCCGCTGGGAAGCCTCTGGTCTCACCCCCGCGCAAAAACAGCGCCTCCAGGCCCTCCGCTTCGAGCTTTCCGACCTCAACACCCTCCACCTCGGCCAGGCCAGCGGTGATCTCATCCAGATCAGCCGCACCGCCGCCGGAAACGCCTGGTTCATCGACGAAACCCCGAGCGACGACGGCGAGTTTGAACGTAGAACGGGTTTTCAACCCGTTCCATCCGACAACGGACTGAAAGTCCGTTCTACGATCCAAGGCGTCGATCTTCTCACGACCCTCATGCACGAAATGGGCCACTCCCTCGGCCTCCAGGACCGTTACGACCTGCGCAGCCGCTGCAGCATCATGTACGGCCACCTCAGCACCGGCGAGCGCCGCCTGCCAGCGCCGGGCGAGGCCGCTGGAGCCACGCCCTTCACCGACGACACCACGCGCCTCCTCGGCGCCACCATCAACATCGGCACCCTGCCAGCGGGCAAGAGCGTGACCATCGTCGGCACCGTCTTGGTCAATGATCCGGCCAATACCCAGCTCATCAGCAGCCAGGGCACCGTCAGCGGCAGCAACTTCACCTCCATCCTCACCGATGACCCCGCCTTCGCAGGCACCGCCAATCCCACCACCACACCGGTTGAGCGTCCGGACGCCACCGTCGTCTCGCTGAACCGCGCCAGTGGCAATCCACGCAGCGCCGCTACGGCCACTTGGCAGATCGTCTTTGACCAGCCTGTCTCAGGCCTCACGTCAGCAAACTTCGCCGCCGTGAATGGTGGCCTCGGCGGCGTCATCACCGTCTCCGAACCGACAGAACTCAGCGGCCCGCCTTCCACGACTTGGAACATCACCCTCACCACCGGCACGGGCACTGGCACCCTCGGCCTCAACATGGTCAATGACAGCGGCAGCCTCAGTCACGACATCACGAACCAGCCCTTCACCGGCCAGGTTTACATCATCGACAAGATCGCTCCTGTCTTCACCAGCATCACGCGGCAGACACCTTCGGCTCAGAACACGAATGCGGACACCCTCGTCTTCCGCGCCACCTTCAGCGAGACCGTCACCGGCTTGGACGCAGCCGACTTCACCGTCAGCGGCACCACCGCCACCATCAGCAGCATCACTGGCACCGGCCCCTTTGACATCACCGTCACTGGCGGCGACCTTGCCAGCCTGAACGGCACTGTGGGCATCAATCTCGCCGCAGGTTATAACATCGCTGACGCCGCTGGCAACGCCCTCCCCGGCACCGAACCGGCCACCGATGAAACCTACACCGTCGAAAACACCGGCCCCACCGTCGCCATCAGCAGCACCACGGGCAATCCGGCCCCGAATGCCGTCATCCCCGTCACCGTGACCTTCAATGAATCCGTCACCGGTTTCGACCTCACCGACATCACCGTCGCTGGCGGCACGAAGACCAACTTCGCAGGCACCGGCACCACCTATACCTTCGACCTCACCCCGAGCGGCCCTGGCGTCACCGTCACGGCCGATGTGGCCGGTAGCGCCGCTCAAGATGCCGCTGGAAACAACAACAGCGCCGCCACGCAGTTCACCCGCAGCATCGTCGATGCCGTCAGCATCGCCGCCACCACCGCCACGGCGGTGGAAGGCGGAGCCACTGGTCTCTACACCTTCACCCGTGGAGCCAGCAGCGGAGACCTCACCGTCAGCTTCCAGCTCGATGCTGGCAGCACCGCCACGGCGGCCACGGACTTCAATCTGACCTCCGGCGGCACCCTCGCCTTCAACACCGGCACCGGCGCAGGCACCATCGTCATCCCGAACGGCCAGCTCACCGCCACCGTCACCCTCACCGCCCTCGCCGAGACCCCCAATCCCGCCGAAGCCGCTGAGACGGCCCGCCTCAATGTCGTCGCAGGCAGCGGCTACGTCGCCGGAGGCTCGCCGAACGCCACAGTCACCATCACCGAGAACAGCTTCCTCGTCACCACCACGGCGGACAGTGGCACCGGCTCGCTGCGCCAGGCCGTTGATAATGCCAACAGCATCGCGGGAACGGACACCATCACCTTCTCCGACGGCACCGGTGGCACGGTGAACTTCACGGATGCCTCCGCCGATACGATCACGCTCAGCAGCGGTCAAATCAGCCTCGAGTCGAGCCTCACCATCGCCGGAGCCGGGGCCAACCTGCTCATCCTGCAAAACACCGCCGCCGCTTCCGGCACCAGCCGAGTTTTGAGCCTGCCAAACATAGTCGGCAGCAAAACGATCCAGCTTCGCGGCCTGACCCTGACCGGCGGCAACGTCACCGGACCAGGCGGTGGTCTCCATGTAGACGGCGGCGCCAGTGCCACCCTTTCCATCATCGGCTGCACCATCCGCGACAACCAGAGCAGCGGCATAGGCGCGGGCATCTACAGCATGTTTGGCGGTGCCAATCTCACCGTCATCAACTCCACCATCTCCGGCAACACCTCCGCGGGGAGCGGAGGTGGCGGCGGTATCCACTACGAAGGATTCGGCGTCACGCTCATCAACACGACCGTCTCCGGGAATAGCATCACCACCAGCCACTTTGACAATGCAGGCGGCTTCTGGTCGAGTTCCACCTCCTCCACGCTGCGCAACAGCACCATCACCGACAACAGCAGCGTGGGTGGTGCCAGCGGCATGCGAGCCTATGTTAGCGTCAATGTCGCCAATAGCATCATCGCCAGCAACGTGAACAACACGACGCTCCCTGATGTAGTCGGCACCGCCTTTACCTCCGGCGGCGGCAACCTCATTGGCAACTCGGGCACCGCCACTGGCTTCATCAATGGCACTAATAGCGACCAGGTCGGCACCGGAGCCTCTCCGATCAACCCACAGCTCGCCGCCCTCGCCAACAACGGCGGCCGCACCCAAACCCACGCCCTGCTCGCCGCAAGCCCCGCGCTCAATGCCGGCCTGATCGCTCAAATCCCCGCCGACACCTTCGACGTCGATGGCGATCTCAACACCACCGAAGTCATCGACGTGGACCAACGTGGCCCAGGCTTCATCCGCGCCATCGGCACCGTCGACATCGGAGCCTTTGAGCTGCAAAAATCCGTCTCCATCGGCAACCTTGCCGCCATCAGCGAAGGCAACTCCGGCACCACGAACTTCGTCTTCACCATCACCCGCACCGGCGATACCTCCGGCAGTGTAGCCATGACCTACACCGTCAGCGGCGCGGCTGTGAACGGCACCGACTTCATCGGCGGCACCCTGCCCACCGGCACCGCCACCATCACCAATGGCAATGCCATCACCACCGTGACCATCCCCGTGAGCGGCGATACCTCGGCAGAGCTGAATGAAGCCTTCATCGTGACTCTCACTGCCCCAGACAATGGCTACGTCGTCGCCGGCGCACCGGCCACGAGCACGATCAACAATGACGACACTCTCACCGTCACGATCAATCAAGCTGCCGCTCAAGCCGATCCGACCAATGCCATCAGCATCAACTACACCGTCGTCTTCAGCGAGGCAGTCACGGACTTCGATGACGCCGCCGATGTGACCCTCACCGGCACCGCAGGAGCCACCACCAGCATCATCACAGGCGGCCCGACCACTTACAATGTGGCCGTCAGTGGCATGACCGGCTCCGGCACCGTCATCGCTGCCGTCCCGGCCACCGTCGCTCTCTCCGCAGGCGGCGCTGCCAATGCAGCCTCCACCAGCACGGACGCCACCGTCACCCGAGATGTCACCGCTCCCGCCTTGGCTAGCGCCATCACCATCAGCGATACGGCACTGAAGATCGGCGACACCGCCACCGTGACCTTCACCTTCACCGAGGCCGTCACGGGCTTCACTGCGGCGGATGTGACCGTGCCCAACGGCACTTTGTCCACGCCGAGCAGCAGCCATGGTGGCATCACCTGGACTGCCATCCTCACACCGAACGCCTCCGTCACCGCCACGACCAACCAGCTCGCCCTCGACAACACCGGCTTCACCGATGCCGTGGGCAACGCAGGCGTCGGCACCAGCAACAGCGGCTTCTACGCCATCGACACCGCCCGGCCCACCGTCGGCATCGTGGTCGCGGACACCGCCCTGCGCATCGGCGAGACCTCCTTGGTCACCCTCACCTTCAGCGAGGCCGTCACTGGCTTCACCAATGCCGACCTCAGCATCGCAAACGGCACGCTCACCTCCGTGAGCACCGCCGATTCTGGCGTCACTTGGACCGCCACGCTCACACCCACGGCTAGCATCACGGATACCACCCACGTCATCACGCTGGACAACTCCGGCATCGCCGACCTCGCAGGCAATGCGGGCACCGGTACCACGGACTCCAACAACTACGCCATCGACACCGTGAGGCCCACCGTCGGCATCGTGGTCGCGGACACCGCCCTGCGCATCGGCGAGACCTCCTTGGTCACTCTCACCTTCAGCGAGGCCGTCACTGGCTTCACCAATGCCGACCTCAGCATCGCGAATGGCACGCTCACCTCCGTGAGCACCGCCGATTCTGGCGTCACCTGGACCGCCACGCTCACACCCACAGCTAGCGTCACGGATACCACCAACGTCATCACGCTGGACAACTCCGGCCTCACCGACCTCGCTGGCAATGCGGGCACCGGCACCACGGACTCCAACAACTACGCCATCGACACGATCTTCCCCACCGTCGCCCTCAGCTCCACCGCGCCTGATCCGACCCCGCTGGTCGTCATCTCCGTCACCGCTCAGTTCAGCGAGTCCGTCGTGAACTTCACCGCAGGCGACATCACCCCGGCGAATGCCACCGTGAGCAACTTCGTCGCCGTCGATGGTGATACCTACACCTTTGACCTGACGCCGAGCGGCTCAAACCTCGTGGTCACCGCCGATGTGGCCGCCAGCGCCGCGCAGGACGCCGCGGGCAACAACAGCAGCGCCGCCACGCAGTTCGCCCGCACGATCAATGCTGCGCCGGAGATCACCGTGCCTCTTGGTGCAGGCGGCAGCGGTCCCCCCGTGCTCTACGGCATCTCCAACGGCTACGGCACGGCAGCGAACAACCAGATCTACGAGATCAATCCGGCTACGGGCTCGATCTCCAATGCGCGTCAGGTGACATTGGCTGGCTTCACCGTTACAAATTCCCAATCACTGGCCGCGCATCCGACCACAGGCGTGCTTTATGGCGTGATTCAGACAACGGGGGGGGCATCGGCGCGGCGTCTCGTGACGATTGACCCAGCCACCGGCGTCGCGACCCAAATCGGACCTTTCACTGGCGGACTGCAATTTGCCACCCTCGCCTTCAAGCCGGATGGCACGCTGATCGGCGGCACGGGACAAGGTGGAACCACTCCCGAGACACTCTACACCCTCTCGACGGTGGATGCCTCGGCCACGCTTTTGCTCGCCTTGGGCAACGGCGCGGATGGTGAAACCATCGCCTTCCACCCGAACGGTCTGCTTTACCACTCCTCGGGAAATAGCAATGCACTCTTTGAAAGCGTGAACCTGACCACCAACGTGGTGACTCCCATCGGCTCGGCTTCCGGCGAGATGTTTGCCATGGGTTTCCACACACCGACCGCGACGATGCTGGGATCGGACATTTCCGGAAACATGTTCTCGATCGACATCGCCACCGGTGCCCGGACGCCCATTGGCCCCATCAACGGCCCGGATGACAATCGCGGTCTGGCTCTCGCCGCTGCTCCTGGTGTTCCCCTCCTCCGTCTGACGGGCGTCACCACGGGCATTAATAGCCCCATCGCCACCGTGAGTGACGCGGAGACCACCGCAGGCTCCCTCGTCGTCACCGCCACCACGGTGCCACCCGGCATCAATATCACCAACATCGTCAACAACGCCGGTGCCGTCACCGCCGATGTGAGCGCTGACGCAGGCATGACCGCTGGCATCTACACCCTCGTGCTGAATGTCTTCGACGGAGCCATCAACACCTCCGCCACCCTCACCATCGAGGTCAATAACGCCCCCACCGTCGTCGCCCCTGGCATCCCGGACCAAACAGCCGTCGTCGGACTGCCCGCCGTCGTCGTGCCACTCGGCGCTCATTTCGCGGATGTGGACCTCGACACCCTCACCTTCAGCGTCACCGGCAATACGGATCCCACCAAGGCCACCGCCGTCCTCACCGGCGGCACCAGTGTGACCCTCACCGCCCTCGCCTTTGGTCAAACCGATGTCACCATCCACGCCAACGACAACAATGGCGGCACCGTCACGGATACCTTCCGCGTCTTTGCCCGCACGATCGATCCGACCGCCACCATGCCTGCCACGCCGGTCGGTGGCTGGCCATACAGCCAGGTGAATGGCTTCTTCAACATTCAGGTGCCCGTGCAGAACACCACCGCCAATGCGATCAACGGTTTGAGGCTCAGAGTGAACGTCTCCGCCTTCCTCGGAGCACATCCTTCCCTGCGCCTATGGAATGCCACCCGCACTATCGCCCCGGGCATTTTCGAGATCGACTACCCGTATCCCGTCGCCTCGTTGGCCACGGTGCAATTCTCGCTCAGCTTCTACACTAGCACTCGTCTGATGCCGAATCCCTTTGCTCCGGTGCTGACGGTGATCGCCGTGAATCCCTCGATCGTGCCAGGGCCGCTGCCCGCCGGACTCGTCGTCTTGCCCTCCGTCATCCGCTTCACTGCTGCGGGTCTGAGAGTGCTGGAATGGGACAGCAGCTACGGCAAATGGTATCGCATCTACTACAATAACGGCCTCGATCCGAATCAGTGGCTGGAATGTACCACGCCGATCCAGGCTGGCAGCAACCGCCAGCAGTGGCAGGATAATGGGGCACCCTTCACACGGGATCCTCCTGTCGGGGCTCGCTTCTATATCATCACTGAAATTCCCTCCCCTTGAGGATAGGACTCTGAAATCTGAAATCTTAAATCTGAAATCTTAAATCTTAAATCAGGAATACCATGCTGCTCTCCCGAGTCCTCCTTTTCCTCGCCGCCACGGCCACGCTCACGCATGCCCAATGGCGTGTCTCCGCTGGTTACGCACCCATGATCGGCCTCAAGGCCGAATTCAAAGGCTTCGGCAACTTCCAAAACCCCTTCCCGGTGCCCGCTCTCGGGGCACCAGGCAGTTTCATCTACCCCAACGGTTCGGTGCAGATCGACTCCTCGGGCAATCTGGGGGGCACCACCACCTTCTGGTCCTACAACAGCGCCGCGCAGGTGGACCCTGCGGCCTTCGGTGGTCTTGGTGGCATGAATTTCACCACCGTCGCCGGAGGCTTGAATCAAGCTGGTGATGTTGCGGAGAGTAATGTGGCTGCGGGGGCCGGTTTTGATCTCCGCGCCGATCTGCGCATCGGTGCCCTCTCTTTCCTGCCTA
>Ga0114980_10001209_pt1 | contig 18516 bp, 10 predicted proteins | sample S_140806_EF_Meta_FD_87018 | JGI IMG/M metagenome (GOLD analysis project Ga0114980, IMG submission 87018) | Freshwater microbial communities from Lake Simoncouche, Canada to study carbon cycling - S_140806_EF_MetaG | ecosystem: Environmental > Aquatic > Freshwater > Lake | place: Lake...
GTTATTGTTGTTATTGTTGTTATTGTTGTTATTGTTGTTATTGTTGTTATTGTTGTTATTGTTGTTATTGTTGTTATTGTTGTTGTTTACAAAAAAAGAAGCCTCCATTATATAATTATATTATATTTTTAATTTTACATATAAATTTATTTTATTATTATTTTGTTTGTTGTAATTTAACACCTTTACTAGTCTTAACTCGTCTACCTCCTTTTTTAAAATTATTATGCATATTGTTATGACAATTTTCACAAAGGGTCATTAAATTTGCTAAATTATTTTTATGTAATACAGTATCTTTGTTTACTATAATTCCGTTAGAATTTGCATCCATTTGATGATATAAATGATGTACTTCTTTTCCGGGATTTATTCCACAATTCTCACACATATTAATTATTTTCTTTGAATTAAAATGTGACGTTTTGAGAGAAAGTAAACTACCGTTTTCAGGACAATACTTAGTACGAATATTATAGGCCTGTGTAATAAAATCATTGGGCAAGCTTAATGACTTACAAACTTCTAGTCCATACATATTACTACCAGGACCATCACAAAGTTTTCGGTCATAAACAAGCATATCTTTTTCCTTGTCATAAACTACAGACATATGTTTAATTTTTACATTATCTAACACGGTTATTTCTTCAAAATCTACAATTTCATGTAAATGTGTAGCAAAAATGAAACTACTTTTACATTTATGTAATTCTTGAATTCCGGCAACAAATATACTAATGGCTGACATTGTTTCTGTTCCTGAACATAACTCGTCTCCAAGTACTAAACTGTTTTCATCTACAAGACGTAATATTGTACGGAGTTCAGACATTTCGACTGCAAATGTAGATAGACCTTTAAATATATTATCGTTACCTATTATACGTGTAAAAATATATTTGTATGGTTTGTAGCTAAAACTAGTGCATGGCACGTAAAGACCTGCTTGTGCCATAATTACAGCAATACCCAACGCTTTAATTATACTTGTTTTACCAACGGCGTTAGTCCCGTAAAGTAATATTCCATCGGTTGTTCCATTTCCTAAAACTACGTCATTTGTAACATATGCCTCGTTAGATTGAAATCGTTCAATTAAACAATGTCTCAACTGTTTTGCGTCTACAAAAGATTTTTCACTTTCAACAATTACGGGTTTACAGTAATTAAATTTTGTTGCAATTGAGCATTTATTATGTAGAATATCTATTAAAGTAATAAAATTTATTATACTTTCAAGCATATTTTGATAAAATTCGAAATTTTCTACAAATTTGTTATAAACAACAGTAATCAAATCTTTCATTGAAACTTTGACGGAATAAATATTTTTACATAAAATATTAATTTGTTCGTCAACTATAAAATTATTTGATGAAGACTGTTTTTCAAATGCAAATATACTTTTAGATATTTTAAAATCAAAATATTTAGTCAATCCATTAAAGTTAAATGATAGCTGTATTGTAGTCGGATCTTTTGGTAGTGCGTCTGAAAGTAATTTACACCTTCTACTTGTGCAAACTAAACCTAAGTTATTTTTTTCCGTTTCGTGAATTTTTACGTAGTCACTTGTTTTAGAATTTTTTTTCTCTTTATTTTCAATTAAACAACTTAAATAATTTCTAATCTCTTCTAGCTTCAATTCCGATTCGCGCAATGTTTCTGTTTTTTTATCTAATTCTTCATTAACGTTTATATTAATGAAATTTGTTTCAAATTGCTGTATTTGGTCTATATTTTTAATTAATTCAATATTTACATTTTTATTTATATAACTTATAATTTCATTACAATATTCTTCTATATTTGATATATTATGCTCATAAATATTTAAATAATTCATTATTGTGCAATCTTGTTTTATTTCATTAAAAATATCTCTTATTGTATTTATATTATTATATAAATTAAAAAACGATTTTGGTGAAATTTTTTTTAAAAATACTGAGCGTTCCCATTTTGATAAATCTTTTATAGAAGGAAGTCTCATTTTAAGAAGACTATTAAAATTGTCAAAATGTCCCAATAAGTATTCTGTTATATCATATTCTTTTTGTAACATTTTTTCGTCATAAATAGGATGTAAAAAATTATATAAAAATTTTCGTTTACCCATAGGCGTTTGACAATTATTTAATAGTTGAGATACAGATGAATATTTACTTGATTTTACGTTTCCGTCATCAATAATATTTAATTGTTTTAATGAATGATTTGCTAAAGTTAGTCGGGTAGAGCAATTTTCAAATATAGGTTCAGATAGTTTATTAACAAGGTGCGGGTTATGTTGATAAACAAAATCTAGTAAGTAGCAAAATGATTGAGTAGCTATATTATTTTCATAAAAATTTTGTATGAATACATCAAAGTCATCAAATTTATAAAATTTCGACAAAATTTCTTTTTGATATGGTTGTTTTTCACAATTTAAAACCTTCTTAATTTTTTCTGTCTGCTCGCTTGTTTCCATAATATGAATTTTATGAATTAAACTACTATTTATTCCTGCATAACTTATAATATGTTCTATTTCTTTTTCTTCAGGTAAGTTACTTATTAGTATTATTTCACTAGGGTTATAGATAGAAATAAATCTTTCTAATTCATCGTAAGTAGTAGGATTATTTATATATTTCTCTCTAAACTGAAAAATATTCGTTTTTCCGGTATAAATGTCAATATTTGCTACACCAACAACTACGAATTTACCTTTCATCAAAATTTTATTTTCTATATAGTCAACCCAAACACATGTAATAGAATTTGTGAGAGCTTGTGTATCTGTTTGAAAATAAGTTCCAGGACTATAAATACCTCCTAAACTTCGCGTAGTGTTTTTAGATGCTTCGTCTTGAACGTATACAACTGCAGTAAAGCCAGCTTGCTGTATTTTTTTTATATATTTTTCTATTTGTATATCTTTAAAACCAGCCATCATTACATTATCTTTTTCTATACAAGAATTTTTTTCTACTATGTTTAGTTCACATATTTGAGAAAAATCTATAATTCTACTTCCAGAAATCGTTCCCATTTTTTCATTACATATGCCGTAAACTTCAAAAAAAGAACCAACTTGCATTAAAAGTATTGTGTTATCTCCATATTCATTTTGATAACGTTTTGTTAATTCAAAATATTCTTTAATTAGCGCCATCTATTATATTTATATGATTATATTTATATGATTTTCTTTACACATTTTAACATTTCAAACGCCGATTTTTATATAGAGCAAATTATATAAAAATCGGCGTTTGAAATGTTAAAAGGTGTAATACTGTTTACTAAATAATAAAATCTATATTATTTATCATTATCCTTATCTTTATGTTTTGAAACTTCTGTCGTAATGTATTCGCTTTTTTTCCCGTCAATCATATTATCAATTAGAAAATTTTTTATATTCATGTATACGCGTTTAGATAGAATATTTAATTTGTAATATATTGTCTTTAAAATTATTAGCGAAATTGATATATAAAATGGTAATGTTTTTTTTGAATTATGTTCTATTAAAATGTTATCTTTGTATTTTTCGTCAAAAATAGACAATTCGGTTGAAAAATTATATGTCGGATTTTCATATTTAACTTTATGACCATATACAACCTTATTTGTTTTGTGTAATTTATAGACAATTTTTTTAAATTCATATCTTTTTACTCCCAAAAAGTTTTGTAATTTTATGATTGTACTTGTTTCGTTATCAGTAAATATGTCTACATCAATATCACTATGGTTTGGCAAATAGTCATTTCTTTGTATGCTTCCATAAAAATATATTTTTGTATCTAAATATTGTTTTAATGACGAGAAAAATTGTTTTGCATAAGGTGACATTTCATTTTTGGTGTGTTCCATTTAAAATAACATAATATTTTAAATATTTTATAAATTATTATCGGATTTTGATAAATTATGTAATAATGTGTCAGTATTGTTATTTGTAATTTCACCAGCTAGCATTGCTGATTCATAAATTTTTCTGATAATATCATTGGGAGCATCGCTACCGATTTTTATCAGATTATGATCTCTTAAATATGTTTTAACATCATTAATCGATTTTTTTTTTAGTTCTTTCTGCGCTGATATAATGTTTTTACGAGTTCCCCTGTCTTTTAATAAAACAGAAACGCTATTTTGTATTTTAGATTTTCCTAACGTATATTTTTTTTTTATTGTTCTTTTAATTCTTATTGGTGTTGTTTGCATTTGTGCTTGGTTTTGCATTTGTGCCTGGTTTTGTATTTGTGCTTGGTTTTGCATTTGTGCCTGGTTTTGTATTTGTACTTGGTTTTGCATTTGTACTTGGTTTTGCATTTGTACTTGGTTTTGCATTTGTACTTGGTTTTGATCATTTTGCAATTTTGGCGGTTGAATTAAATTTTGTGTCATTAAAATATTATCATTTGTATTATTTTTTAATTTTTCTCTTAACATTCTTAATCTGTTTTCTCTAGCGTTATTTGTTGAAGCATTTATATTCGGTTGAATTATTAATGAAGACTCAGGATTTGTAACTATTAAATTTTTTTGCGTTTTGTTCCAAGTTCTATAAGTCGGTTTAATTCCGTTTTTTAAAACTCCATAAGGTACTTGATCACTTGTTATTATGTTATTGTTGATTGAACTAACGTATTCTGTATTAATTATAGGTTGTTCTAACTCTTCTGGCAAATCTACATTTACAATGGGTAACGAATTGCTGTAACTTGACTGATAGTTTTTTAATGTTTTTCTCTCTAGCATTTCAAGATTTTTTTGTTTAGCTAAATCATTTTTAATTTTGTCTTCATCATTTTTTTTTTGTTTGGAAACTGTTTGTAAATAGTTAATTGATTCATTAAATTCATCATCATAATTATTATTTATGTCATTAATTTTTGTTTCATTTTTAGCATTTAAATTATTATTTTTATTTTCATTATTTTTTGCTTCTTTTATTCTTTTTAAAAGTTTATTTTTCAACACGTTTGGCGAGATAAGTGGTTGTATTTTTGGCTGAGCTTTTTCTTTTTTTTTTGTTTGTTTTTTTTTTTTATTAAATTAATCTGATTTTTTTTATTTTTTTTTTTTTTTTTTGTTTTATTTTTTTTTATACTAAATAAAGCCGGATTTATAGATATTGTTTTATTTGACATTTATTATATCAAATAAAAATAATTAATAAATAACTACACATTAACAATAAATTGTACTTTGTAATATTTTTTTAAATTGTTCTTCATTTTTTTTTTTAGAAATATCTTCATTTTTAAGATGAATTTCCAGCCCTTTGTTTAAGTCTTCCAGATTTATTTTTTTCTGTTCACTTAACGGTTTGCAAAATACCCTTTTACTGTGAGCGATTTTTGTTTTAGCAAATATAGTCTCAATATCTCTTCCATAAAACCTAAGATAATCTTTATTTTTTTCAAACCATTCAATATTTATTTTTGAATTTTCATGAATTTCCCACCCATTTTCTTTTACTTTTTTTACAAATATTTTATATAAATCTTCTGCACTATATTTATCAGTTTTAAACCTCCATGTAAACCTCGAATCTAGTCCTTGATTATAATCAAAGAAACAATCTTTCAACTCTTTTTCGTATCCAGCTATAATAACCATTAAATTATCTTTATAGTCACTAAGAGCTTCACATAAGGTATCTATACATTCTTTTGAAAAACTATCTCTTTTTTCTGAGTTACCTAAAGAATACGCTTCATCAATAAATAAAACCCCACCTAACGCATCTTTAATTACATCGCGTGTTTTTAAAGTTGTTTGACCTAAATAACCAGCAATCAAATCACTTCTAGTAACTTTTTTAAAGAGTGGTTCACGTGAATTTAAATTATCACCACCCAAAATACCCAATTTACTATAAATTTTTCCCATAATTTTCGCGATTTCGGTTTTTCCCGTTCCCGGTGGTCCATAAATCACTGTGTGCATATAGTCGCATGAAGCACTTGTTTTATTTTTGTGTAATCCTTGGACGAAATATAAAATTTGATCTAAAACATTATTTTTTAATTCATTCATTCCTATCATATTATTTAGTTCCTCTAGAGGTTCTTTTATGTTATGTAACGCTTTCATGTTTATATTATATTTAATGGCTGGGTCATTTTGATATCTTTTTATTAAGGATAAAACATCATCAATATTATTTATACTCACATCAATATCAATAACTTCTCTATATTCTATATTTTGTTTATTACTCTGTATAGCTTGAGTTTCATTATAGAGTTTACTATAGTTATTTGGATTTTCTGAAATATTTTGCGAATTTATGTCATCCTTTGTTTTACCTGTAAAACATGTAGCATTATAGTTTGATTTTTTAAAATTCGCATTAATCGTTTCTAGTAATATATCTATTTGTTCCTTTAAATCTGTGTTAAAGTCGGTTTTTTTTGTTGGTTTTAGTTCAGTTTTTATTATTGGTTTTAGTTCAGTTTTTATTATTGGTTTAAAATCGTCATTTTGGTCCAAAGTAATTAGAAATTTATTAAAATTATTTATTTTTGTTGGATCCAATGATAATTGTTTCCGTTGTTTTTTCGGCATATTATATTTAATTAAAATAAGTACATTTATATTATTTTGCAAATATAATAATTGTGAACATTTTACTAGATATAATTATATTAATAAAACAATTTAAAATTAAATTGAAATAATAAATAACCAAAATAATGAAATCAACTAATATAGCAAAGGTCTCCAAAAAGATGAATCAATTAAACAACATTTCTAACAAAAACATGGATAATAATGATAATGAAAATGAAGTATTTGATATTGAAAATGATAAATATATTGAAACCCCTTGGAATATTATAGAGTCTTACTTTCGAGGTCAACACCTTGAGAGATTTGTTAGACATCAGTTGGAATCGTATAATAATTTTGTTGGATACCAAATTATTAAAACGATTGAAATGTTTAATCCAGTTAATATTGTTTCGGAAAATGATTTTGATCCTGTATCTAAAAAATATAGTTTAGAAATATTTGTAACATTTGAAAATTTCCAAATATACAGACCACAAATTTACGAAAATAATGGAGCAATTAAATTAATGTTTCCTCAAGAAGCTCGTCTCAGAAATTTTACATATGCGTCAGCGACAACAGTCGATCTAAACATAAAATACGTTGTTCGCAATGGTCAAAATTTAGAAAATACCCAAACATTTTATAAAACAATTCCTAAAATTCATATAGGTAAGTTACCAATAATGCTTAAATCTAATATTTGCGTATTAAACCAGTATAAGCATTTTGAAAATACTCAAACCGGTGAATGTAAATTTGATGCAGGAGGATATTTTATTATTAACGGGTCTGAAAAGACTGTGTTGGGTCAAGAACGTGCTGCCGAAAATCGCGTATATTGTTTTAATGTGTCAAAGAATAACACAAAATATAACTGGATTGCTGAGGTTAAGTCTGTTCCTGATTTTAAATGTATTTCTCCTAAACAAATTAATATGATGATTAGCTCAAAAAACAATGGGTTCGGACATCCAATAACTGTCCAGTTACCGAGAGTTAAACAACCTATACCACTATTTATCGTGTTTAGAGCGTTAGGTGTCTTAACTGACAAAGAAATTTGCGAGAAAATATTACTAAATATATGTGATGAGAAAAATAAAGACTTGTTGGAAGAATTACAAGCATCTATTATCGAGGCAAATAAACACATGTCACAGGAAGAATCTATCAAGTATATAACAAGTTTTGTTATGTACACTCCTATTAATATGGATAAAGAAACTGGAATCAAAAAAAAACACGAATTTACACTAGATATTTTGAATAATGATTTATTTCCACATTGTCATAACTTATCTCAAAAAATCTACTTCTTAGGATATATGGCTAATAAGCTACTTCTTGCTTCTTCTGAAATCATTAAACAGGATGATAGAGATTCTTATCTAAATAAACGTATTGATTTGACCGGCTCACTTTTAAACAATTTATACAGAAATTATTTCAATAAAGTTGTTAAAGATATGGAAAAGCAAATCATCAGAGAAATTAATACCGGCTCTTGGAAATCGAAAGATGACTATCTTAATATTATAAATTTAACTAATATATATAAAATTATTAAGTCTACCACAATAGAAAACGGACTTAAACGAGCATTATCAACTGGCGATTTTGGTATTAAACATACAAACTCCAATAAAGTCGGCGTTGCTCAGGTATTAAACAGGTTGAACTATGTATCCAGCTTAAGCCATGCCAGAAGAATTTCCACACCAACAGACAAAAGTGGAAAATTAATTCCTCCGCGCAAACTACACAACACGTCTTTCGGTTATACTTGTCCCGCGGAAACTCCGGAGGGTCAGTCTGTTGGTGTAGTAAAAAATTTAAGTTATATGACACATATAACTATTTATTCCAATTCGTTGCCATTATACGAATATATACTGCCAAATATTATTCAAATTGATGATAAAAGCATTACTCCAATAGGTATGCATGAAAAAGTAAAAGTATTTATAAATGGCGCATGGGTTGGTATTACGGAAACACCTCAAGAGCTATATTTAGCTCTCAAGGAAAAAAAATATATGGGAATTATTAATATTTATACTTCGATTACCTTTGACTATAAACTTAGAGAAATACGTGTTTGTAATGATAGTGGACGATTGACAAGACCATTATTAAGAGTTAAAAATAAAAATTTATTAATTAATAAAAGTATTATAGATAAATTAAATAAAGAAGAGCTACAATGGGATAATTTACTAACAGGTTCTAAAATGAATGAAGCTGTATTAGAATATATTGACCCTGAAGAGCAAAGCTTATCGTTAATCGCTACAAAACCCAAGGATATTATTGATAAAAATGGTGATGAAATACATAAATATACGCATTGTGAAATTCATCCTTCCACGATGTTTGGTGTGTTAGCTTCTTGTATTCCGTTCCCCGAACATAATCAATCCCCGAGAAACACGTACCAGTGTTTAGATATAAACGAAACTGTTTTATTGAGTAATGGTTTTAAAATTCCTATAAAAGATATAAAACTTGGTGACGAAGTTGTATGTTTTAATCCAAAAACAATGCTTATTTCATATACAAAAGTAGTAAACCATTACATAAGAAATACAACAAAAAATATATATAAAATAACAACACTAAGTGGTAGAGAAATAGTAGCAACAGAAGACCACAAATTTATGACAACAAACGGATGGTGTGAAGTAAGAAATATGACCGTAAATGAAACGATGATAGGCATAATGCCATATCAAGATAATGCACCTTCAAATGAAAAAATAATTATTGAAGAAATTTTAACAGAAAATACTTTCAGAACTTTGTTTATTGAGTATGGTTGCAACTTAAGTTCCATTAACAAACATATTGAACAATTAATTGAATGCAACTTATTACCATTAAATAGTAATAATTATAATATGCCTGTTATTTCAAGGGTTTTTGGATTTTTATTAGCAGACGGCTCAATAAATCTTTATGAAAGAAACGGTAATAAATTTGTATCGTGTAGTTTTGATTTTGGAACAGAAAAAGATGTTAATGATTTTGAAAATGATTTAAAATTATGTGGTTTCAATACATGCAAGTATAATAAAGGTACACGAGAATGCAATGGAACATTTCATACAACATATTCTGTTACACACAACGGGGTTTTACCTGCGTTGTTAATTGCGTTAGGTGTTTCATATGGTAAAAAAACCGAAAATGAGAGAAAATGTATTCCCAATTGGATTATGAATGGAAGTAAAATAATAAAACGTGAATTTTTAAGCGGATTTCAAGGTGGCGATGGATGTAAAATTAGATGGAATAAAATTGATAAAGGCTATAATTTTATTTGCGCAGAAACATCACAACAAATAAATCCTAAATTCAAAAAATCATTAGAAAATTTCATGGAACAGTGCATTAAATTATTTAAAGAATTTGATATTGAAGTTTCTAATATAAAAAAAGCCGAAGTAACAAATGATAGAGTAAAAATATCGTATAAAATTTCAGATAAACATAAAAATTTAATAAAATATTTTAATAATATTGGATATAGGTACTGTACCACAAAAAATACTGAATCCGCCGTAGTTATTGAATATTTAAAATATAAAGAAATATTATTTGAAGAACACAAAAAATTTATTGAAATGGTTAGACAATTAAATTGTGAAGGAAATACCAATAGTGCAATATCAAATAAGTTAAATATAAAAGTAAGCAATGTTTCAGACATAGTAAGGAGTTTAAAAAATGGTAGAAAAATTTCTATGCGCAATATAAAAGAAGACAATATAGAAACATGGATTAAAAATATTATTGTGCATAATGATATGTTATTTATACCAATCACTAAAATTGAACAAGTAGAAAATAGATTAATTTCTGATATAACGGTAGAATCAGATAATCATAGTTTTATTGCTGGAAAAAATTTCTTGTCAAGCAACTGTGCACAAGGTAAGCAAGCTATGGGTGTGTATGTTACTAACTACGAAAACAGAATGGATAAGACGGCGTATGTTCTCAACTATCCGATGAGACCATTAGTAGATACACGTATTATGAATATGATACAGCTAAATAAAATTCCTTCTGGTACTCAAGTTGTTGTGGCAATCATGACACATACTGGATATAACCAGGAAGACTCGTTGCTGATAAATAAAGGGTCGATTGATCGTGGAATGGCATTAGTAACTGTATACCATACTGAAAAAGATGAAGACAAACAAAAAATAAATGGTGATGAAGAAATAAGATGTAAACCAGATTCCACAAAAACAAAAGGTATGAAAATGGGAAACTATAATAAGGTAAACTCAAAGGGCGTCATTCCAGAAAATACTCTAGTAGAAAACCGTGATATCATTATTTCAAAGGTTACTCCTATTAAAGAAAATAGAAACGACCATACTAAAGTAATTAAATTTGAAGATCAGAGTAAAATATATAAAACTGTTGAAGAAACCTATATTGATAAAAATTATATAGACAAAAATGGAGAAGGATATAATTTTGCAAAGGTTCGTTTAAGAACAGTAAGAAAACCTGTGATAGGAGACAAATTTTGCGCGTTACCTAGTCAACAAGTTTTGACGGATAAAGGGTGGGTTGAAATTAAAGATATAGATATTAACGTCCATAAAGTTTGCACATTAGACGTAAATGGTAATATGATATATGAATATCCTAGTGCTAAATTTGAATACGAACATAACGATAAAATGTATTCTATTAAAAATAAACAAGTTGAAATAGTATGTACGTTAAACCATAAATTATATGTTAAAACACGTTACGGTACAAATTATGAGCTCATTGAAGCTCAAGACGTAATGGGTAAAATGGTAAGGTTCCAGAAAACAATGACAAACGTATATCCCGATATTGAATTTATGGAAATAGGTGAAGAAAAATATAAAATGGATGATTGGTTACGGTTGGTTGGAATGTTTATTGCAGATGGTAATTGCGATAAATATAATAAAAGAGTATTTATCACAGCTTTAAAAGAAAGAAAAATATTATTTATTAATGAAATTTTAAATGAGTTAAATGTTAGTTATTCTTATCATAAGGATGGTAATTATTATATATCTGGCTCAAAATATCCAGAAATATATAATGAATTATTGCTGTTGAGTGTTGGTGCGTTAAATAAATATTTACCTGAATATGCATTTAACTTATCAGAGAGACAATCTAGAATTCTGTTAGATGCCTTAATGCAAGGCGATGGCTCAAAAATGGAATATAAAGGTGAAACTTTTGATAGATATGGAACTATAAGCATCCAATTAGCAAATGATATATCTCGACTAGCACTTCACTGTGGATATTCTGGAATCATAAAAATAGCAGAAGAGCCAGCAGGAATAGTGCGCACAGGAAAACGCAATTTGGGTTCAAGAGCAGGAGAAATTGTAACTATCGTACAACAACATACATATTACAAAGTAAGTATTATTACAAAACAAAATCAGCCGTGGATAAATAAAAAAGTTAACGTTTCCAATGAGGAAAAACTTATAGATTATGAAGGCATTGTTTATTGTATAGAGATGCCAAGTTCTCATACATATTACATGCGTGAAAGTAACCATTCACCGTCTCTAATAATTGGAAATAGTAGCCGCCATGGCCAGAAAGGGACCGTAGGTAACATAATTCCAGAATGCGATATGCCGTTTACTAAGAGCGGCTTAAAACCAGATATAATTATAAATCCACATGCAATCCCATCTCGTATGACAATCGGACAGCTAAAAGAGACTATATTAGGAAAGGTTTTATTGGAACTCGGATTATTTGGCGATGGAACGTCATTTGGCGAATTTGACTTGAAAGATATATGTAAAGAACTTATCAAGCACGGATATGAAGCACACGGCAACGAGTTATTATATAACGGTCTAACTGGAGAACAGCATGAATGTAGTGTTTTCATGGGTCCTGTATTTTATCAAAGACTTAAACACATGGTTAATGATAAAGCTCATAGTCGTTCTATTGGACCTATGGTTAATCTCACAAGACAGCCTGCAGAAGGACGTAGTAGAGATGGAGGGCTAAGGTTTGGAGAGATGGAAAAAGACGCTATGGTATCTCATGGTGCAGCAAGGTTTACAAAAGAGCGAATGTATGATGTATCAGATAAATATTCTGTATTCATATGTAAAAAATGTGGACTTGTCGCATCTTATAACGACCAAATGCATATACACTATTGTAGAACATGTGATAACCGTGTTGACTTTGCTTATGTTGAAATACCATATGCATGTAAACTTCTCTTTCAAGAATTAAATACAATGAATATAGCGCCACGTATTATTACAGAAAATTAGAAAATATAAAATGAAATATAAAATATATAATTTATATAATTCAAAACATACATTTATAATCAAACGCTAAAACATTATAAAAAATTTTAAAAAAATATATTTAAATTTTTTTATTTCAAAAGGATCTCTAGATCTTTATCTTGTTCGATGACATGTTTTATAGCTTTCACGCTTATTATATCTTGGCTTTCTTCTATTGCATAGTAGTTTGCTAATTCTAATACTTCGTTTGCCAAATAATCTTTTAATGATTTGTCTGTAGTATACTCGTCAATCGGAATATATAATTCATTTTCTTCATGTTTTTTTCGCATTTTTGTTATTTGTAGAGGTGTTTTGTTGAGTATAATTTTTTCTAAATGTTTTTTTGCTTTTTGGGTCATTACGAAACCTTTGAAAGTAGTCGTTTCATTAAATTCTACAGGATAGTTGTGACATCTTTGGGTTTTTTTATTACGATAACAGTGTTTGCTAGTTTCGTCAGCCGTTTCAGATGATACACATTTTTTTGTTGCATTGTTTAATACACAAAAATTTTTCATAGTTTTTGACTTTGGCATTATATAATATAATACTATATTTTATAATGCAATTATTTATAAAATTTTGTTTTATTATTTTTAATTGTTTATAGGTGTAAAAAAATAAGCGATTATACATAAATAAATCAATATTCCAAATAAAGGAGAATAAGAATTTTTCATATAATTCACAATAGAAACATTAGAAAAATTATGTTTTTTTATTTTTTGCAAATTTAATACAAGAGGATTTAAAATTAAAGGAATAAATAAAGATATTTGTAAATTATCATATAAATATGCCATCGCAAAGGTATTCGCAACAATTCCGTAATTTAAAATTGTACCGGATGCTTTTAATGAAGTCTCTTTTCCGAAAACTGTAGAAACCGTAGTAATATTATTATATTTGTCTCCTTCAGTATCGCGTATATCTAGCAGAATTTCGTTAGTCCAAGAGCCGACAAAAATTAAACTCATTGCAATTAACAATAATCCAAAGTTTTTATTTCCAGCCAGAATTGTATTTGATGTCGCTAGTCCAGAAAAAAATAAAGAAAAAGACACCAATGTAGCACATGAAACATTTTTTATTATTAACATTTTTTTAAGTATTGGTGTGTATAACACAATTTTTATAATTATTAGTTGTATTATCAGTTTTAGATTGTCTGGCATAAACTGAAATGTTAAATATTCACAAGTTCCCAACAAAAATAGAGAGAAAAATAGTGCTTCTATAGCTTTTATTTCTCCACTAGCTAATGGTCTTGTTGGACTATTGATTTTGTCTATTTTTATGTCGTATATATCGTTTATTACCATGCTAGTAGACATTATAATAACCGCGTCAACTACAGATATTATGAACGGTATAGACGTAAATAAATATATGGATGGGTCCATTATCCAACCTCCAGAAAAAGATAAAAATATGGTGGGTATAATGTTTTTAGGTCTTGTTAACTGAATTAAACTTTTTGCTTTTTGGTTGAATTTTGTAAATAAAATGTTATTTTCTATTTCTGTAAAATTTTTTAAATCGTATTTTATACGTGTATTTATTAATTTTACTGGTTTCATATTTACGAATGAATTTACATTTACTATGTTAAACAACAATAGTACTATTTTTAATAAATACATTTATTTAAAATATTTATAATTCTTTAAGTTCATATTTATTTTTTGTTTTTTTTCGTTTTTTTATTTTTATTATTTTTTATTATTTTTCTCGTTTTTCTTGCATTTTTAGTTTTTCTCGTTTTATTTGCATTTTTAGTTTTTCTCGTTTTATTTGCACGTGTTTTTTTATTTTTTCCTCCATATTGCTCACCATATTGCTCACCATATTGACCAAATAAACCATTTGAGCTAATTGCCCACATTTTAGGAGGTTCAACGTAACCATCAGGGTCATCAGGTCCTTTCCTTTTCAAACCCTTTTTAGTTGTAGTATCTTTGTATCCTAAAAATGGATTAAAATCGTTTCGTTCTCTAAACGGTCTAGGCGGCTCATTAAACAAGTCATTATGTTTTGGTGTCGTAAGTCCCGTGTTTTCATTTAAATCTGGGTATTTTGGGATATTGAGCGGATAATATGGGTAGCTACCATTTGATAAACTATCATTTGATAAACTATCATTTGATAAACTACTGTTTGGTGGGGTACTGTTTGGTGGGGTACTGTCTGATGGGGTACTGTCTGATGGGCTACTAAATTGTGGGCTACTAAACGGATTAGTGTTAGAACTACTTGTAGTAATTGTAGAAGGTTCGGAAGGTAGTATCATATCAATCGTTTCATCTTCTCTATCTCCTGCTAAAAATACTAATTTATTTAGATAAGCTCCTTGCGTCATAATTTCATCATCAGTAATTTTGTCAAAAAAAGTGAAAAAATCAGAAAATGCTTTAAAACCTTTTTTTTCTATTTCGTAAGCGATTTGACTATATTTTACCGGAAAATATATGTTTGTCGGATACTGATATACGTCAATTGAATATCCAAATTCTTGTTCTAAAGTATATTTGGTATAACATAATACGAGACACTCATAATAGTCTTGAGAACCATGACTAAAATCACCTCCACCACCAGATTTGCTACTTTGTATTAGTGTATTTGCTCCGCCAGATGACGATGCTGAACTAGTTGTTCCAGGTTCGTAATTTGTAATACCCGCAAAGTCCGCACCTGTTATTTGTGGCTTTCTATTCAGGTCACCTGCATATATAATGTCAAGAATTTTTGACAGTAAACCATCTGTATTTAATATAACAAATTTGTTATTTGGCAATTTCGTAAAATATTGTTTGCACATGCATTCTATTATTTCATCAAAAAACTTATCATACTCAGCATTGACAGCTAAATCATTTGCTAAATTTAGTACACCTTCATATTTATTATAAACACTTTGTGCTGCATAAGTTAATCCAGTTACCAAACCTATGTATGTTTGTGCAAGAGCAGTTAAGTCCTTTTCTGTACTAGGTGGAACACTAACATAAGCATATGCTTCTTTACCTCGTTTATATATTAAGTATTGCATTTTAGACGCGAAAATCTTATTTGACATTCTAGCAAAAAAAATATTGGTTGCTTGGTTATGTTGAAGTATTCGTTCACTTTGTTGTTTAATCATAACTTTAAATTTATTATTATAATCAACGTCTCCAGATAAATAGTGTTTTAACGTACAATGTCCTGACAAAACACCTTCTCTCGAACCTGTATTTATACAAGACAAATGAAGTAGTTTACAAAGTGTATAAACTACGTTATCTGTAGTAATCATTACTGATTTTGTTCTGTCTTTTTCTTGATCTACAATACAAACATAAGCCAAATACATCCATACCTGTGCCACATCACCTAATTCTTTGATTACTAAATATTTTACAATCTCGTCACAATTACTAGCGGGAGGTTTATATAAATTGTTTACCACACCATTTTTTTCATTATTTCCCTGACAATAATTCGCGAATATTTCACGATCACCTTTCGTTACAGTTCCTTGTAATGGATCAGGAGATGTAGCAGAATTAAAAATTATTTCGACTTCTGATTTATTTGAATCAATCACACTCTGTTTACTACTCCACTGACTTATACCAACAAAACCTAACCTAGTTACAAATGTATTATCAAATATTACATTAGGGTTATAATATTCAGCAACAGGATCTTTTGAAATTGGATCAAGTACAGCTGCAGAAGTTTGTAATGATTTAACGCTACTATTAACACATATTCTTTCTATACCAAAACCACTTTCCCAAAATGCGGTATCTGCATATGAAATTTTTGTATTACTTCCAATAGTATCAGTGTTTAATATATTTTTTAATATTGTTTCATAAGGTTTACATACTCCGTCTAGTTGTCTTTCTATACTAATCAATTTTGTGTGATAATCATTTTTTATGTTAGGTATATTTTTTTTGCCTGTAGAAAAACACGTTTTCAATATTTCAATTATGTTGGTTATATTTGTTCCAGTTTGAGAATCTTTAATAATGTCGCAAAAAAATCTACTTTGCAAATCATCTGTACTTAGAGTAGATAAATAAGTAGATACTTTGCTTTGTTTATTGCTCTGAGTATCAATTATTATTATATCATTATTAACAACTTTAAATGTATGTGTTAACATTTTATATATTATATATATTTAAAATATAAATAATCATACTAAATTAAAAAAATCTAATATGTTTTCAAAATATTTTTAGTAGGCAAAAGTACTTGAAATAAAAGCCCTTCTTTATTTTGTCGTTTACTATCTTATATTATAAATGTAATTTATGGATAAATTTTTCATATAATTTACGGTATACATTTCCTAACTTATCAAACCTCATATTAAATTTTCCGTCCATATATTTTGGGTTAATATTTTCTACTATGCTTTTATCTTGCATAATTGTGTCTACCATCATTTGTTGTGTTATCCTATTAAAAATATCATTATACAACTTATGAAATATATTATTTGCACCTGGAATATACCAATAGCTCCTATAAGTTTTCATAAATATTTGCGAATGTGTAAAATTTATTGGTGTAACAGCTGTAACAATTGTGCTAACAAATTTATCAAAGGTTACACGAACGATCTGTGTGTGTGGTAAAATAAATTCATTGTCTACATTTAAGTAACTACTGTTAAATATTTTTTTAGCAATCGAATCTTCTCCTGACAAATATACGTATTCCGTTTTATAGTGATTTGGATAGTCGTCTTGAAGTTTTGGCGGGTTTTCTTTTATTGGGCTCGGCACTTGTATATTTCCAAAAGAGTGAACGTAAGCTATATGCATGACATCAAGTGAGTTCTCAGATAAAATCCGCGCATATGCGTTCAACGGAATATTTAAAAAATTCGCACTACAATTGACATTACACGCTTCTGGTTCTTCGTATATAGGAACTTCTGGTTCGCTTATACTAGCGTTTACATTTAGATACACCCATCCATTTTTTTCTTTTATTTGATATGTTTTTATATTTTGGCACATACTGTTTTTAAATGTTAATCCAGGGACAACAGTTAAGACACCTTTACTATTAAATTCGTAACCATGATACGGACACAATACGTTTTCTCCTGACAGTCTGCCGTCAGCCAATGAAGCACCTCTGTGACTACAATGGTTATCCATAGCAAAAAAACCATCACCATTTTTCCAAACAACATAATCATTGTTCCAAATTGTTTTTTTGTATAACTTATTTTGTGAGAATTCTTTTTTCTCTCCGATAACATACCAATTATGATGATTTGTATTTAAAGAATGGGATGGGAAATAAGACGGATAACACGAAGAACACGAAGAACATGAAGAACATGAATGAGAATACATTAAAACTCGTGTTTGTCTCATTTTTATAGCTAGAGACCAGCATTTAATAAAAGTATTTAATAATATTGTTAATAAGCGCAAAAATGTCATTTATATATCGTTATAATAAATTTCTTTTATATTATTGTAAAAAATTATAATTTAGAGCAATAAAACATATATTATGTAAATGAGTATATATTTTGTATTAATTATGTTATATACGATTAGCACTAGTGTTAAATCTTTAAGAA
>Ga0114980_10001210_pt1 | contig 18516 bp, 38 predicted proteins | sample S_140806_EF_Meta_FD_87018 | JGI IMG/M metagenome (GOLD analysis project Ga0114980, IMG submission 87018) | Freshwater microbial communities from Lake Simoncouche, Canada to study carbon cycling - S_140806_EF_MetaG | ecosystem: Environmental > Aquatic > Freshwater > Lake | place: Lake...
CGAGTCAGTGCAGAGTTAGACGAAGTTTCAGCTGACCTTGAGCTAGAACGACTGATACCGCTTACCATAGAGGTTGTGGACCAGCAGTATTTCTGCTACAATAGCATAACACAAGACTTTGTGTGTCAAGGGGTTAACTTAGTTGAAATAGTAAAAAGATTCAAACAACGCTATCCTGACAAGTCAGCCGCCATATTCAATGGCGATGAAACAGCAGTGCGTACACTTAAATCGCAATTGAAAGAACTTGATGAAAATAGCAGTAGCATCAGATATACATCTTGAATTTGGAGACTTGGACTTTGGAAACCCCGACGGTGCCGAAGTCCTAATCCTGTCAGGTGATATCTGCGTGGCCAATGATCTTGACTACAACAACATCGAAAGCACTGTTACGTATCGTAGCACTCGATATCATGGTTTCTTTGAAAGATGCTGTGAGCGATTCCCGCACGTGATCTATGTGCTGGGCAATCACGAACACTATCATGGTGACGTGGCCGCCACACTTGATCACATGCGAGCAGTGTTGGCTCATCTGCCCAATCTCTATATCATGGAAAAAGAGAGCCGTGTGATTGGTGACACTACATTTGTGGCAGGTACCTTGTGGACCGATATGAATCAAGAAGATCTGCATACCTTGGCTCACATGCGTGGTTATATGAATGACTTTCGTATTATTTCAGACAGCCGTGCTGAGGTGCATTTTAAAGATCGTGATGGCAAGTTTCGCACACGAGTCGGTAAATGGACTCCTGAGGCATCAGTCACTGATCACAAGGCCATGAAGGGAGTGATCCGGGAAACTGTGGAAGCAGATCCCCTTGCTCGCTATGTGGTAGTGGGGCATCATGCACCCAGTAGATTGAGTACCAAACCAAGATATCAAAAGGATGTGGTGGTAAATGGTGGGTACAGTTCCAACCTGGATGATTTTATCCTGGATCATCCACAGATTCGGCTATGGACACACGGACACACACATGATACATTTGATTATCAGATTGGGTCAACACGTATTGTGTGTAATCCACGTGGGTATGCAGGACATGAAGAGCAAGCAAACTTATGGCAATTGATTACCGTGGATGTATAAAATGGATTAGGTACAGTGGTGCCAGTGTCATAGTTACACTGAACCCTGTACACTGGAGTTGGATACCTAGGGCTCGACATGAAACTAACATTGAGTGGCCTAGTCCCAACGAAAACACCTACATGGTGTCGTGGTTATTTTTAACTGTTCGAGCTTGGACAGACAACGGAGATTGGTAATGAAAGTTTATATTAGCGGATATCGAGATCACTGGATCTCCCCTTACACCATGTTGGACTATGCATTCTTTTGGACTGACTGGTCAAAGTGTGCTCGATGGAAACTTCTACAAACCCTGGAAGACGAAAGTCGAGAAAAGTCTGCATACGTGGAACGTCCCGAATGGTGCGAAAAGTGGAGTGACCGACTGGAGCCCATCAGCAAAGCAATTCAGTGGGTGTGGGATCGAGTACACCCTCCTATCAACTATGTAAAAATTGATCGCTACGATACCTGGAGCATGGATCATACCTTGGCTCACATTGTGTTGCCCATGCTGAAACAACTACAGGAAAAAAAGCACGGCTCGGCTCTAGTGGCAGATGAGGATGTGCCCGAACATCTCAGAAGCACGGCTGCCCCGCCCAAAGAAAACGAGTGGGATACAGATGACAACCTGCACCTTCGCTGGGAGTGGGTCATGAGCGAAATGATCTTTGCGTTTGAGTGCAAGATGGACGACTCTTGGGAAGATGCTTATCGCTCAGGAGAACATGATCTCTTGTGGATTCCTGTGGACAAGGATGGCAACGCAGTGCCCAAAGGTGAGCACAAGCATTACCAAATGACACACGGACCAAAGGACACCTACAAGTGCGACTACGAAGGAATGAAGAAGGTTGAAGACCGTATTCAAAACGGCTTTCGTTTGTTTGGCAAGTACTACCAGGGCCTGTGGGATTGATGGCAGACGACGCAAACTCAGCCAAAGGACGAACCAGTTTTGATGTTGCCACAGGCAACACCTTGGTTCACTTTTTTAACCGAAACGTAACACCCTACGCTACCGAATCCAGCGGTCCCAAGTTCGACCTGATTCCTGTTGAAAAACAGAAAGACATCATGGTCAATGTGGCACGTATGCATGGTCAACAGGAGTATGACCGAATCATGGCTCTGGTGGCGGTGTTGAGCAAGCAAGCAGATGAGATCAAACACAGACTAGAACTCACAGACATGGTGCATCTGGCCAAGTACGATTTTCAAATTGCACACGGCAATATCTATTGGTTGCTGTATGATCGCAGAAAGGACTGCACAAGATTGAGCATTAATGGTCCTGGTGACTGGGCAACCGGAATTCCTGTGGGATATGAATACATCACACAGATAAGATGGTTGGGTGATTACACCTGGATAGAAGTTGACAACAAATAACAATTGTGTTACAATCAATGACCAATAACTATGACTGATTCGATGTTTGACTCAATGATCCACGACCTATTATCTCGACATGAATCTGGTCAAACCAATCTACCAATTAAACTAGCAGACTATGAATCCTGGCAGAAGTTATATACATTCGACGCCCTGCAAGATGTAAGATATGGACAGAGTTTTTGCAATCACTTTGACATTCAAGATCATAGAATTTTCTATGAACGAGATTGGGTAAGATGTGATGTTTTGATAAGGAGAGAATGGATTGAAAGACCATAATTATCCACACGGAGCCCGAATCAAATGGGGCAGACCTTTTGATACTGTTACTCAATGGGACGAAATAGCCACCTGGGGAATAGAGTTCTTTGGCCTACCTGGTGATCGCTACGTCACAGATATCAACATCAACGAAATGATCTGGTGGTTCCGAGACCCCCGTGATCAAACCCTGTTTACCTTGCGCAACGGATCAGCACAATGCATTCAATTACAATTAGAGGCGTAAGTCCGTCTGACGCAATTGGATACAAGTCTCAGTTGATACAAGCAGGCTTGGTTCTGGATGATGATTTTTCTTGGGCATATCATCCGGACACCTGGGACAACTTCACAGGCGGAACATACGACAAATATGTGGTGTTTCAATTTCGTGAAGAATCTCTGGCAACTTTTTATCAACTAAAATGGACATGAAATACTTTTTATTAACTATTGCATTGACAGTATTGCCTGCCTGGAGCAAGACCAAAACAGCCAACTTGCCCGCAGAGTCTGTGTTGATCTTCAATGTGTCAAAAAACAGATCTGAGTATGAACGCAACTCTCATGATCAACGTGCTATTGCGTCAATTACCAAAATCATGACTGCCATGGTTGCCCTGGACTATGATCGGGACCTTCGCAAACGACTCAAACACAATCCTAGAGTCAGTACCAGTCTACCACCACAACTGTACACACGTCAAGACTTGCTCACTGCCATGTTGGTCAAAAGTGACAACGGTGCCGCAGAAACCTTGGCCGCAGACTATCCTGGAGGTGTGCCAGCATTTGTGCAACGCATGAACCAACAGGCACGTGAATGGGACTTGACACACACAGAATTTGTAGATCCGCATGGACTTGGTGCAGGCAACATATCCACAGTGATGGAAGTGGCCGGCATGATTATTACCTCTACCAATTACTGGTTTATTCGTGAAACTAGTATCAAAAAACAAGTGGCCATAGAAACCCAGCACAAGAAACGAGTGCGCACCATCAGTCTGGCACATACCAGCGCACCTATGTTGTTTGAATTTGACAACATTATTGTGAGCAAAACCGGATTGACATCGGCAGCTGGTTGGTGTGTGGGCCTAGCAGTTTCTCAAAAGCAGGAGCAGTATGTGATTGTGGTACTAGGCGCTCCAAACAAAGCACACCGACTTGAAGTGGTCAAAGACATGATGTACAATCATGTGCTGGATCAGAATATTCCCTACTCATTGGATTTGCAATAATTACAACATGCTAGAAGAAAAAGTTATAGACTCTAGACGCCGAGAAAGTTTCCTTTATGCCCGGGAAATTGCCAAACCTTTTGGCGAATTGGACCGTGTGATAGATTGGTGCAAAACTGAAATAGTTGGGGATTGGCGCTGGCAACTGGTAGACGTGAGTTCGGATCGCCGTCCCGGACGTTATATTTTCTACTTTGACACGGAAAGAGATTTCTTTGCCTTTACACTACAATGGTCTTGACCAGATATTGCTAATTTGCTATAATTAGCACATGTTAGAATATGGTATGCGTATTGATAAACTGGTGGCCAAGAGTCGCCGATTGCCCAATGCCGAGGCACGGCAAGACATGTTGACAATGTGCAACGCCGCTTATGATATTGCAACAGAATTGAGTCGGGAATTGGTTGAGTGTCGCAGACGAGGTCGACTCAGCGCACACAGCCAAACCCTGATAAACCGATTAGATGAGTCTATAGACAACGTGGAAAAAATGTTAACTTATGCAACATTACGATATTCAAAAAGAGGATAAAGCATGATTCAAATTGAGAACCTTACTGCCTACCAGTGCGAGATGCTGGACATCATGTGGGAACTAGACAGCGAAGACGAGTACATTGAATGGTTCAGACTCCTGGATCCCGAAGACCAACTGTTGGCTGAATCACTGCAATGCCTGATCATCTTTGAAAGCCTTGAGCCCACAGTTCAAGAGATGGATACTTACTGGCTGGCCAACAACTACCTTAAGAAATTTCAACTGCAATGAATCACAATTTTTTAGTCATGTGGTGCAACGAAGGCCTTGAGTGTGTGGTTGATCTAACCGAAGACGAAAAAAATCGCACCTGGTCTGTGCTCACGGGAAAACCTCCTGTGAGTCAACTGCCCAGTCTACACCACTTGATTCTACGTGCAAAATTCAACATGCAACGTCACTATGAGATCTACACCGTGGAAGCCACCGAAGGTATCTCAGCAGATGACATTCGCGACATGTTTGAGAACTCGCCACAAACGGCCGCCGACACCATACGTGAGCGTGGCAACTGTTTGCACAGTGATCGAGTGACGGATGATCGGGTACTAATCCGATAGGCAAGTTTGCCAAATGTATCGACAACCTGTTGATACCAGTGTATAATAAATTTAACTGAGAGGTTGATCCTCAGAACTCCCCGGCCCCCGGTGCAATGCCGGACGCGAAAATTACAGGGAGTCCAGCGATGATATCAATGGTAGCTAATGGCAGAATCGGTCTGTACATGGGCAACGGCAGATCAGCAATTTCTACAAGGAAATTACAAAATGAGAGACTACAACAACCAACCCCCTGGAGGCCGAGGACGACTTCGTGCTCTACTGGCCAGCATAGGAGAAAACGCCGAAGAACGACTGACAGAAGACCCTCGTTATAAAGAGGGCTTTGACGAGGGCTTTGAAGCCGGCTACGCCGCGGCTCAAGCAAATCATCGGCAATTGACCAAGGCCATTGCTGATGTGTATCGCATTGAAGCAAGGGGCACCGAATGACAATCACAGTAGATTGGGACAAAGATGTCAGCAGTAAAATCCCTGGCAATCGTCAAGTATGGCAAGGCTGTCTAAATATTGTGCATGAGTTTGTACAAGCAATGGGCGGTGTGGGTATATGGACCAACATGCCCACCGATGAGCCTAAACTCAAAGGCATCACAGCCTGGGCCGACAAAAAGTACGGAATAACAGTGGTTGAACGATATACTAAAAGAACTGAATACCATGCATGGCTGGGTCCAAATCCCATGGACAACGTCGAGAAGCCAAGGTTTTGTCATAATGGCCCTGCCTACATACCTTACGGTAATTTTGATCCACCGTGGGGACCTGGACAACACCATCCCACAAAAGACGATTTGAGGTTGTTTATGGATCCTGTTTTTGTGGGACCTAGATCAAAGTCAGATCAAAAGTTTTTTCATAGTCAGCGTATCAAAATAGGATTGCGTAAAAAACATCTTGGGCCAAGAGATGGTTACGCAAGCTGTCAGACACCTGAGTTGCACAGATGGCATGAAGATGTGAGAACTTCACGTGCTATGTTCACCGCTTGTGGATCAGAATCAGCTACTGAGTGGGCCACCGACCGTGGCTGGAAGGAAGTAAAGTTTTGGACCAATAAACACTTGGATGTAGATGGGCTTGACATAACACTTCCAGGCTGTGAAGGCCTACCCGACACCTACGAGAAGTTATTGTTTGTCATGCGATTTGCAGGAAAGAACTAGCCAATGAAATTCAAAATAGAAAAAATTGTCGAAGATGAAGACGGCAGAGTTTTTACTGTGAGTGAACATAACGAAGCCAGAGGGAAGCGTGTTAGGCTCCTTCGAGCACCACACCTGGAAACTGATGTGGTGGTTTCTCCTGCTACTGAAGATTTGATCAACCAAATAAGGGACAAGAAATGAAATTCCAACCAGAAAAACTTAACAAGAAACATAACGGACATGAATGGTTCAAGTGGCGTGTGCTGATTGGAAAATCAGCTACAAAAGATAATGTGGGAACCAGTGCTGCCGGAAACATGGTGATAACAAATCCACGCATGCGGTTTGTGGAGTTTGCAGAAGCCAGAAACTTTTGCTGGGACACTTACGGTCCTAGCACTGAACTAGAAATCTACAGCATGGTTAAAATTAGAAAACACCTTCACAATGCTCATTGGGCCTGGCGGTTTGGATCTCATCCTGCCAACTCACCGGAAGAAGGATACCTCTACTTGGCCGGGGACGAGGAACTGACGTTTTTTACTCTAAAATTTGGTAATATTTAAAAGATTGACCAACAAATCACATCCTGCTATAATGTCTTTATTATTGATACAAAGGAACCAGTATGAGCCGTTTAGCATTACACAGTCGCCCCTTCGTGGTGTTTGATCCTGCCAACAAGGACCATCGCAAGTGGTTTGCAGAATTCAACCGCAGTGCCCGATGGGGCTCTTGTCCCGTGAGGTTTGTGGTAGAGGATGACAATGGAGACTTGGTCACAATGATCCAACGCCGACTAATCCAGTACTATGTGAGCCGTGAATTTGCCCCGGCCGCTGTGAAATCTGTTGTAAAAAAGCAACATAAATTTGGTTGACCAATAATTCCCGATTTGCTATAATCATAATATGAAATTAAATATTAATGAAACTTTGCAGTGGATCGGGGCTGTTTTTATTGTAGCAGGCCACAGTCTCAACGCCGTGGGTCCTGCGGCCTATCCTTACAATATCCTTACATTTTTTATAGGTACCGTGCTGTTTTTAGCATGGACCATCCGTGTTGCAAATAAGCCACAGATGTTTGTAAACCTTGTGAGTGTGGCAATTGGGCTTACAGGGCTAGTAAAAGCATTTGGTTGACCAAATATTCCCGATTTGCTATAATACTTGTATAGTAATTAAAAAGGAGCTCAGAAATGACAGCAACAGCATCAATTCGCACCGCAGTTGGCAACGACATGCAACGTCAACGTCAGATCAACATGTACGGTTGCACCGAACAAGATCTTCGTGACAGCATTGAATCTTCAATCACATTCAGAACATCAGGTCCTGCCATGATTGTGGCCAGCATGATGAGTTATGCACAAGAGATGATGGCTTACGAGCAACCAGACTTCCGCACAATCGAAGCCCAGCGTCAACTGTTAAATCGTGCAAAATTTGTGCTTTTTGAGTACATCATGGACCGTGCAAACGGTTGACCAGAAATTCCCAATTTGTTATAATACTTGTATAGTAATTAAAAAGGATTCCAAAATGACAGCAGTCGCAACACATATTACAGAGCAGTTGGTTCAAGACGTAGTCAACGAAGCCAGCGTACAGGCCCAGTCAGCGGCCCGAGCATTCCACGCCAAGCATGGTGATCGTGATGCCTGCGGCTTTGCCTGGGTCAACGTCTACGGCGTTCGCTCAAACTCCAAGCTGGGCAAGTGGCTAGCGGCCGCAGGCTTCCGCAAGGACTACACCGGTTCTTTGTGTCTGTGGAACCCAAGTGGCTTTCCTACACAATCAATCAGCATCCTGGAAGCAGGCGCAGAAGCCTACGCTCAGGTGTTGAAAGATCGACTGGGCTTGGACCGCGTTTATGCAGGGTCACGTTTAGATTGACCAATAAATCCCAAACTGTTATAATACTTGTATAGTAATTAAAAAGGAGTTCAAAATGGGTACACGTTCAAGAATTGGTGTCATGCACGGTGATGTCTGCAAATCAGTTTACTGCCACTGGGATGGCTATCTAGACCACAATGGTCGCATCTTGCAAGAGCATTATGACTCTGCTCGGGCCAACCATCTTGTGGCACTGGGCGACATCAGTTCACTGGGTGTAAAGATTGGTGATGCACATCCTTTCTCAAAGTTTGAGATCAACAACGAGTCGCCAGATTTTGACAAGCTCATGGCAACGCACGAGCAAGCAGAAAATGAAGGCTGGACCACATTCTACAGTCGAGACCGTGGCGAGCAAGGTGTAGACTTTGCTTCTGACTTAACCTTTGCAGACTTCTTGGCTCGTGCCAAAGGTTGTGGAGCAGAGTACTACTACATCATGCGTGATGGCGTCTGGTACGTGGGAGATACCTATGGTACTACTGCAATGAGCGACCAATTGGTGCCTTTAGCAGACGCATTGACGCCGGTCAAGACTTGGGAAACAGTTGACCTTTAATTGCCCTTTTGCTATAATACTTGTATTGTAAATTAATTAGGAGACCGACATGCCAGGATTTGTAGACGTAAGCAACATGACATCGCGAGAGATTCAACGTATGGGGCATGCCGACGATGAGACTCCGCGCCAAACTTGGAAGCCTAAATCTAAACCCCAAGGTGTCCAGCACTCGGTAGACAATGTCTGGGGTGCGGCATGTGCGGCTCAACGCATCAATGGTTCGTATGTGAAAGAGACTCAATACCGGTTTGATGAGAATACAACTACCACTGTGGTTGTGAAACAACGCAATCGCGATATCATGACAGACATTCTGGCCAACCCTGCTGTACTCACAGTAGAGGATATTGCACAAGGTCAGGAGTGCCGTAAATTCCTGCAACAAGACATTACCTTGCGTGGACTCAAAAGCAAGCTCACAGAATTTGATACTGTGATCAGCAGAGTAATTGCCATTACAGATGAGTTTGATTCTGCAAAACACAAATACGAACTGGCCGTGGTTGCAAGTTTACCTGCAAGCCACCAACGTAGCCTATCTCGTCAAGATGTTGACAGCCGTGTGCGTCAGACCACAGGCGGGTATGTAGGTGCCGTGGACGCCAAAGTTGAATTTGATGTAGAAGTTGTGAGTGCCAATTACAGTCATACCTACAACATTTTTTGGGTCACTGCAATCACGCAAGACAACCAAGCTGTGTTTTTCAGTTACAAATCTAAACTGGATACCGGAACATGGATCCATGTTAAAGGCACCGTCAAGGCACACCGCGATGGTAAAACTCAACTCAACCGCGTGAAGGTGATCTAATGCGCAACATAGTACTCGGATTTGTTTTAGGCTTGGTAGTAGCAACTGTGGGCTTCTCAGGAGTCGCACGTATGTTGGACCGTGGCGTCCAAACCATCCAAACCCATAGCAAAGAATTGGCCCAGTAAAACGGGCAAACCCAATCAAAATTATTGCAAAAAGACTTGACCATAAACTGTTCTTTTGCTATAATATTGATATGTTGTGTGACAAGCAACATGAATTTTAACTTTAACTTAACAGGCAACTTTGAAAGGCAACACAATGTCAGAATCTAAACTCTTTACAGTAGCAGGCACCGCAACTAACGCAGACGGTACCACTAAGGCTCGCTTTGCTAACGACTTGGTAGCACGTATCAAGATCCTCAACAAGGCAGGCTGTACAGATATCAACTTGGTAGAATTGCCAAGCCCAATGACAAAACTGCAAGCTCTGCAGTATTTGACAGACACACAAGGCTACACTGGTGATGCCAGCTATGCCGTAGCCAATAAATTGGCCGAGAAGACCAAGGTCGCCAAGAAAGGCGAAGTCAAGGTCACCGCTAAGAGTGCCAAAGCCAAGAGCTCTGTGACTCCTGAGCAGTTGTTGGAGGCTGTAAAGGCCTAACGCAACTTTGCGCAAAACAAAGCGGCTTTTGGGCCGCTTTTCTTTTGACCGAGATAACTACTATATGCTTGACGAAGACCAACTACAAAAACGCATCAAAGAAATCATGGTTGAGATAATGATTGTGCTTTATGAGCACGGCATCAAAGAAGCTCATATGGGTGCCATGATGCGCCTGCTGGGTGTGGATGATGAGAGTGCCGCCAAACATGATGATGAGAGTGTGGTGCTGGATGAAAAATTTGGTGAGATGATAACCAAATTAAATAAACCAGTGCCAACAACAATTCCATCGGGCACCACCTTCCATTAATGTCCATAACCTCATACCGTGCAGTAGAACCGCTGTACATTGTTACCATGCGAAACAACACCCAGGCTGAGACCATGCTCAAGGCCTGGATTAAGAGCAATCGCATTGAGCATGCCAATGTGAATGGTAATCGAATGATGTTGCACGACCAGCGTGGGTTTGAGCAGTTCAGAGTTACTTGGAAGCACGAAGTGGACCATATCACCATTTGGGATACTTGGAACCGCAGGCACATATATTTAGACTAAACTGGAGTGCCAAAATCCAGGCTTTTTATTGACATCGCCTCTGCAGGCGTGTATAATTACTATTGTTATTACAAAGGAAACATCATGACACAACATGAACAAATCGTGGCCGCATACGAATCATATATCGCGGAAAATGAAAAGTTTACAACCAAGGGTGTGAAGGCAGCGGCAGCTCGTGCTAGAAAAGCATTGCAAGAAATGAGCAAGGGCATCAAAGAGCGTCGCAAAGAAATCACAGCAGAAAAAGAAGCCCTGGCAACTGCCGCAAAATGATTGTAAAAGATAGTCAACTACATCAAACTGAATGGCCCTTGGTGCTTACTCCGGAACAAAGAGAACAACTGATACAAGAAAAGGTTGCTCGATTTACTGCCTGGTATCAGCACTTGAAATCCAATGACCACAAAGACCACAAAGATCGTGAATGTAGTTGAAGACCCAGAAACCGGCGATCTCATGCTGGATCTGGGTATGGAGTTGTGCGCCGAACTTGGGTGGCAAGAAGGCGACACACTCGACTGGCAAGACAACAAGGATGGCTCATGGATGATTCGAAAGATATCTCCTTCTCAAACTTAACAGACACAATTTCTGCACAAGACTACAATTATAATAACACAATAGATTTGACAGATCTCAATAGTGGTATTACAGTGGCCGGCCAAACATACACCATGGCTCCAATGACAGTAAGCATGCCTACTATATCAATCAGCAGTATTAGTGGTGCCAATGTGGGATATTCCAACACCATGTGGACCACAGGGCTAAGTGGCACAAGTGCCGCTGATCTAAATCAATCTGGTAAGCTGAGTTTACAGGGTACCAATGCCGACATTGATATCAATGGCAAGAGCTTGATGAAAACTCTAGAAGCATTAGAAGACCGACTGAACATGCTGACCCCAAATCCAGAAATGGAAGAGGAATGGGATCAACTGCGTGAGCTGGGCGACCGCTATCGTGAACTAGAACAGCAGTGCCGAGAAAAAACAAAGATGTGGAACAAACTCAAATCCATGCCTAAACCCAACATAAAATTATGACCTCAAAACAAAGAATCAAACACATCTCCAAATGGATCAAAACATACGCTACCAAGCACAAGATTTCAACTCTTGTGGTGGGCATCTCGGGCGGGATTGACAGCTCTGTTGTGAGTGCCTTGTGCGCCGAAACAGGGCTGAAAACCATTGTGGTCCAGATGCCAATTCGTCAGGCCAAGAATCTAGATGACCGTAGCTCAATGCAGGCAGGGTGGTTGCTGGAACACTACAAGGACACAGTTACACACATGAGCATGGATCTAACTCCTGTGTACGCCGCATTTGAGAAAAAGGTTGGACCATTTTGTTCTGTGGAACAAGAACCCAATGAATCTGAACAACTGGCATTTGCCAACTCACGTGCTAGACTGCGCATGATGACCCTGTACCAAATTGCACAAAGCCATGGTGGTATTGTGGTAGGCACAGGCAACAAGGTAGAAGACTTTGGTGTGGGCTTCTACACCAAGTATGGTGATGGTGGGGTGGACATTAGCCCAATTGGTGATTGCCTCAAAACTGAGGTCTGGGACATGGGTAGAGAATTTGGCTTGCCACAAGAAATCATTGATGCTGCACCAACAGATGGATTATGGACAGACGGCCGCACAGACGAAGATCAATTGGGCATGAGCTATCCCGAATTGGAACGAGCCATGGCCAATGACGAGCTAGAGCGTCAGGATGTGTACAACACCTTGCCCATTGAATTAGGCAAGGAAGAACGAGCACAACTCAAGAAGTATCGTGCTATCCGTGCGCGAAATCTACACAAGATGTTGCCAATCCCAGTTTGTGAGATCAAAACACAATGACCTATGTTGTTACAGAAGCATGTGTAAAATGCAAGTACACCGATTGTGTCAACGTCTGCCCTGTGGACTGTTTCAAAATGGGTCCCAACTTCCTGGTTATTGATCCAGACGAGTGCATTGACTGTGCAGTATGCGTACCAGAATGCCCTGTGGATGCCATCTATGCCGAAGAGGATTTGCCACCAGATCAACTGGAGTTTGTGCAAATCAATCGTGAGCTGGCTCTTTTGTGGCCCACCATTACCAAATCAGTTGCACCTCCGGAAGATGCCGAACACTGGGCAACGGTAAAAGACAAACGTCATTTACTTGACAAATAACACACTCTAGTGTATACTGCATTGAGTGGAATAACTACCCACTTAATGGCAGTAATGAAGCATTTTGGCCCGGTCTGACCGGGGATCTCAACCCAAGTGAGTAAGTAAAAGCCTATGGAAACAAACTTAACATTAACCAAATTTGACTTTGTGCCTTGGATTTCACGGTTCTTTAAAACCGTGGGACTAGTGGCAGTGGCAGTGGCAGTCGTGGCAGTTTGTGACGCTCGCTTAGAAAGTCTACGTACGGCGCAAAATGCCATGCCACCAGGGTATGTCACTGCCGCAGAACAAACACGCCAGTTAGAATGCCTAACACGCAACATCTATTGGGAAGCCGCAAGCGAGCCTTTTGAAGGCAAAGTAGCAGTGGCCCAGGTCACACTGAACCGTATGCAATCGGGCAAGTTCCCAGATTCAGTCTGCGGTGTAGTACATCAAAAGAATGTGTTTTACGAAAAAGTTGTGTGTCAGTTCTCGTGGTATTGTGAAGGCAATCACAAGATGAAACCAGTACACAAACCCTTGTGGCGTGAATCAGACGAAGTGGCCAAAAAGGTCTTGTTGGAAGGCTTTCGCTTGCCCAGTTTAAAGAATGCACTTTACTATCACGCTGACTATGTAAATCCCGGATGGAAGCATCCTAAAATTGAGCAAATCGGACATCATATTTTCTACGGAGAACGCAAGTGAACATCGAATCAGTACGCAACTTTCTTTCAACTACCCTAACCAAAATCTCTGCAGAAACGCTGGGTTGGTTGGCAGCCATTGTTATTCATGCCGCAACTGTTCCTACCCTAATTGCCCTAATGACCGGGCTGAGTGACCGCACACCCAATTTGGACATTGTGCTGTTTGCCTGGGCCGGTTTGGTGCTAATGTTCTTTAGAGCAGTGGTACTCAAAGACCTACTAAACATCATTACAATTGGCCTGGGCTTTATAGTGCAGGCTGTGCTGATGGCCTTGATCTTGTTCAAATAACACTTGACCACTAAGTCTTGTTATGCTATAATACTTGTATAGAAACTAAAAAGGTGAATATATTATGGCAGGTGGTATTCAAGTTGGTACCGAAGCAGGCAGTGTTGAGTCTAAACAACTCGACGGCGACGTCAAAACCATTGCAGAGGCTATTGCACAGGCTCAAACAGAATATTTTTACGAGCCTGGTCATAAAAATATGGTTTCAGAGAAATTTTCTGAATCTGTAAAGCAGGCCGCCGCATTACCCGAACTTGCAGAGATGGGCATTACTGTTGGATGTATGCCCGATGGTGGTATGTGGTTTGATGGCAATCGTTCAAATCTAAATCGCAAGTTAATTGCCGCAGGCGAGGCAAAACTCCAGCAAGATGGCGGAAATGCCATTGAACGTTGGTGCAAAAACTATCTACTGTGTAAAGGCTTAAATCCAGATGTTAAGTATGTAACCTTTATGTCAGGACCGGGTGCCGCACCAAATGGAGTATTGTATAAGTTTGGTCACTCAATGGTAGCCGCAAACGGCAACAACTGTATTTTTTACTACCAGCCAGAGGGCTTTTCTCAAGAAGCCATCTTTAATATAATGATTAGTGTGTTAGAACTTGATTTAACCTTTGAACAAATCAAACCTTTTATCAATCGTAAAATAGCCAAGAATAACTTCTATGATCTTTTTGTAAAAGAAACATCAGAAGAACGTGCGGTCAGACTAGCCGCGGCTGAAGAGCGCCATCAGTCTGAACTGGCCTTTAGTAACTTCTCACAAGACCCTGCTGATCCGTTGTATCCTGTGTGGCATAGGCTACCTAAAGAACACAAGTTGGAAGCACATGAGATTGTGGTGGAGATGCTACAAGAAGGCAAAGCCAATGCGGTGATTGCTACTACTCTTGTAAAATGTTTCTTGAACTAGTATAGTATAATAAGTACAATATGAAACCTTTATACATGTGGGCAGGCGGGAAGAACAAGATGATTCCCAAGTACCAGGAAACTCCTGGAATACCTTACTCGGGTTATGACACTTACGTGGAGCCCTTTTTTGGGGGAGGAGCCATGATGATACACATCTATGAGAATAATCCCACAGTCAAACATTTTGTGCTTAATGACATCAATCCTGAGATAGTTGGGTTATACTATGCCATTAGAGATGACATTGTAGAGTTTGTTGCAGAATGCGATAACTATTGTAATCATTATTTGCAGTTGGACAAGATTGACCGCAAAAAATATTATTATCAAATAAGAAAAGAATATACAACTCAATATCACTCTTGGTCGGCTACTAAGGAGAGTGCCACTTTGTACTTTTTGATGAAGACCGCATTCAACGGCATATGGCAAAGCACCAAAGAGGCCAAGGGTCGATTTTGCACACCCTCGGGCTTGCTTAACCACAAGGACCAAGTCTATGACAAGGAAAATGTCATGGAATGGCATAAGTTTCTGCAGAAAGTATCCATCCATAACGGGCAATGGAAAGACTGCTGTGACAACATTCAAGGACGTGCCCTGTATTTTTTCGATGCTCCCTACAGAGACAGTTTTACTCAATATGGAACAGACTTTGATGATTCTAGACACCTAGAGTTGATGGATTTTTGTAAAACTGCTGACCAAGCAGGGCATTTGGTAATGTGTTGCAACCGAGAAGCTGGAGACTCATTTTATACTGACAACCAGGGACAACTTGGTATAGGTTATTACGATATAACTTATACTGCTGGTCGCCGTAAGATCAATGATGACGGATCTCAAACAGCAAAACAAGCAAAGGAAATCTTACTATACAGCAAGAGCATCCAAAGTTTAAACTGTACACCCCCAGTTAAGGAACCAGTGTCAGCTGTACCTAAACCAAAAAAATCTAAAATAATCCAGATGGGCAATCCAGACCTACTTGAATTCACTTGACCAAGAAATCCTGTTATGCTACAATACTAGCATGAAACTTGTACATCCTCACTGTAATTTTATTGTAGACACCGGCCCCTGGACACAGGATCTTATGGACATACTAGAAGGCCGGCACAAAGTAGGAGACTTCCTTGAGGCTCGCAACGAACTGTCGGCTCGTCGAGAGCGATGGATCCACTGGCTAATCCGACATGGCTACGAAGCAGGACGACATTACTGGCCCTGCAAAGAAGGCTTTCGTTTTTCGTCAGGCGGCATTGCTATAGCGTTTACTTTGGGAATAACAAAATGATCGAGATTAGCACAAATTCCAAAACATTTAAAACTCTGCGCCCAGGCGACCCAGACTTTGTGATGAGCAGTGGCATACTCATGGCACCTCGTGCTGGACTTGAGATCAGCAACAACTGCCCTGATAGATACGCATCAGTGATTGCAGAATGTATCAATCAAGGCTGGCTCAAACCAGTGGCCCACATGCGAGATTCAGAATATACCTGGGAGTTACTACAGAAATGATTGATGCTGAAACCAATGCAAGAGACATTGTTTACTCCAAAGAGCACGATGCCTACTACAACCAAAAGACCAACGAGTGGACCGAGACCAAGTGTGATGACCCTGCTTGTGAGTATTGTACTAATCGCCCAGAGCGGCCAGTAGTTGACAAATAATTTTGGGCATGTTATAATACACACATACTTTGGAGATACTGAATGAGCATGCACCTACATCACCCTGCACTTTCCTACAACGGCAAGAAGCGCGGCAAGATCAAATTCCGCAACGCAGAAGAAGCACGTAAGGCACGTGAACTAGATGCATCATGGAAAGAACTGCAGACCAAGTGGGAACTAGATGCCGATGAGAAGCGTCGTCAACGTGCGCTGGCGGCCGAGCCCTTGAGCTACACATTGAGCACGCCTGTAGGTCGTAGCAACACACACAACATTCCTAGTCTTGTGACCCCGGGTGCCTCAACTGCATCTGTACACAAGGTCTATACCGGCACCAAGGTCAAAGGTATTGCTACCATGCACAAGTCAAATGCTGTGCCTGTGTTTAGTGATGAAGAGGCAGTAGAAATCTCCCGCATGCGCCGTGGTTAACTCTCCCTATAATAGAAAGTCTTACTCATGAAAATCTCATCACATTTCAGTCCCGAAAGAAACCTGGAACACGAGACCTTTATTGACATGCCTGTGCGAGTGCCAGCATCTCGTTGGTTAGAAAAACAACTTGGTCAGCCCTGGCATGCATTGGATAACCCCGAAGGACGATGGACCATGGCCTGGGCAGGCCGTAACAGCAACTTCAGAGAACTTGCTAACTTTGACAAGTATCAAGTTTACTTTGCTGATCAACAAGACTTGTGTGCCTTTAAGGTGGCCTTTCCATGAGATTAGGTGAAGAGACTGATCGTAGCGGCCGCCACTACTACACAGCCAAACCTGGGGAGTCCAGACCTTGGAAAAAAATCGTAGCCTGGTGTGCCCAAACATACGGGCCTCCTAGCGGCCCTGACAATCGATGGCACCGTAACGATATAGTCAAAGGCGGCAAGTTGTGGTTCAGGGACAAACAAGATTTGGTATGGTTCAGCATGAAATGGTCATGATTAAAAAACGTTTATTAACCAACAAAGGATTTGATATTATGAGTGTGGATATGTGGCAAAAACAAGAAGTTGTACGACTGCTCAAAGGAGCGCCAGGCACAATGTACCAAGAAGCAGATGATGTCAACAAGACCATCATGCGAGACTGGATCAAGAGCCTGCTGAACAAGCAAGAGATCACAGTGAGCTTTACCAAAGCTGATGGCACTGAACGCGACATGAAGTGTACCTTAAACTGGGACTTGATTCCAGAACAGCCGCAAAAAACCACAACAGGGCCAGTGGATGGCATTGTGCTGGAGAGTGCCAAAAAGCCACGCAAAGAGCCCAAAGAACCCGATCCTGCTGTGATCAAGGTGTTTGATCTAGAAGCTCAAGCCTGGCGCAGTTTCCGTATGGACCGGCTGAAGAAGATCACTGCGGAATTGGTGTTCGATAAGTAATTGCTTATGGCAAAAGAAGAAACTATAAGCATGGAAGGTAAAGTAGAAGAGATTCTACCAGCCGCTATGTTTCGCATTAAATTAGACAATGTAAGCACCACAGTACTTGGACACCTGAGTGGACGTATGCGCACCAACAACATCAAGGTATTACTAGGTGATCGGGTGGAAATTGAGTTCACACCCTACGATCTCACTCGTGGGCGTATCACTCGTCGCAAATAAATACACGATGGAACTACGTGACCACATCAATCTTGTAGAAGCAAGCACCCGTCCGGCAAAACTGGAAACCACCCCTTTACCTTATGGCGTCAAAGACCTTGAACCCATAATGAGCAAGGAAACTATAGACTATCATTTTGAGCATTTGGCCAAGGGCTATGCCAAAAGATATAATGCAGGAGAAGGCAATGCGGATTTTAATCGTGCTGGCAGTTTTTTACACAACAAGTTTTTCCCTCAGCTTCGGGCTCCCAAAGGCGCCAACCGGCCCCGAGGTGCAGTACTCGCGCTCATAGAAGAACACTTTGAAACCTGGGAAGATTTCAAGGATGCTTTTAAAGAAGCCGCAATGAAGATCCAAGGATCTGGTTGGGTTTATTTGAGTACAGGCGGTGAAATCAAAACCATTGCCAATCATGCTGTTCGCACAGATATCTGTGTGTTGGTAGA
>Ga0114980_10001211_pt1 | contig 18508 bp, 26 predicted proteins | sample S_140806_EF_Meta_FD_87018 | JGI IMG/M metagenome (GOLD analysis project Ga0114980, IMG submission 87018) | Freshwater microbial communities from Lake Simoncouche, Canada to study carbon cycling - S_140806_EF_MetaG | ecosystem: Environmental > Aquatic > Freshwater > Lake | place: Lake...
CTACGGTTTCAAGCTCAGTAATCCTTTGAAGTACACGCGCATATTCTTCGCTGTTAAACTTAAGATCATTTAGCTTATTCTTTAAATTTGCAACATTAGCATCAAGACCTTTTCCGCTTCCTGCTACGGCAGAATTAAGTGCTCGTGCTAATTCCTGCGCTGCACTGGCAGCTTTTTTGCTGCCTTCTGTAATCTCAGCTAGATCACCCTTTAGACCTTTTAAATCATTGCCAAGCTGCCGATATAACGGGCTGGTGCCAGCAACATGCGTCTGCAGATCACGCAACGCTGTAATCTGACCCTGTATTAATTTCTCAGTTACAAGATTTGTCTGCCCAAGCTGCAGGATTTCAGACCTAGCTTGCTCCAGATTTACGGATAACGGAGGCAGCGATTGCTGCAGGCTGTTTAAGCTCTTGCTAAATTTATCTAAATCCTGCGTATTGGCATTTGCTTCAAAATTGAAGCGAATAGTCCTAGGAGATCCCGCCATTGTTCAGCTCCTCCAACGCTGCCATTTCCATGACCTGCAAACCTTCAAGCATTGCTACTTGGTCGTTCACTGCGTAAAGATCAAGGAACCACTTAAGTACATTGTAGTCAAGCCCTTGATAGCCAGCCATCGTTGTTCGCCATTGCGTCTGCATTCGGCAAAACATCATTACCGTATCCCAATTTTCTTCCCATACTTCAAAAATATCTAACTTCTTGGTGTCGTCAGCAAAAATAACACCAAGCCCCCTTCCATCCTCCTCTGCCTGTTCATCGTCCTTTGATGAACTAGAAGCCGCCCAGTGTTTGGCGGCCCCTTCTAGTTTTTTGCTTGCGCTCCGCTGGTGGCTTCAATAATTGCCTCGACTACCCCACGGATAAATCCTTGCTCTTGCAGCTCATCATCCAATGCTGCAGCCGAAAACTCGATCGGCAACCCATCTGATCCATTCACCCCATCCCAGCCGACCAGCACAGCCCGCACAAGGTCTAGATCGCCTTTTGCAATCCATTCGTTTAGTTGATCACGGCGCAAGCGCTTGAGCTTGCCCGTGAATGTTTGACTGTGCTGGATGCCGCCATCAGACGGCGATGTCACCTTAATAGGCCAGGTGAACGATTCGGTGCGAACGCGAGTGTAGGACATTAGAAAGAATTAGGTCAGAACAATGGAAACTTCATCGTTGCCAGACGTAGAAGGAACTGCTACGTAAGGAATGTTGAGCATTGTGATACCATCCGACTCGCCGTAGGCGGGCTGGGTAATATCAGCATAGGGAACAGTCATGGTGACAATATTGCCAGCAGTGGTGCCATGCTGAAATGTCAGGTTACCAGTGGTGCCGTCAGTAAGGGCAGCGGTGAAGTAATCCTTAGTCCCAATCGCTACCGCTTCAATGCTTACATTCCCGGCGACCTTGCGATCAGTGGGTAACGCTTGTTTTGTACCACCAATTAATTCGCGGTAAACAATAGAGTTGCCCATGTCAAGCGACACAGACTGCAAAGCACCGGAATATGAGAAAAACTGGAATGCAGAGGTATTGTCAACCCTGAACACAAGCGGTGATGCTTGGTTAGCGTAGGTTGGCGAGATCAATGCAGTATCAGTTGGAGCGTTGTAAATACCAGTAAAATTAAACTGCAGCTCAGGGATTTGGCCCAGATCGGCCTTCATGCTGACAGTGCCGCGAGCGCCAGTTACTTTGTGAAGCAATCCATCTATGTTGTAATAAATAGTGGCGCTGCTAAAACTTGAGCTGACAGGTGCATATGTAACGCTAACGCCAGCAGATACAGTTTCGCTTAATGCACAAGCCTTTAGCGCATCGCCATAGCGAGGAGCGGTGCCAGCGGTGCCTGAGCCAGCAAGTTCAACGGTAAATTGGCACTGCACCATCTTCTGCGCTAGGAGCATCGGGCTATTGCCGAAGTATGGGCGAATAAGGTCCCGGCTGACCATATTGCCGCCCAAAGGAGTAATATCCAAGTTTTTTACTTGGATGCAATTGGAAGCGCCAGGGGTGGGATCGGTGCCATAGGTGGCCTCAGCCTTAACGGCAAGAACCGTCTTTCTACGCAGCATTACCATTGGTCTTCACCTCCAGGGGGGCATCAGATTGGGCAGGTTGCTCATCAACAACGGCTAGTGGCTGGTCGGCGTCCAATGTGCGCGATCCAGGGACAAGTTTGCGCTTGCCGCTCTTGGGATCCAGCAGGTAAGTCCCACCTTCTCCCGCAAATTCATCAATAGCCATGCCGTGTGGATGTGATCCTTCCCTAATGCTAAGGAGCGGAAATATTGGTAACCGATGTGCGATAACGCACCTTGAACTCAGTTACCATCCATCCAGCTGCTTGATCACCTTCCTCGATCTGTGGTGTTCTTTTGATTGGATATATATCAAAGGCCAAGCCGCCAATAGTCCGATCTGCCATTAGCTTGCTATGCACATCAACTTCAATTGGATCCGCAAGGCTGTCTGGCGCAATGCCTCGCACATATACAGCAATAGCAACCATCAGCTCTTGATCAAGCACCCCAAATGAGCTGCCACCGCCATTTTCAGGATCAACGCTTTTATCAACACCTGGCGCCACCACGATTGCTGGCGCTTCGTCACGGCTTAATGCTTCTACCCTGCTCCGCCAAATTCTGCTGCCCACAAGCGTTGTGCCAGCAAGCGTTGTAACTATCGCTTGGAGAATTTGTTCTCGCCTTGATGCTGTCATGCTTTTTGCAGCGATACCATACAAAACAATCCATCGTCTAGGCGCATTGGCTGATGCTGCACCGTATAATTCACCCCATTAACGATCACTGCATCGCCATATTTCAAGTTACCAAACAAACTTGAAATACAGGTAAGCGAATACTCAACGCTAATAACCTGCCCGCCAAGCACGATCTCGCTGTTTTGGTCTAAAACACCAATGCCAGAAACGGCCCCAGCAGTAACGCTGAGGCCGAAATCTTGCAGAAACAGATTTGCGTCTGCTTCAATCATCAAACGTACTTCTTGGAGCCAACAGCATTAACGGAAAATGTAAAGCTAGGAGTAGTACCAGAAATTGTGTAGGCAACCTTGAGGTAACGCTTGGCGTCATCCTTGCTAATCGCTAGCTTCTGTTGTGAAGCAGTGCCGGTAACCTGCGTGAATGCAGCGCCACTGATGGCGGTGTATGTGCCGCCTGAGGTATCAGAGGCGGTAATGGTTACGTCAAGGGTAGGTGTAGTGCCGGTGCCAGCAGCTGAATCAAGCACAAACAGCAAGTCACCGTCGTAATCCAATACATCCACAGCTGAACCAACGCCAGTGGCGCTACGGGCAGCAGTAGGGTGGCAGCTGGCGAGCTGAAGGCGTTCCAGGTTGCGTTGTTGAATTGACATTGATTAATTCTCCTTGGTGGTAGAAATTGGTTTTCGTGTTTTAGGCGCCGGGCACACAAGCGGCTCGGCTTCTATTGGGCCATCGACCTGATGGCATTTGCGGGCATCAATCAGCAGGCTTGCCTCTGATTCGTACAAGTCCAACCTCTCCCCGCTCTTGCGAGGAGTGCCAGCAACCATCACATCATCATCAAGCTCAATCCACATGATCAGCTAGCGCCAAAGGCAAATGCACCGGGATAGCGCACAGCAAAGTCAAGATCTTGGAATGCCACGATCCGAACGCTGCCCTTGGTGCTCAGTGAATAAGGATCCACCGTTACGTCAAGGCCACTCCAGAAGCCAAACACAGCGTTTTCAAATGAACCAAAGAATGTGTTTGAACCAATCAGCTGGTTGCTAACAACAGCTTCATAGCCGTTGATAGTGTTGTCGCTGCCGTATACAAACTCGGGGAAGGTAGACCCGATCTTAGGTTGTTGCTTCAGCGAACCACGGGCATAAGCAGACACCAGATAGCGCTGGGATCCAATGTCGAGGTTGTTAGCCGCAACAGAAGTTTCCAGGTCGATGTACTGGGCGTAGGTGCCGAAATCGTAGCTAGTGCTATTGATCGTTTTGGTAACGCCACCGGTCAGGGTGACAGAACCAATGCCAGTGATATTCTTCAGGCCAAGGGGCTGGCTAGCAGAACCACTACCGTAAAGACCAACGCGATCAGCTTCCAGTGCAACTGAGGCAGCAAGGTCGCTACGGATCAAGCTTTCAGCGTCAAGGCTGGATTGAATCATCAACCGGCGGGTGATGTCCACATAAGCGCCGATGCTCTTGGGAGTCATCGCAATCTGACCAAGCGCCATTTGCGTTTCGGTGGCGGCAACCGATTCGCCAAGCCAATAAGCTTGCGTAACGCTTGTTTTCCGAGGGATGTCAACGTTGCCTTGCAGCCCGCCCAGAACAGTGGCGTAAGGCAGGATTGCAGAGCGGTTGCGGACTAGATCGATAAAGCTTCCGGTCAACAACGTCGTGGCAACGCCATAGCCACCAGCGCTGCCAGTGCCAACATTTTGATCACGGGTCAGCACCTCATTAGGGATCAAAATACCCTTGGCTGAGCGGCCATACTTGGATTCGGCAGCCCGTGAGGCGGCCAACTCAAGGCCAGCGGCCTCGCGGGCAGCGCGGTCGGCAGGGTCAGCCAAGTGGCGGGCGATGCGCATAAAGCTGAATTGGCGGATTTCCTTATCGGAAAGGCCAACCTCATCACCAGAGGCCGTATGGGACAGACCGGTAAATTCTTCCTTCCTGGCGCCGATAGCATTCAACACAGCTTCACGGGCTTGCTCAATTGAGCGGCCATCAGAAATCAGCTTTTGGCCAAGTTCTTTTACGCCATGATGATCGGCTAGTGCTGAAATAGTGGTGATGCGTTCCCGTTCGGCGGATCGCACATCATCCAGGTTCTGGTTGTGTTCAGTCATCGCAGAGATAGAGACAGTGTTTGATCCGCGGATAGCAGAATCGTCACTACTAATGCTATGGAGAGCATTTATAGGAGTTTCAGCAGCAGAACGTGATTGGCCAACGGAAATATCTGCTGGGATTGGAACACTGCTAATCTCCAGCGGAGTCCAGCGGCGGACAAGCATCACGCCATCGGCCTCAACCACATCGTCTATTGAGTACATAAACGAGACGCTTGGAATAATTCCTGCTTCAATGTCAGTCCGTCGTTTTGCCTCTTCGCTGCCAGCTGCCTTTGTATTTGGGCTCCAGCGCACCTCGCAATACCCTCTGCCGTCAGCTCCTTGCCATGCACGCTCAACCTTGCCCAACACAACTTCAGAGTTATGGTTCCACAAGTAAGGCGCTGCATTGCCGTTTAGCCGGCTGAAATCTGGAGCCGATGGATCATGGCTAAGAACTTCGGTTCCAAACCACCGCTCAACCGGTTGCTCGCTTGAAAAGCTAAACCTGTAAAGCTCAGGATCACCACTGGCTTCCGCCCTAGCGTCAAATGCCGCACGTTTCATTGACCGCAGCTCAGCAGCTCGGCTGCTGCTGATGACCACATTGATATTTACTTCTGGGCCATTACCTTCCATTGTTTCTTCTTCCTCTTCCTCGGCCAAGTCCTCAGCTACATCAAGGCTGGGGTCCATAGGCTCGCCCATCATGTCTGCCGTATCATCAATTTCGCCAGGTGCCTTCATCTCTGCCGGTTTTTGCGGCATGTATCCGTTCATCCGCTCAGCTTGAACACCCGAGTTATCGCTGGGTTCAGCTTTGCTGGCTTGTGCTTGATGAGTCATTGCCAGGTGTTTGTGGTCCTCCACCTGATGCTATTGATGACTGATTAGCCTTCTGGTCAATTACCAAGGGCAAGCCAAGGCTATCTTTTATTTCGTTTTCATGAGCAATTTGCGCCATTACAGCTTCAAATTCTTCACCGCTAAAGTCACTGATCTGTTCGCCATGGCTTTCAAGCAAAAGCTCACGCGCAGTTTTTATCGCATCTAGTTCTTTGCTTGGATCAACCCAGCTCCATGTTCTTGCCTGCCATCTTGGGTTTGTATACCGCTCAGGCCGTACCCAGTAATCCTTGAATGTATCAATAGGTAGCACCCCGGAAATCATCGCTGCATCCAGCCACTCCTCGTATACCCTTTGGTGAAATTGCTGAATAATCATGCTTTGGATTACCCGCCAATGGTCGCGGTCCTCCAGCACCGATAGCCGTGAGCTGGAATAATTTGATTGGCTAAAATCCCTGCTTAATGTCTCATAGCTGCACCCCATTCCAGCCGCAAATCTACGCAATAAATTACGCACTACATTGTCATACTGGCCGTCATCAGCGCCAAAATCAGGCGGGATTGCATTCTCGCCTGGACCTAAGTAATTCCACGAGCCTGGCTCTGTATTAAGCAATCTTTGATCATTAACCACCTCATCGCCCGACAGCTCGCCTTCTGGCGTTTGAATCCAGCCAAGGCTGCTGGCCTGCACACGTTTTTTAGTCCAATGCGCTTTTTCGTATTCAGCTAGTGCATTAGCCGTCAGAGCTACAGTCGAAAACCACGGCACACCTCTTGTTTGGCCGACACGATCAGGCAAAAAGATCAAAATAATATCCTTGGCATCCAAAAAAATGTGACGCTGAGCTTCGCTTTGTTGGGCTCCAAGCTCGCTATCGCCAGGATGCCTTGTTAAAATCGCATATCGTGTTGGCCTATTCCATTCGTTTAGCTCAACGCCAAGCCGCCACCTATGGCCAGGTCTATCGCTGATGCCAGAATACATCTCATCCAATTGGTCTGATTCAATTATTTCTAGTGCCAATGGTGTTTTACCATTGCCAAATGGTTGACGTACCAACCTAATGACGCCTTCGCCTGATTCCGGCAGTGCCCCAGCTATCATCTGCTCAAATCCATGGAAGCTCAGCCTTCCGGCTACATCACATGTATCAGCCCTGCACCACAATGAAAAAGTTTCTTCAAGTATCTTGTTTCGTCTAGCGTCAAGCTGCAGGCCATCAGCCTTTTTTGCGCTTGCGCGTAGTTGTACCCCACGCGGGCCAATTACATTTGTCTGTATTGTACGTTTTGCTTGCTTAGCGTAAGGATTATCCCGGCATAATTTCCTAGAGCGATTGCGTAATAACCTTAAACTTCCTCTGATTTCGGAATCAGCCGAACCAAACCCACCCCAGAAATCTGTATCAAGCCTGCTAAACCTAGCAGCCTCAAATAACCGGCGCCCCCGTGGCCCTGGACCTGCATTCCATAGGCGCATAAATGCATTTATCGCAGATGTACGCAATCCCATTACATCCACCTCACGAAAAGTTTGCGGGGATCGCCAAATCCATTGGCAATCGAATCAGCTCGTTTTTTTGCTAGAACAGCTGATTTCAATCGATCACGCCATTTAATTAACTCAGCCAAATCAGCACGTTTTACCATGCGCCCGCCGCTTGCCGTTCCAATGCGGTATTCTTGCGCCCCTGAAGTAAGAGTCCTAATCGCAGTTTCTACATTCTCCAGATCAATCTCTTCTTGACTTCTTAGATCGACCGCGCCTGGCGAACCAGAATATGCAAGGCTTTTAGCAACGACAAAACTACCTGTTCTTACCGTAGCTGGCTGATTACTTACTGTTGCCCTCGCCTGATAAACCCAGTTCCCAAGCGCAAAATTTGTGCTAGTAGCGCTAGCTAACGTAAAAATCCAGCCATTTTTTCCAGAACTGGTCCCGCTTATTGTTGCCCCCCTGGCATAATTGGTTCGCAGGTAATAAACCAAGGCACTAGCGTTGCTGTCGTAGTACGGATCGGTCCACGTAACCGTATCCCCCGCGTAAATAGTTGCTGGCAACGTCATGCGATTATGCTGAATGACCGCTGGCGCCGCGGCTCATGCTCTATTGATGCTAGGCAGCCTAGCTTTACTGGCCCAGCACATTAAAAGATCGCCTCACGCTTTGCTTATCTTGTATTACCTCTCCTGTAGTTAGCTGCGTTCCAATGGTGGCTTCCATTTGATCAAAAAACGTTTTGCGGTTATACCTCATGAAAACATGGTGCAAACTCGCATAGGCATACACTGCACAGTCCAGCGTCTCAGCCCTAGCTCCAGCCTTTCTTACCCATCGCCGCTTGGGCGTGCCATGTTGGTAATACAATGATTGCCGCTCTGATACAAGCTGATCAAAATACTCTTGGTCTACATCTGCCGGGAAATGCAAGCATCCTGGCCCTGGCGTAGTGCTATAGCGCAATCGGCCCATAATCCTTGTCTTAATGCCATCGGTGCCGACTATATACATCATTGCTGATTTCTTCAGCGCTTTGCCTTTGGTGCTAAATTCAACCCTTGTACCACGGCCAATGGCTGGCTTGCCCGCTGTGCCAACACCTTTCGTGGCAATTACGTGCTCAGCTTTTCTTGAATTTGCGTAGTCATATACATAGCTACTATGATCGCCATCTCCAGAGTCAACAGCCATTCCCATAATTTTTAAAGTTACCCCGTCTGCCCTCTTGTAATCATCATGCAAATATTCGTCTAGCTGACTCCATGCTGCGCTGCTGTTATACCTTTCGTGAATACGTTCATGCAATATTAACCACCCCTCTGGTTCAGGCCCAGCGGATTCGCTTTTTGATCCACGCCCCCATCCCCAAATGCTTATTTCAAGTCGATCATCCTGACAGTCAACACCAGCCGTCAAGCACAACACACCTTCGGGTATCTCGCCACTTTTATAGGCATCCCTTCTGCCTAGCAAGCCTTCTGTTGTAATCCTGGACCCAGCATCATCTTTCCATGCTTCGCCTCGCCATGTATTTACAAATGTTTGATACTGCAGCGGATCTTCTTTTGTTTTTTCATACTCATGGATAAGATGCGCCCATGTTGCATTTGCTTGATATGAATATGCCGCCCAAATATGATAACTTCTATGCTCACGGCCATCAGGCGCTACATTGGCGGGAGCCATTGGTTTCCATATTCCATTTTCATCCATCCACCGTTTTTCCCTGTGCTCAATTGGCTTTTCACATTCTTCACAGATATAAACTGCTGTCTCTGGCTTGTTAGGCTCCCACCAAAATCCACCTGGCTTATTGGTGTTACGCCAGACCAAATACTGCATATGGCCGCAATGAGGGCAAGGCAAAAATCTACGCCGTTGGTCACCCTGCTTAAAACTTTTTTCTATCCTACTAAAATCTTCAATTGTTGGTGTGCTGCCATCGGCAAAGGTTCTATCCCAGTAATCAATTGTTCTATTAATTAGCAATTGAATTTGGTCGCCATCATTACCAGCACCCATCACCGGGTAACCGTCAGTTTCATCCGCCCTGGCCACCTTGTAGGTAGTTCGACGCAAGCCATTTGGGCTGTTGCCGCCAATAAAACTAAGTGAGCCGCCTTTTACATATTTTTCCAAAATACTATTAGACCCATCCCGGAACTTACCACTTGCAAATAGCTCGCTTATCGCAGGCACATTTTCTATTATTTTGTTAAACGTATCCCGGCTGTATTTTTCTGCATCGCCAATAGTAGGTTGCATTGTTGTTGAATCGCATGGGTCCCAATGCAAACAAAAGCATTCGTCAATATTTAGCATTGTCGTCCACCCAATCCTTGCGGATTTCATCACTGATTGGCGCCACACTTGACGGTTGCCAAAATTATCTAAAATTTCTTTTTGGTATGGCCGCGTTTTCCATCTACCTATACTGCCACCTTTGAGTACATAAAAATACCGATCCGCCCATTCGCTTCTTGTTAGTTTTGGCGCTGGCCTCAGCAAATGAGCGCAATTTACCAATAATTCTGCTGGATCTTTTAGTGCCATTACTCAGCGATCTCCATTGATGCCTTCTCAAGCGCTTCACGGCAAAGCGCCTCTACCAAATCAATTACATCCAGCGGTAGCTCAGGCCTATCTGCTTTCAGCCGGCTACCAATACCCATAACACCACGATTTATCGCCCCCATTGCCCTTTCCCATGCAGGCGCCACCTTCTCGACTTCCATATATTTGCCTTCAGTCGCTAACCTTTCGACCTGCAATTTTCGTGCTCGCTCTAGCTCGGCCCATGCTTTTGCTTGGTTGATATTATATGTGCCATCATCCAGCAGAATCCCAGGCGGCAGCAGGTCAGTTGAATCTGGCATGTGGACGCTTGCTCCACGCTGGTGCGGCTGCATTGCACGTTCGCTCTGCCTTTGCGGAGCTGAAAGCGAATCCTCTGTTTGGTATTCATTCACTGCAGCTAGAAATTCGGCCACAAGCGTTTCGCTATTTACCCTAATTGGGTTAATTGAAACCAAGCTAATTGGCAGCCGCCCTCTCCGGCAGTGTTTTTCTAGGTTTTGACGCGAACAACTGCGGCCAGTTTCATCAGTTATTAGCTTTGCGCCCTTTGTTGGATTGATTAAGGCCATACGCATTCAAGCTGCAACCATCCTAGTGAGCGGTTGCAATTGAGTTGCAACAGTGACAGTCACGCTGCAATTACTTTCAAATTGCCTGTTTTTGCGCTCTTTTTGATAATTTTAAAATTTAGGCCAAATAGACCTATTTAAGTGCTTTTTTCATTGCTAATAGGGCTAATTACATGCTAAAATACACCCTTTTGGCAAAATTGCAAGCAGCTGAATAATGGGGTTCGAATAACTCCGCGCCCCGGAGTGTCACAAAGGACCCGCAAATTAAGACATTAAACCTTACCCTTGCGAGTCCTTAAGTATTTGGGGCCGCCCGAATCTATCGGGGCGCTTGTATGTTTTAGCCAACATGATTTATTGCCTGATTGTTTGCCTATTTGGTTTGATCAATTGCAGGCCTTTAAGCCTTGCCTTTGCATGTCTTTGATATATTGGCGCCGGCATTGTGCGCTATGGCTTGGCATTAAAAAGCCGGCCACTTGGGCCGGCGGTTGGTTGGTTGTGGTTGGTTGGTCGGGGTTGTCAGCTTGCCGCGTCTAGCACTAGCCGCAGCGCAAGGGCTAGCCGGTGCGCCTCACTGGTGGCGGTTTCTGTGTCGCCGTCTGAGGTGACGGACGTCACCCTGGCCGCGAGGTTGGCAAAGTGTTCACCGCTGGGCTGGCCGTCGCTGATTATGGCGAGGGTTTGCAGCAGCACTAAGCCGGCTCTGCGGGTCTCCCGGGTCAGCTCTGCAATTTTAGATTCTGGCGTCGGCAATGGCACCGCAGAGGGTGCCGCCAGCATCCGCGTTAGCTGTTGCCGCGCTGATTCGGTGCTGGATTGCTCCGGCTCGGGCTTTGGCTCCTGGTGCTGGATGGCAACAGGGACGGCCGCCACCGGGGAGGGTTGAGGTTGGCGGCTGATCGTTTGCAATTGTTGGATTAATTGATCGGCTGGGCTGTTAGTGAATCCAGGATGCTCGCATGATTGATAGGTGTATTCCCCCATCGTTCGGCATAGGGTGCCGGGGTCTTGGTGGATTCGTTGCGGCGCTTCGGCTAGGGCTGCAGCTGCTAGACGGCAGTGGTCGGCCGTCTCGCTTGGGTAGCGGTGGTTGAGTGATCTGAGATTTTCAGTTACTAGTTGCCGGTAGGCGGTGGCATAATCCGCCAAGTTGGCGGATTCGGCAGCCGTAGCGATGGCGTGAAATGTTTCAGAGTCGCAGAAGTAAGCAGACATTTTTTTTAGCGGTGATGGGGTGGGTTTAATTGCAGATAATGGTTAGGGTTTCAGCCTTTAGGTGGCTGATTAACCAAAAGCAGTCTTTGGCGCTTATTTCAAGCCCTTGAGCTGAATAGCTGCGGGCCTGGCGGGCTAGGGCTTGAATAAGACCGGCCGCTGGCTTGTTGTCGTGGCCACGTTGGAATCCTGGCCAAGTCCACACAAGGGCATAGCGTCCATCAATTAATGGGTTGGCGTTCCCTAGGTGGGGATGGCCCCAGTCGGTGATTGCATCTATGCAAAGGGCCAGGTAGCCAATGTGTATTGGCTCGGGTTTGAATTCTTCAAACATGAGCCAACTCCCGGCTAATGGTTGGAAGTTGGGCCAGCTCGCGGGCTCTGAATGCTGCCAGTTCGCGGGCATCGCTTTCTTTTTGGCGCTGGCGTTCTATGCGTTCGGCCAGGCGGTCGCTTGTATGGCGTGCCTGAACAGGCATTAACAGATATTCAAGCCGCTGGTCTGTGTCGCGGTAGTGGCTGGAGAATTGAAGCGGTGAGCATTCGTTGCCGGTTTCAACCTGTATCTGTTGGCTTTTTTTGCCGCTCAGTCTGGCCGCCACTTTGGCGATACTTTCTAGATAGTTGGCGTTTAGGTTGATTGGCGCCATAGGTTCACACTCAAATTCTGTAGGCCATATTTGGTCAACGTTTGGGAATTGTTCTAGGTTTTCAGCGTTGGACCACTGGCGGATCTCAACGGTGGCGCCGGCGTGGTTGATTATGTGGGCCGTTCCGTCAAGCTTTAAGTGCGCCCAGTCTGCTGTCAGCAATTTGCCAGGTTTTAACCAGTCGGCGGCTGGTAGTAGGAGCTGCTGGTCAGGCGCTGGCCAGTAAGCCATATCTTCCCCGGCTCCGCTGGTGTCAAGCGTTGCTCTGAAGGCGCGGTGACCGTCAACGGACCGGATTTTTACATTCCACTGGCAGCGTTCTATCTGAATCCTGCTGATTGCTGGCCGTGATACGTCAGCGCTGGCGAATTGGGCGGCCGCCCAAAGGATTGGTGCCGGCAGGATTGCCACGGTTTCAGTTGTGACAATGTGAGAGTAGTTTGATTGCATGGTTTTAGGTGCGATGTGGGTTTAGTGGTTTAACCGTGAATAGAAATAAAAGGCCATGGCTTCAGGCCCTGGTCGCCGCTAGCGCCAATGCGTGCGCTTTGTTGAGCGTTGCCGCTGCTGGGCCCCAGTACAGGGATTCAAGTCTTAGCCTTGCAGCTTCGCTGGGGTCCTTTGTGCGACCGGCGTCATGGGTCAAGTATTCGGTTATTGATTGATAAGCGCCCCAGAAGGTGCCGAGGAATCCCGGAATGTCTGAGCCAATCGCCCGGCCGTGAAATTTGCTCTGCAGCTGTTGCCACTGGGGTAGGTCTGCCAAGGCCTTAGGCCTAGCAGTGCGGTTGTCACCGCGGACGGCGTTAATGGTGCCGGTCAATTGATCGGCAAACACTGCCGCCACATAATTGCGGAATTGCTCGATGCTGCAGGGCTGGCTAGCCATCGCCGTCAGCTCGGGCAGGCCTCCTAGGAATTGCTGGCGCTGAATATCAATTAGCTGCGGGATGTGGCGAATCAAATCGTTGGCGTTGCGTGTGTGGCGCACCTTGACGCGTTGGTTTGATGCGCCACGTTCGGCAATGCCTAGGGCAGCGCTGAGCGTGTTTTGGCAAACAACGCGAACAGGGCTAAACATTGCCTGGAATGCCACTGTCCCGTCATGGCTGGTCACCCCTACCAGATATTGCCGGATCGCATCGCCGGGGATCGGTTCGGCGGTGGTGCCGTTGATCTCAGCAGTAAACGTGACGCGACGGCCGCCAGCTAGCACCGTCACCGCATCGATGGTGGCCTGATCGCTGATTGCCTCGGCAATACGTATCAGCTGTTCGTTTTGGACAATCTGATAACTATCAGACTGCATAGAAAGGTGGGCGCCAGTGTCGCTGCGAACAATTTGCTGGCAGCCAATTATTGGCTGCATGTTTACGTCATAGGCGGGACGGCCGATGGCTTGCCAATCGGCATCGGCCAGGCCGAAAGCCTCGCGGGGCGTGACGGTGCCATCAATGACGGTGCCGAGACCGTGCCAGGCCGCGCGGCCGCGGGTAAAACAGCCACTAGAAAATTGATGAGACATTGTTAAAGCCTTTTGTTTTGTGTTTTGGATTAGTTAGGGATCAGCCGAGCAGGTGCGCTAGGTGACGCGCTACCAGTTGTGCGGGCGTTGAGCTACCGGCGGCATATTCAAAATCAGCGGGGTAATCTTCTTGAAGGCATTCAATGTCTTGCGTCAGATCTGCTAGCGCGTTGGCTAGGTCTAATCCGTCGCCGATGGCGATCGCTTCAACTAGTGCCCAATGGCTGTGCTGTACCTGGGAAAGGATTTCCTCAGGCAGGCAGGCCGGGCGGTTCAAGGCGGTTGCGGTTGTCATTTGGTTGTTTGTTATGTGGACAGCCCGCGCGATGCGCTGGGCATGCGCTGACTATATACGACCGCGACCGCGAACGGCGGCAGTTTCGGGAAATTGCATTAATTGCATAAGCGCAGCGGCAGCGGCGGCGGCGACGGCAGACACCTGACACCTGGCGGCGGCGGCGGCGGCGGCAGACACCTGACACCTGGCAGCGGCAGCGGCAGCGGCAGACACCTGACACCTGGCAGCGGCAGCGGCAGCGGCAGACACCTGACACCTGGCGGCGGCGGCGGCGGCGGCAGACACCTGACACCTGGCAGCGGCAGCGGCAGCGGCAGACACCTGACACCTGGCGGCAGACAACTGACACCTGACACCTGGCGGCAGTAGTACAGATGCCCTAATGTACTAGCGGCGCTAGTACGGGCACCCTGGCGGCCAATTAAAACTAGATATAAATCAGCGTTGCTTATTTGCTGCTGGCGCAATCTATCTTTGCGCTAATAACAACAAACAGCACTGTTATTTAGTAATAGCCAAACCTCGGCAATAGCGCACCCGTTAAATCTTATTTATTGCTAATTAGATTTAATCAATGCAAAGTATTTTAAATAGTCAAAACAGTTGTTATTACTTACTGTTATAACAGTATCGTTATAGGGTTTTGATAATATACGTGGGTGGGTAAATTCAAATCTTGAAACCAACGAATTTACTTGAATCAAGGCTCGCTACCACTAAATACTAGCACAACATTTTGCCTCGACGATCTCATAAGCCGGCCTATCTGTGTGTCAAAAAACACCCTTAAAACCGGCCCCCTGCAAGTCCCTAAATTTTTTCAGGCGAAACAGTTGACTTAATGCCGGCCTCCAGCAGATGCGCCACCAAATTGCTGAGCGATCTGCCTTCAATATCTGCCCTATCCCGAAGCTGGCAATGCAGCGCCCATGGAAGCGTTGCGCAGACCCTTTTGGGGCTTCGCCTTGCCAGCTCAAATGCAGGCAGCGCAATAGATCCCGCGCTAGCGCGGGTCTGAAAGAATGTGGTCATCATCCTGGTAACGCAGGGTGGTCACGGGTCAGGCGGTTGGCGCCGCGCTGGCCCACCCAAAACCTATACCGACTGCAGCGGCAATCCCCGCACATGCAGCGCAAGTGCAGCACTATTTACGTATGAACTGCAGCCTGCAGCAAATGCTCAAATAATTTGAGCCAGCAGCGCGGTCAAGCTTGATTCATAAATATTCTCCGCATGGGCTCCCGTTAGCCCCTCATAGTCGTATTTCATGCGTACTTCTGGTGTTTTGCCCACAATCGAGAACAAACGGCTTGGCTTGCCGCCAACACGCATATAAACACCTGGCGGCAATCCGCGCCGTTGTTCTGCGGCGTGTTGCCTGGTAATTACAAAATACTTTGATTGGTTTGGTGGTCGCTTTGCATTGCTGTACTTCTGGGTGCTATAGCTATTTGTATGCAATGCCTTAATGCCCCATAGCGTTTGAACGTATTGACCGGTGCTCATCCTGCCGCCAGGGCCGCGTCTAGCTGCTTCTGCTTTATGCATTGGGATCGCATATTCATTGCCAACTAAAATGCCAGTCCTGGAAAGAACGTTCTGGAACCTAGTTCTATAAACTGGCCCGCCGACAGTCTGCGGGTACAAATACCTTGACGGTGACTGGCCTTTGGGCGAATCATCAATTAACTCAAAATATGTACGCAGCGGATAATCTGCCTTATTTGATGGCCGATAAAATGACCCAGGCTTACCAGGCGCTAAATTATTTCCCATCCGTGGCACACCATAAATAGGTGATCGCAACGTCAGCGATACCTTATGGTTAAACACCTGCTCCATTTCTTGCTGGTGTAATAGCCGCAGCTCAGAGCCAAGGATGTTAAGGCTTCTGCTGATTACATACGGCAATTGCGACCGCTGAAAAACAGTAATGCTTTCCTTTATTTCATCAATTTCTTTTAGAGCAACGCGGTAGGTGCTCATAACAGAAAAAAGACCCCCGAGGGGCGCCCGTTGCTGGCCGCCTCAGGGGAGTCCACATAACTCAACCAGTGTAACGCATCAATGTCCCGCATACGAGCGGCCAGTTCAAGTGCTGTCCCATGCCATAGACCAGTCATTAGCCCATTAGTGCGACCTGACACCTGATAGAGCGCCTCCATCAATTCAGATCGCCGCTGCTGCAGTACCCAGTCCGGTGTCGTCATCGTTAAAGGCTAGGCCTAGATGCCTGGCCACCTTTTGGTGCAGCTCACGGATTGTGCCGTCGTTGTTTAGCACCAGATCAAATGCCACATCACGCAAGCCGGACTCTGACGCATGGCCTGATATGTCTGATACACCAGGGCGATGAATGCACCAGATCTCGCCGCCGAGCCTTCTGATGGCAGCGGCTTCATTAGGAAACCGTAGATCATCGGTTATGACGGCACCGTTGATTGACTGCTCCCAGATCTGAACCCATACATCAGGATGGATGCAGGTGCGGCCCCATTCGGTGCCTAGTGTCCGCAGCAGATGACGGCCCGTGGTCGGATAGGGCAGCTGCGGAATATCCAGTTCCTTGCCAACTGGATCGCTTAGGTAATACTGCGCATCGGCATAGGTGCAGCCCGCTTCAAACAGGAATGTTGTGAGCATCCGGCGCATGGGCGCAGCAAACGGCATACGCTCAAATTCGCGTAGATCCTGCAGGATGAAGTTTGCCACTGTGGTTTTGCCGCAGCCGGGCGCTGGCGACCACAACGCGATCAGGTTCGGGTAATTCATTTGTCTAGCTTGATTGGCCTACGGGATAGATGGATTTGCGGCAGCCGCCACGTTTCACCGTTGGGTGCGGTAACGATGTAATGAGGGCAACCCTCAAAATCAATCCGATCTGTCACTAAAACCGTAGTGCTAACAGCCTTGTCCCATTTGGAATCCAGGCCTAGGTGCGAGCGGACGTAAAGCTTTTCGCCGGCATCAAACGTGGTTGATTTCATTGGTTTTTCCAGTGGGTCATTTCAGCAAATAAACCGCGCAGCTGGATTGCAGCCTCGGAATTGACAGGTAATTGCTCTAACCGCGCCGCGATTTGGCGTTCCAGTGTTGGGTGCCATGCAACCGTTTTGGCGGCAGTGTGGATGGTGACGGCTAGGCGCTCACGGGGGGTGGTGGTCATTGGTCCGCCACCAATACAGATCGGGCAATGTCGTGCTGGATTTGGAAATAAGCAGCAGTGAGCGTGGGCCCAGAAACTGCCCAGGCGGCACCTAGGCCGACCAGGAAGCCGATCCAATGCTCGACATAGAGGATTGGTGACTGCTGCCGCCTAGAGCGCCTCTGAGCCCGTCTGCGGTCGAGTGAGTTCATGGTTTGAACCGTGAAGGGTAAAAGACCTGCCGGACCTTGCGGCCATCCCATGGGTAGCCGTCTGCGGCGAGAACCAAAAGGCAGGCGCCGGTGTAGGTCTGCGCCATGTTTGCACAAGCAAACGTACTTGTCCACGGTCGGGACCACGATCAAACGCTTTTGCCAATTTTCAAACGCCTTCAAACGCTTAAGCGTTTGACAGAGATCCCAGCCATGGCAAGCGATTTCGCGCTTTCAAACGTTTCAAACGCTTTTAAAGATATATATATATAGAAACAAGTTTTTATGTGTCTTATTCTTAGACCAAGACTAGACTTAGACGTAGAGACATATGCATTTGTTTTTCTATATATATCTGTCTCCACAGGCGTTTGGCGTTTGATTTCCCCAAACGCCAGTCATACCAGTCGATCCTGTCAAACGGTAGGCGTTTGAAGGCGTTTGACAGCTGTCAAAGCGTTTGAAGTGGCACTGCAATCGCCCGGTGCTGACCAACCCCGCGGAAGTAATGCGAGCCTGCAGCCGTCGCACCGTTCAAGCGCCTAAGAACTGTGGGATAGCTGTGTTGCCAAGCGGTTTCAGCTAATAACTTGGTTAGTGCCTTTGAGTTATTGGCGACCAAAAGCAGGCCATCTTTTACCTGCAGGCCATGGCGGCCAAGGTGCGCAGCAGCGATTTCCGTTGTGATCGGTTCAAACGGTTTGGTGCTAGGCGTTTGAACCATTTGGATTAATTCCAGCAGTGTTCGTGTGATGGCGCGGTCATCGGTTTCAACCCTGATGGGCTGCTGAAGGATGGTGTCAAGGCAGCGGCGCTCATCTGGGATCTCAGTGGCCTGCTGGTATTCAGACCAATCAATAAGGCCTATAAGGTCATGGGCCACCGCGTCGGTTGGGACAGAATCGGACTGCAGGGACCAGGCGCCGGCCATGAGGGTGCCATATTGATCGCCCAACGCTTGGGAATCAAACTTTCTGGCTGCAACGGCGGTGAATAATGCGATTGTTTGGCGAATTATTGGGATCATTGAGACAGTTCTTGCGATCAAACGCCTGCCAATTTCGGGCGTGATCAAACGGTCTAGCGATTTATCTAGTTCTTCCCATTGGC
>Ga0114980_10001213_pt1 | contig 18459 bp, 17 predicted proteins | sample S_140806_EF_Meta_FD_87018 | JGI IMG/M metagenome (GOLD analysis project Ga0114980, IMG submission 87018) | Freshwater microbial communities from Lake Simoncouche, Canada to study carbon cycling - S_140806_EF_MetaG | ecosystem: Environmental > Aquatic > Freshwater > Lake | place: Lake...
AAGAGCAGTCAACGCTGTGATCTGCTTCTTGAGGTTGCCTAGTGCTGTGTTAACAGACTTAGCAAGTGTTGCAACTGCAGCTGATGCATCTTCTGCTGCTGCTGTTGCTGCATCTGCTGCATCTGCTGCTGCAAGTGCTGCATCAGTTGCTGCGTTAGCTGCATCTGTTGCTTCTACTGCTGCATCGACTGCTGCCTGTGAACCTGGGTTCGAAAGGTTGACAGTGATTGTGCGAGTAAGTCCTGCGTTAGCTACGTTACCTGGGTAGCTTCCAATTGCTGCTGTTTTGTATGAGAATGTGAAATCTCCCTCTACCTTTGGAAGGTAGACGCGATACACAACAGAGTTTGAAGGAGTTGCGATGTTATCAGTTGTCGCAGCTACTGCCTTTGTAATTGTTGTCACATCTGTGAATACAAGTGAACCTGCTGTGATTGAATCAAGCGGTGAACTGGTTGTGATACCAGTTGATGCGAACACTGTGTATGTTCCTGGAGCAAGTGCCTTTCCAGCCTTGTCAACAGGTGTAATTGTGATGAATGCAGCTGAACCTGGAGCATATGACTGCTTATCAAGTCCGACGATAACATCTGCTTGTTCTGTCGCTCCGCCACCAACAGTTACTGTTACAGCATCTGACTTAATTGCATAGCCAGTTGTTGTTACATCTGCTGCTGATGTTGCAAGACCTACAGTGATCTTTGCGGTTCCAGCCTTAACACCAGTGAGATCGAAATCTGTTGATCCCGTAGTTGCTGATGTGTTTCCGGTTGCTGCTGAGTATGAATTGCTTACGATTGTTGTATCTGCTGATGTTGCCTTAAGTACTGCGCCACCAACTAGGTATCCACTTGCATCGTATGCAACTGCAGAAATCGCCTTTGCGTTGCTCTTAACACCAAGAACTGTTGTGTTAACAGAAGCAACGATTACTGCAACGTCACCGTAGAAAGTCACTGACTCTGTTGCAAGAACCTTACCTGCAAGTGAAGAGATTGTGATTGTTCCAACGCCAGCTGTTCCATCAGGGAACACCTCAACGATGTCACCCTTCTTTACGACGATTGAACGTCCAACTGAAGTGATAGTCGCGATGTTTGCAACTGATCCTGAACCCAATACACCAGCACCTGTGATGGTTACTGTGACTGATTCAGCTACGTTGGTTTCATTTCCAGCCGCATTTGCAGTTGTAATTACGAGAGTTGCTGCTGCCACAGAGTTAGAAGCTGTCTTTGATGCAAGAACTGTTGCATCAGTTGTAGCCGTGTTTGTCTCACCTGTGTTCAGGATACTTGTCGCTGATGACACCACTGTGTCAAGACCTGCATCCTTAGTAACTGTGAAAGTGATTGTCTGTGCTGTTCCGTTAAGTGAACCTGTTGAAACGTTTGCAGGTGTGAGCTTAACAACATATGTACCAGCAACTGTTGGGGCTGTGCGTGAATCAGTTCCAAGGTAAACCTTGTACTTAGCTGAAACCTGAGCAGCACCATTGGTAAGATTGCTCACCTTTGACGCATTGTTTGGATTGGTTACTGCACCAGCAACGTTACCGCCAGATGCAACAGCAGTAATTGTGTCAATTCCAGCAGATGCTGTTTCAACAAGTGCCAAGAATGGCAGCGCTACTGATGTCGCAGGTCCTGAGACCAATGACGCTGTTACTGACATTGAGTCGTATTGTGCACCAGCAAGGAATGCCAGTGTTGTTGTAACTGAAGTAGCTGTCGCCGTTTCAGCTGTTGTCTGCGCAGCTGTTGCAGCTGATACAGATAGTAGGTCTGAGTTCACCGCTGCGCTTGAAGGCGCAACAGAAAGAACACCAAGACCCAAAGCTGCAACCGCTACAAGCGCGATGCGCTTGAAAGTTGTCTTTGTAGACATGTGTTTCCTTTCGATAGTCGAGTTACGGAATTTCCGTACCTCGGCTTGGAATCAGTTTCCTGACTCCGCTCGATTCATCGCACGTGCTGATGAATCAAATTCTCCACCGTGTATCCGGACGCGGTGAAGAAACTTATTTAATTATGCTCGCGGTATTAATACCGCCTGAGCCAAAATTTGGGTCTTGCTCGCGTTGAGCAAGAGACGAGACGTGATCGTCTTAGGTGCGCCAACCAGGTCGTAGCCACGGTTGCCCACGGCAATAGACAACTCTGAAGTTGGGGTTGAGAGTAGGGAAATTGTAACGGTCATAAGGTACTGGCCATTGGACATACGCTCAAAATCGACGCTCGTGGCGCGAGCTTCCGCTACCGCCCAGATGCCTTTGATTCCAAATGAAACGTATTCAACCTCATACTTTGTGCCGTTGCCATCAACTGTGATGACCTGATCGATCATCACATTGGGTCCACCCACGGAAGTGATGGCTTGGGTGGCCAATATTGTGCCTTGCTCTGTTGCCTCAGGAATATTGTGGTTTATGCGCATCTTGCCTAGGGCGCCGCTCTCACCTGTAACAGTGAGGGCTGTTGGAATACCTTCAGAATCAAGGCCAGGCCAGGCAGCCTTGGCGCCCTTGATATATACGCCAGAGACCATCGTTGAAGACTTCTTAGCTGGCATTGAAATAGATGGCGCAGGGGCTGCTGCCTCTGCCGTGGCAGAAGGAGCAGCAACCTTTGCTGTTGGCTCCTGGGTTGTTGCTGTTGGCAGAACGCCTTCGCCACCAGTAAGTGAGTTAAAACCAAGGAAAGCAGTGACTACTAATAGTAATGAGAGTGCGACCTTAGAAGACTTAGCTGCAAGATCGGCCGCCTTCTTATAAGTGGTTGAAAGCATGTCGAGGGCGGTGAGGCCACGCTCGTGGTCGATAACAAGTTCTGAAAGAACACGGCGAAGTGAAGTGCGAGCACGAGAAACAGTGTGGCGCACTGCAGATTCCTTGATACCAAGCTCTGCCGCGATCTCTGAAGTCGAGCGACCTTCCATCTCCCACATAACCAGCGCTGCGCGCTCTGCTGGTGAGAGAAGGGATAGAGCCTGGCGAATGATTGCGGCATCTTCTGCCTGGGAGAGCACCGCTGAGTGATCACCGGAGACCTGCCATGCAGCCTCTACTTCAGCCTGGGCATCATCTATAACCACAAGGTTTGGGCGGCGCCCTTCCATGCGGAAGTAGTCGATGCAGAGGTTTTCGATAGTGCGGTGGAGGTATGAGAGAGCGTGCTCTGAAGACTCAAGCTCAGGAGCAGCCAACATGAACTTAATGAGTGAGTCTTGGGTAATTTCCTCAGCCTTAGTGGAGTCTTTCAACACTCGATTGGCATGGGAGAGAAGCTCTGAACGGTGCTCAGTGTAAAAAGCCCCCAGTTCAGCAACTGTCCATACGCTAAGTGCCACTTTTTCGATCCTTCATTAACCGGTTTTATCTTGCAGAGCCCAGCCGTCGCTGCCTCTACCTGCTACTACGAATCCCATCCTAGATTGTCGCGAGGATGGAACAAAACGGACATTTTGAATTTCAATCGTTTCTTGGGCTTTTTCCCCGCCTCTCCTCAAAAGTAGCAGGTCACTCGCAAACAGGGCTTGAAACTTGGCCAAAGTTCAGATGTCCAAAAAAGGTTTACTAGAAACCCATTAATTCTGCTTGTTGATCAAAATCGGAGATTTTTTCTCGTAATTCGTTGAATGTTCCATTACCCAGTATTTTGCCTTTATCCAAATAATAAATCTCGTCTGCTTGAAGTACGGTGGAAAGTCGATGGGCCACCAAAACCAATGTCGTAGAACCCTTTAGATCTGAAAGCAAGGTGGAGATAACTTTCTCGCTCTGGGCATCCAAGGCGCTTGTTGGTTCATCCAAAATCAGTAACCTCGGTTGAGTAACAAGCGCTCGTGCGAGCCCTAGCCGTTGCTTTTCACCTCCACTTAATGGATTCAGGGCAAGATCATAATTGTCGAGATGATTGAGTAATGTTTGATCAATCAATTCATCCAGTTTGAGCCCTACATCTTGCTCATTTAACCCTAACAAGATGTTTTCTCTCAACCCACCAGTATAAACAAAGATTTCTTGCGCGACATAGCTGATCGCCCCAGGGTTTCGGCGAGCAAAGTCAGAGGGATTGTAATTTCCAACTGAAATTTTGCCATGTTGAGCGTCTAGTGCTCCGATCATGAGATTCAACAATGTGGTTTTACCGCTACCTGACGGCCCTACGATTGCTACAAAGCTCCCAGGCTCAACTTTCATGTTTATTTTATTTAGAGTGACCTGATCTGGTTTATACCTATAGGTAACTTCACGAAGTTCCAACTCAGGCGGTGAGAAAAAAGATGGGGTTTTCTCTTCGCTAATCGGAACTCTATGCTCTGAAGAAAAAATTGTCGTATTCAAAGTTCTTGCGGCTGTACCCAGACTTATTTGGATTTGTACTGAATTTTGGTGAATTCGTAATAACGCCGGAGCTATTCGTGAAGTAGATGCAAGAAATACAGCGAGACTCGCAGTTGCATGAGCGAGATCGTTCAATAGGAATTGAGAGAAGGCCACACCAACAGTTCCAAGAATAACTGTCATTTCTACATAATACTTACCAACATTAGGAAGATATCCTTGCAAAACAAAATCTGACTCATAATTACTTCGAATGGAACCAAAGTTATTAAAAAAATATTGCTGTGTTCCGCGGAGTCGGACCTCAAGCAAATTGTTAAAGAGACCCGAAACAAGAAGTTGTGTTTCTGTATGAAAGTTTGCCAAATGATTCCCGACTAATTTGGCTTTACCCCGACTATTTCGGGTGACCAAAATGCCGACTCCTGAAAATAAAAGTCCGACTGAGATCGCAACCGTTGGGTCAATTATAATAAGCCCCACAATAATTAATAATAGTAAAAAGAAGTCAGATACAAGCAATACGCTCGCCCCGATCACACCAAAAACTATAGAGTTTACTCCCTGGGTAAGAGAGAAATGAATCTTGGTAACATCAGCGCGGGCCTCCAAATTTGACGAGTCTTCAAAATTACTTTTCAGAGCGCCAAGTGACAGTTCCGTCGAAACATGGCTTAACACTCTTAGAATCTTCTTCGCTGCTGACATGGAAAAAAGGGTCTTGAATGTTAAAAATCCAACCGCAATTAAAAGCAGGATGGTGATTTGCTTTTCATAATTAAAGGATGAAAGATGCAAAAATTTCAGTAAAGACGATACTTGGCTTCCTGTAGGCTGTGACGAATAACCTCTGACTGCGATTGCGCTTATCCCAGCAATAATCAAAACTGCAAATAAATCTAGAATTGAAATTACACATTGAAGTGCGGTTAACTTAATAATTCTTTTTCTCGAAGCCTTGGAAACAATCCCCAAACTTTTTTTGAATTCGCCAAAATAGTGAGTTCTTATTCCCATACTTACTCCCTGACTGCGAATTTAAATACAAATGGTACTCTTTGGCAATGGAGAGGACTTTGCCCTTGACTTTGTTGCTACCTGTCAAGAACGCAGAACTGTTCCTTCCGCAAGCGATTCTTCAAGTCGAGGCAAATCTTAGCCCACTCGATCAAGTAATTGTGATTGACGATGGCTCAAGCGATTCAAGCATCAAATTGGTTTCAGGGTGGGCTGATCGCAATCCTCAAGTCATGCTCAATTTTAATCCTGGGAGTGGTCTAGTGGATGCTCTTAACTTTGGTGTATCGCTTGCAAAATATGATTGGGTTGCTCGGTTCGATGTCGATGATACCTACCTCCCAAATAGATTGAAGCTCCAAGAACCGGCATTAGTTGCAGGGACTGTGGCCGTTTTTTCCGATTACCAATTTATCGGCCCAGAATCCCAATATCTTGGATTCATTCCTTCAGCTATAACGCCAGCGGCGACAAGGTTCTCGATGTTGTCTGGATTTAGAACCCCACATCCCTCTGTAATTTTCAACAAATTAGCTTTTAATTCGTGTGGGGGGTACCAAAAGGAAGACTACCCAGCCGAGGACTTGGGGTTGTGGCTAAGAATGGCGAATTTTGGGAAGCTGACTTCGGTCGGTTTACCTACCCTGAATTACAGGCTTCATGCGAACTCCATCACCTTGAGTAATCGGCTACTTTCAAAGCTGAAGAAAAAAGAATTACTTCAGAAATATCCCATATCTGCCGACGACCTGAACGATCTCTTATTGGAAATGCCTTTAGTTCTCAAAGTCTATAAGGAGAGCACATTTTGCGATTTTAGGCTGATGCTACTCATAAGAGAACTTTTAATTTATCTTCGTTACATGCGGGACGATAAAGGGATGACCATAAGGTGCATTCTCTTTCTGGCGAAAGCTTTGAGTTGGGCTTGGCCTCTAACTGTATTCAGATTTATTATTTTTAAAGCCAAAAGAACTAGGGTTCGGAGCTAGACCCACCTTTTTTTCTGACAGTTGACGCAAGAATCCATTAAAGAAAATGAAATTTGTTTTCATTTTTCTTCTTTTGGTCAAATTTTTAACAAAGAAAATAAACATCCTTAATATGTTATAGAAGAAAACACTGACTTTAGAAAAGCGTTGAGGGTAATTCAGACAAAGATATCCAACCCAAAATCCTCTAGCTAGCTCCATCACATTGCTATTATCGCGCACGCTCGGTGCCTGATGGTGCGTAATCACATCTTTGGCGTTAAACATTAGGAGACCCGATGTAGCGGCGCGCATCGAAAAATCCACGTCTTCTCCAAGTGCGTATCCTCCGGTGGGGCCTTCCTGTAAAAATTCATTAAAGGTAAACTCTGAAATTCTCTCTCTCCTATAAGACATACAGCAACCCGGTAGCCATTCACAATTTTGACTTTGGGAATACAAATCAGGGAACCAATGATTTGTCCCCCATCTTGTGATTTTTCCATAAAATAGAAAATTCAAAGCTGATAAAAATTTATAACTCCAGTTTAATCTTTTGAACACTCTGGCCGCAGGTCTTCTTAAATATAGGTTTGCTATTCGCGGTGCAGTACCAACTAGTTCCGAGTGATGAAAGAAGATCTCATCCAAATTGGTGAAGAAGTCGCGATTAACAGTCACATCATCATCAAAGAATGTCACAATTTCACCAGAAATATGTTTCAGAGCGAAATTTCGTGCAGAAGCAAGCCCGGGCTCTGATTCAAGAATTCTTGTTCCCGGAAAAATTTTTTCTATTGTCGTTTTTAAATCTGTGCCCTCAGTCTTGTCCTGCCCATTAATGACTATCCATAGCGTCACTTGGTCGGTCGTAAGCGCATGACTGAAACTCTGAATTGTTTTGAAGAGAGACTCTTTCCGTTTCGAAGTGCAAATTACCACATCATGAGAAAAGTGCATCATTAATGTCCTCCGATGACATGGAAACTCGGGAGTAATAAATCGTCGATCCTGAATATAGGGTTAGTGAACCATTGCCTAGGGTAGATATTAAAATTTGATTCAGCGGACAAATACCCCGCCCAAAGGCTAAAGGAGCTGTTGGCACCAATAATTGATTTTGCATGGCTCATCAGAAGCATCGTCTCAACAGGGGAAGGAAGGAGCAAGTTATCTATGAAGTAATCAGCATTACCTACAATCTTTTTTGCTTGAACTATATCGTCGCTAAATATGGCAATCTTCGCGTGAGGAAATTCAGATAGTGCAAGATTTAACGCAGACTTGTAGTACGGTTCCTGAATCAAGCCATGATAACTTTCTAATCCCACGTAGTCGCCTCGCCGGACATGTATTGCGACTACTTTGTTTTGCTCGAAATCACGGAACAATTCAGCATATGCAGCAGATCGCTCAGAACTTGAATTTTTTAGAATCTCTCGTATCGCACCCAAGTACTCACTAAAATATTTCCATGACTGGAAATATCCATGCAAATTTTTGATTGATTTCTTAGTCATCAAACTTTCGTTGTAATGAAAATCTTTCTCAAAATAACTACTTTGTGGGACTGGAAGAAAACGAAATGCTGGTTTACTTCTAATTTTAGCGATTGCACTTGATTTTGAATCAATTAGACAATTTGGAATTGAGAATTCTGAGAGCTGATAACCCCACTGATAAAGTAAACTGGTATTTAGAATCAAATTTGTATTTGCTGCCAAACTGTAGGACAAACCGGTCGCCCAACCAAATAGTTGATTTCCTAGTCCGCCTTGTAAATATACCCTTGTAAAAATTTTTGGCCTTTCTCTCTCTTATTTAAGTTATGCGAGTATCACTCATGTATCTTATTAGGGTGCCGGTCAATGTAACTCGAATATCGACGGTGATTCCCGCTTTCTATCGAGATTTTAAAAGTCTAGAGCAGTTATCAGCCGCGCTCGAATCCGTTGCCCGTCAAACCCTGTTACCTAATGAAATAGTTGTTACAGACGACAGTAGAGCCAATGATCAAAGCCAAATTCTTCAGGTCTTGGGAAAATACCAACATTTAAAGATTAAGTATGTGGTTAATAGGCAAATCAAAGGGGTATCCGGGAATTCCAATAACGGCATTCGAAACTCCAGCAATGAGTTTATCCATATTCTGCATCAGGATGACCAAATATCACAACCTAAGTTTTATCAAGATATAGTTCAAATTCTTGATCGCGACGTCAACTGGGTTATTGCAGGTGGTTATGACGGTAAGTATGTGATCAAGCCCAAAGTGGGGAGACATCACATTCCTGCTAGATTATTGCTAGGGATAAACACCTTTGGAAGTCCCAGCTCCTCAGTTTTTCGAAAACTACCTTCGGATCATTTTACAAGTAGTTTAGTTATGTTTGCGGATATAGATTTCTACTTTAATCTCTACGAGCACTACGGATTGCCCCACCTTCTCTCTGAAAACTTTTACATCTTTTACGGGACAGGCGAATATCAATTACAGCAAAGCGTCACGAATCTGCAATCTGCTAATGAAATCCGTTCGGTGTGTGAGAAGTATCCAAGATATGTAGGGGCCGCTGTCTTTGATTTGTTTTTTGTTTCAGGACATCATGCTTCAAAACGATTGGCTTTAAAGGCAATCTCGGATTTTCGTATAAGTTTCAAAGTCGCTCACAAAATCTTTCAAACTTACTCAACTATTCGATATTTGCTTGCGCGATTCAAGTAATCTGACCAGGGGAACTACAACAAATCTAACCGAAAAGAAAACCATGACTAAGTTGATAATTAAATCCGCTTGGAACATGAATGTAAAACAAATAACAGCCCAATAGATTTCGCTGCGATTTCGTTTATCATGTTCGAACAAGACAATCAGCGGAAGGAGTATGACGAATCGGTAAGGGTAACTTACTCCAATTATCCAAATCCCCGTAATATAAATCAGGTAGGCTGTAGAAAATTGGGCCGGTACGAATTGAAAAGTTTGCCGTTTTTCAGAGATGTATGTGGCGCAAAAGATAATTATCAGAATAACCACACTGACAAATCCAGTAACTTCAGTGAAACTAACTATTTGGTCATAAAAATTCCTAAGTCCAAAACCAGTCCAGGTAGGTTTACTTATTTTCGAACTTATTTCAATCCAACCAAAAAAATAGATTCCTGCAAAGCAATTTATCAAGAAGAATGCTACAGATACGAATCTCTCCATTTGCTTGCCAACTATCATTAGCCCCAAAAATAGAATTACGGGATAAATTTTAAGTTGTGACTCAAGAGCCACAATGCAGCATACGAATATGAATGAAGATTTTCTGTAGCGGTCATGAAATTCCGAATTCAAGATAATTGCTATAAATAAATTTAACGCTCCAATCAGGAGATCTAGGTTTGCTCTCTCTAGTGCAAAAGTAATGGCAGGCGAGAATGTGAAAAGAGTCAGTAAAACTTTTCCAATATCTGTGGATAGCCTAGTTCGGGTAAGCACTAAGGCCAAAGCCCACAAAGTGATGACGGTTGCCGTTAAAGTCTCAAAACCGTCAGATGAGATCCAAGGCATTTTCAAAATCCAAGTTGCTGGAGTGGGGTAGCCTGGCGCACAATCTGGATTAAGTTCAATTAATCCACAGTCGCGCATCTTTTCCAACCCGTAGGTGCCGTCGATAAATGTGGGATGAATCGACTGAAATCCTAAAAACCTCGAAAAGAACACTTGCGACGTTTCCGACGTTACATTTGCTAATAGGTAAACAATGACTGATTGCCATAGTAAAGCAAGGATGAACAAGGACCTTGAGGCCAAGGCTTTTATGCATCTACTTCTTATTGAACTAACTTTTGGGTGGAAGGCGAAAGAAGTTGCAACTAAGTACATAATACTAATCGAAAAGCCAACTATTTTTGTTGTAAGTTTAAAATTTCCTAAATCAAAAAATATTGACAATCCGTAGAGAGTCGCAATCCCTAGTGCCGCACTCCCTCTAATTCTGGACACGGTACTAACTAATCATTCCTTTTTGTATTGAAGAAAAGCTCCTGCATAGCTTTGAAGCAGAATTTGAGAAATCTCTTACTTGGAAGATTTTTGTACCTAATTTTCCAAGTGGTCCCTTGTGGTGAACCACCTTGGGTTGGAGTTTCTGCGACTTTGAGTTGCAGAATCGCGATACTATTCCTTCTTAGATATTTTGCAATTTGTATATTTGGTATTAACGAATCCTCTTGAAATTCATAATCCAATATTCTTTTAAGAATCGGGAGTTTGTAGGCATGGAAGGGAGTGTTTCCATCATTGGAGCGCTTTCTTGAAAGGAGAAAAACTATGATTCTCGTTATCTGCGAGGTTGCCCGCCTGTACCCTGGCTCGTTTCTTCCAATCCTTATCCCTTCGACTACATCTGCGTTGGAGTTACATAGCATTTCTGCCATCTTTACAACGGACATGGCGTCATAATGACCGTCGCCATCTACGGTTATCAAAATGGAGTCTTGATCCATAATTGAAACTGCGTGCCTCATCCCTCGAAGAGTGCTGGCGCCGTGACCTAAGTTAGTTTCGTTATTTAATAAGTGGATATCAAGGTTTTGAATTTTCTTTAGTGTCTCAAGAGTGTCATCGGTTGATTTATCATTGACTACAACAAAAGTACATTGCAACCCTTGACACGCCTCCGCAAGTCGTCGGAGCCAATTTTCTATTCGGGAACACTCATTAAACACCGGCATACTTATAAAAACCTTAGTATTTTCCATTTATGAATAGTATTCCAGATTAGCCGTCAATAACCTTCTTGACGGAATTCTCAAACACGACCAATGCGCTAGCAATAGCCATATGCATATCTAGATATTTGTAGGATCCCAGTCGCCCCCCAAAAATCACTTTAGTCTCTTTTTTGGCTAATTCCCGATACTTCAAGAGAATTTCTCGGTCCACTAGTTTATTGACAGGGTAATATGGTTCGTCTTCCTGGCTGGCGAATCTTGAGAATTCCCGAGCAATGACTGTTTCTCCATGTTTAGGGTTTCGTTCCGGGTGGAGATGTTTGAATTCATGAATTCGCGTAAAAGGACTATCGACATCCGAATAGTTCATTACTGAGGTCCCCTGAAAATCGTCTACCCCCAAGTGTTCAAACTGAAAATCCAAAGTCCTCCATGATAAGGCACCGTGAGTAAAGCCAAAGTATTGGTCGATTGCCCCCGTATAAATTACCAAGTCATATTCTGAGGTTGAATCTTTCTGTGCATTAAAGTCAGAATTTGTGTCAATTTTGATTTTTTTATTACTGAGCATCTTTTTAAAGAGTGCCCCGTAACCGTCCGTTGGCAATCCTTCATAGAGGTCGTCAAAATATCTGTCATTGTAGTTAAAGCGAACTGGCAGCCTAGTTATGATTTCTGCTGGAAGTAAGATTGGGTCTGTTTGCCATTGTTTTTGCGTATACCCTTTGATAAAAGCTTCATAGAGCTCCTGACCCACCAGTGAAATCGCTTTTTCCTCCAGATTACTTGGGTTATCTAGATTTTCTTTTGTTAATGTAGTTAATAAATTTCTTGCTGCTTCAGGGGAATACGACTTTCCGAAATATTGATTGATTGTATGCAGGTTGATAGGCATGGAAAAAACGTTCCCGCCATGCACGGTTTTAACTCTATGAACGTAGGAGTTGAAACTAGTAAATTGATTCACATAGTCCCACACAATCTGATTTGATGTGTGGAAAAGATGACTTCCATATTTGTGGATTTCTATACCAGTCCTGTCATCAAATTCAGACCATGCGTTACCCCCGATATGATCTCTTTTTTCAACAATATGCACTTCGCAGTTTTGTAAGGATGCTGCTCGCTCAGCAATCGTGGCTCCAAAAAATCCAGCACCTACGATCAAAATTTTCTTCATGGTTAAATGTTACTGAATACTTGGATAATAACCCTGCTAAGTCCTGCCTAAAAGATACCTAGTGAGCGCCATTATGGTTCCTTGAGGGCTCTCACCCACTGTTGTTGGGAGAATTGAGGCATCCAATACTCGAATAAGTGGATTTTTTTTAAGAAACCCGGCCTCGTTAATTTCCACACTATTAGGGACAACTGGGATTGAAGACATTAAATGAACCGTAGAAAGAACTAACTTATGAAAAGGAGTCCGTTCAATCATCTCAAATGCAGTTTCCATATTTACTACACTTTTAGAGCCCATGAAAGGCAAATAAACTTCAGTGGCATCCGCGAGAAAAAGTAACTCTGCGGTTCTCTTTAGAAATTCCCTTAGTGATGCGCGATCTTTTTTTGTGAAATAACACACGAGAAAATATTTTCCAAAACCTAAAGGGATGTCTAGAATTCGACCGCCCACTCTGTATTGACCTGTATACATTGCATGAAAATCCATACCTGACGAAATTTTGTTGTACTGGGCCGGCGATAAGGAGCCAGAGCCATACGCAAGAAAAAGTTGGTTGAAATTTGCAGGCATCAGTAGGAAGCCTTCACTCATATACTCTTGCATCTGGTGAGTAAAGATGGTTCCTTTCTGCGCTTCAATTTTTTGATCAAAATGCGCAATCATCTTGAAATTAGCGTGAAATCCAATCGAGCCTAAACCCTTCGAAAGCATATTGCTCTTTGCTAGTAACCTTCGAGACTCGATTGCACCGCAGGAAATAATGATTTTTTTAGATTCAACCGTGCGTTTAAATCCTGCAGAGTCTGACAGTATTACCTTGACTGAATCATTCTCGCTTAGTATTTTTGTGGCTTTCCAGCCGGTTAATATTTCTCCACCGTTGCTAATTCCCTCTGGGATAAAAGTTCGACCCATGGTTTGTTTTGCATTTGCAGGGCAGCCAGAGGGGCATAAGTTAGATTTCTTGCACTGCTTTAACATTCTTCGCGCAGGCACTACAAGAAGATTCTTTTGTCTACATACTTTAACTAACAACTCAGAGTCTCGATCAAATCCAGGTAATATGGATTCACTGACAACGTTGAGTGATTCTTCTAACTCTTGGAAAATTGCGTCGAGGTGAGGATGAATGGCGAATTCAATATTCATGTTTCTCCATTCATCCAACACATGTTTAGGAGTTCTCCAAAATAAACCACCGTTGATTTCTGTCGAGCCTCCTAGACACGCACCTTCTCCTATCGCAACACTTGGGAATCCGATTGCGGGACGAACACCCCCGTCACGATAAAATCGCTTCATTATCGTAGAGGCCGAAGTATCAGTAGAGTTAAATTTCTGACCTTCCTCCACCATCAAAACTGTGTGTTTTTTAGAGATTTCCTTAAATGCCGTGGCGCCTCCAGCGCCAGAACCGATGATTACAAAGTCATACATGGTTTGGTCTCTCAAATTTCTGACCCGCCAGTTCAATCCTTATAAGCACTCGAACAGATTGAAGAACTACACTAAAGGGGAAAACTCTCTCGAGTGCCCTGATTGGGATTAATTCTGCTACAAATGCAACAACAAATACAGCAATTTTAACTATTCCTTTTAAAGATTGAACTACCGGACTGCTAATCGTAACTCTATCCGTTTTGTTTATTTCCAGGCTAGGAAAGTCAGACTTGAGAAGGTTAAAAACAAGTTTAGAAATCAATTTATTTCCAACTCGGTCATTACCTAACCTTTGCCCTAGGGCCATTTATTTTTAACTCCACAAACTTCTTGACCAATAGTAGTAAATTTTGCTCGAGAACTTCCTTCAGGCCATCAACTGCAATCCGTACCTCAGTCTCTGTTGCAATGAGAGGAAAAGATATAATCAATGGGTTTTCTTCGTTGACTCCAAAGTAAGTAAGAATCCCATGCTTTTCATATAGCTCGGCAACGATTGCACTATTTAATACTTTTTTGGCTATCCGAGGATCTTTGAGGAGATCCACTTTTCCAAAAGTTAGTTTTGCCAACGTGCTCACAATCTCCTCGACCAACTTATCTTCGAGCAAGATTCCCCACAGCGCGCCACTACCCCGCAACTCTTTAACGTTCTTACTGTTTTGCGCTACCGGCGTGAAAAGCTTGCTGAATAATTCACCTATCTCAAAACTTTTTTGTACGAGACTCTCTTCTCTGATTATATTTATTGCTTCTATTGCAGTAATTACCTCCTCACCAAATCCATAATACGTTGTACTATGCAGCGTTGCATCTTTAATTGTGTTAAATGCACTCGCGACCTTGCTCGAATAGCTGTAACCAGAAATTGACGCCTTTCCGCCCCCAAAAGATTTTGCATAGGTGAGAATGTCGGGCGCTAAACCCAGCACTCTCATATAGTTGAATAACGTTCCGGTTTTGCCCCATCCAGAATAAACCTCATCAAAAATCAAAACAATATCCTCGTGGGTACAAATATCTCGCAATTCAAGCAAAAATTCAGGTGATAGCGATCGCATTGTACTGGCATTGAGTGGTTCAACAATGATTGCATAAATATTAGACGTTTGACCTGACCGCAATTCTGTTACCAATTTTTTTATTGAAGCAATATTGTTATATTCGAAAGATACACTGTTTGGAATGGTAGGAAATTTAAAATATACTTCAGGAGATCCCGTTAATCCTGCAGCACCAAGAAGTTTTCCGTGAAAAGAGATATCGGAGTGAACGATAAAATCGCGTTTCCCTTCATGGTATTTAAATGCAATCTTCGTGGCACCTTCCACGGCTTCCGCACCTGAATTTGGAAAATAGGAGTAATTCAAATCCCCCTGAAGCATCTCAGATACGTTGGCTCCCAGGGCAGCTATGTATGGGCTAAAAAAACTCTTATAAACTTCCATTTTTTTACCCGCTGCAAAATTACTTCTCGCCTTCAAAATCCGGGGGTGATTATGTCCGTGGTTGAGGACACCAATTCCCCCAGTTAAATCCAATATCTGTCTACCGGTCTTTAGGTAGATCCAGCAACCTTCTGAGTATTCAACCAACTCTCGACCAAAAGGGAATGTTCCGATTAACTCAACTTGACTTGGATTCACATGCTTTCGATATAGATTCCATATTTGGTCAATTGTAAAATTGTCGGCTTCTTCAATGGTGAACATGCGTCACTCCCCAAGTCTTTTTTGAAGTACTACTCGTCCCATGCGAATTCTAATGGGTAGAAAGCCATTTCTCAGATAGAAGTTTATATTCCATGGGGTACTTGTGAGTGTCTTAACGTAAACATGTTCAAATCGACCAGATTCTCTCTCAATCGCCCTCGATATCAATTCTGACCCGACTCCCAATTTTCTATGGGTTTCACTTACTGCGATCCAAGTGATTTCTGCCCCAATCTGCTTTCTTCCCTCGACAAGGTAGTACAGAAAAGCACCAAGAACCAGTCTCAACCTTCCAATATTTGCCAGCACTCCAATGATTTCAAGATAACCACGCAAATTTATCAACTTGAAATAACTTCGGATTAGATTCGAAAAATTCCCTAAAACCACGCAACCTACTAAATGTTCATGCTCATCTACCATCACAATCGCGTTACTTGTCATGGAAAGTGCTTCTTTAAAAAAATTCTCGTTTTGCGTGGAGGCAAGGAGAATGATTAAAGGATCGTCGGGTAGTGAGACTTTCAACAAACCAAGAATTCTGTCGAAATCCTCAGATTGAGCCGAACGAGAGTGCGACATAGCACAAGCATATCATTTTTAATTGGCATCTTGGTGCAGAATAATCTTGTGGAAAAAATTGGTCGATACAAAAGAATCCTACTTTCAAAGAATATTTCTTTTTTAGTGGCCGCGTTCTCTGGCTTGTTATTGAGATTTTACATTTCAAGTTTTGGTCATAATATAGATTTAGATGCATTCTTTAATGATCATTATTATTCGATACAATCTTTCGGAGAACCTTGGTCTTCAGGGCACTATAACTACGGTTTCGCCTGGGGCTACTACAGCTTTCTGTTGAATGTGCTTTCTGGTCATGATTTTCGTGTTTTTAGAATCTTAATAATTCTGAGTCTTGGAATTGTTGATATTCTGATCGCTTGGCAGGTCCGAAAGAGATATGGCAATATTTACCTACTAGTTTTGTTTAATCCCGTTACAGTATTAATCACGGGCTACCATAACCAATTTGATAATGTGGCAATTTTGCTGGGAATTCTTGCACTTCAAAAGTATGAATATCAATCGCTCAAAATTCAAAAACATCTTCCATACATACTTTTGATGTCTGCATCACTTGTGGTCAAGCATGACTTAATTTTTTTCGCATTTTGGATAATTTTTAGAAACTTTCATAGTTTTAAAAGGATTTTACTTGCCGCGTGCCCTGTGCTAATTTTTCTTGTTTCATTCGCTCCCTTTGTGTCAGCCTATCAACAGATTTGGCTCCACGTTTTTCGGTACAAATCGTTTAACAACGGCCCTCTTTACTATATAGTTTTTCTGAAACAGGATATCAGTTCTTATTACTTTGTATTATTTCTTTGTTTGATTGTTTTTGCTGGGTTAATGTTGAGAAACGCCGACTTATACGACTCATTTTGGTTATACTTGATTCTGTTCGTCGCGCTAAGTTCCTCAATTGCGAATCAGTACCTGGCGGTCGCGGCGTTAGGTTTAATCTGCCTTACAAAATATTTTTCAGTTCCTTTTTTAACTTACTGTTTTTTCCTAATAATCAATCACCCTGATGGTCCTGAGCTTGGATTTGGAACTTTCTTAGGTGAATTCGCGGCGAAATATGTTTACTTACCCATCCCGATTATTCTCTTAGGGACTTTAATTGCTTTTTATGCCTTTAGATTTTCTCATCAAAAAATATCCACCATCCATCCAAACAAAAGGTCGTAACAATGTCTCTAAATTACTTCAAACTCAACTTAAAGTTGTTAAAGCGGATTCTGATTGGTCGAGCGGCGAGCACTATTTACTGGGCATTCAACAATTTCCAAGGACCGGCACCATTTCAGATAAAGAAGAATTACTTAATAAGGAATGGAATTGAGCATGCGATTTGGGTCGAAACGGGGACTTATCTTGGGGAGACGACAAAGGCGCTTGCTAAGAAATCCCTGCTTGTTTATTCGATAGAGCCCGCGGATAAGTTGTTTTCTTTTAGTGAAACGAGATTTCGCAAGAATCATAAAATTGAGCTCTTACACGGGACTAGCGAGGATCAATTTCCAAAATTGCTCAGTGGTTTGAAGAACTCCATCAATTTTTGGCTAGATGGACACTTTTCTGGAGATATAACTTTCAAGGGTGAGATTAATTCACCCATCATCACAGAACTTTCTTTAATCGCGATGCACGTAAAGAGGTGGGATCGGGTCGTAATTTTTATAGACGATATTCGTCTCTTTGGTCAAGCTCATTCTGGTTACCCAACACTTGATTATCTTGTTGAGTGGTGCTCAAATAATAATTTTAGGTGGACTATTGAACTTGATATTTTTCGAGCAACAAAACTATAAGCCCACTAACTCTTCAAAAGTTTAATCCAACACCACAACCCCACCCGGAGTAACTATGTGTACCGCAACAATCCCAGATTGATCATCATTAGTTGATGGGTCTACCCACTCAATTGTGACGTCACCAAGGGATGCCAGGATGTCCTCCTTAAACCAAGAGTCAGCTAGTTGGTCAGTATCTGCAATAACAATTTTTTCAATCTCAGCAAGAGGTGTGCCATCTTGTGATGGGTGATCGGCAGAGAGCCACTGAATAAAGAATGGGAATTCTCTTGTGTCAGTAATCTCATTTACTCCAATTTGCACCCACTTGAGATCTGTTCCGTTTGGTCGTGTGCGATGACCTTCTGTTGCTGCGCGACCAAACTTTGTAGCTATTGGTGCGATGTCTTTTGTGCTAAATACCCAAGTGAACCAACCGCCACCTTCATTTGCCTTCTTAGATACTGCCTTACCCCATGGTGTTTGTTCTGTTGCTGGGTGATCAAGAGGACATACAACTTCTATGTATTGACCGTTCTTAAGAGAGGCAGTGAAGTTACGTGTACCAAAGCGTGGGTGGATTCCACCATCTACAAATGTGCTGCCTAGGCGTGAACCTAGTCTTTGCACAGTGTCAGCTAGTTGGTCGTGGGAAGTCACATAAGAAACATGATCTAAGCGCATGGGGGAATTCTGCACCATGGCG